>Ga0334885_1004164_pt1 | contig 12754 bp, 12 predicted proteins | sample GraSluR1_MG_8_FD_207233 | JGI IMG/M metagenome (GOLD analysis project Ga0334885, IMG submission 207233) | Sludge microbial communities from methane-producing bioreactor in Wageningen University, Netherlands - Granular Sludge_31_05-R1 | ecosystem: Engineered > Bioreactor > Anaerobic >...
GTCTCTATCTTGTAAGAAAACTTACAGAACTTCATCATGGCACAGTAGAGGTTGATAGCCGGAAAGGTCAAGGGTCAAAATTTACAGTGCGGATACCAATAAACAGAAAGTCATACTCTGACAGTGAACTAATGAGTACCTCCGCTAACGCATTACCCGTTCCCGGCTCTTCCGGAATACACTTAAGCGGTGAAGAAGCACAAAAGGCCCCCGGTAATAGTCCGGATAACAGGTCGTGCATACTGATAGTCGAAGATAACAAGGAGTTGAATTCCTTTATTGCCAGCAGCCTTGCAAAGGAATATATGGTTCTGGCAGCTATCGACGGAGAGCAAGGATTCAATTCAGCGCTTGAGAAGATCCCGGACCTGATAATCACTGACGTAATGATGCCGCTTATAGATGGTTATGAACTTTGCCACAAAATCAAGGATAATGAAAAAACAAGACATATTCCGATCATTATGCTGACAGCCAGGGCTGACAGGCAAAGCACTATCAGAGGCCTGGACTGCGGAGCCGATGATTATATCAGTAAACCGTTCGACATGCTGGAGCTCTCTATCAAGATCAGAAATCATCTTGAAACCTCCCGGAGACTTCGGGACAGATACAGGAAAGAGTTATTTACCGCAGTGGATGAGTCATCCATCCCCGTACCAGAAGACAAGCTGCTGAAAAAAGTCATCGGTATGATGAAAGACAATATCGCCAATCCCGACTTTCATGTGAATTTCATTTGCAATGAGTTATACATAAGCAGAACTCAGCTTTACAGGAAGATCGAGACCCTTACAGGCTATTCACCTGCCGGATTGATAAGGTTAATAAGACTGAAATCAGCTGCGGCTATGTTCAGGAAAGGTTATGATAATGTTGCCCAGGTGATGTACAAAGTCGGCTTCTCCAATCAATCCAATTTCGCACGAAACTTCAGGGAGTATTTCGGCATGAATCCTTCTGCCTATATTAACAGGCACTCAGAAAGGTAAATAATCACACCGATTGACACAAAACTGTCCTATTCCGGTACAAATCAGGTAGATTATCAAATCATTGTCTTCTAATTTTGATCTGTTAAACACTATCTATTAACTTAATTTAAAAGCTATGAAGGCAAATTTGTTCAAGTCATCCCTGAGTTATCTGGCGATAATGCTCATGGTCCCGGCTCTGTTACAGACCGGGTGTTCTACTTCAGAAAAGCAATTTTCCACCCTTAGGAATTCTATCGAAAACATTAACAGCAGTTTTGAGGAGGCCTTCAAGAGTGGTAATATTGACAACCTTTCTGAATTCTATACGTCTGACGCGCAACTGATGTTTCCGGGAGCCGCTGCAATTACCGGTGTGGACCAGATTATGGCCTACTGGCAGGGTGCTGTGAATGCCGGAGTCAGTAATGTTAAACTGCAGACAACCGATGTCTCCGGATCAGCCAACGAAGTCATTGAATATGGTGCCTACACTATTTTTGCCGGTGATAACATTACCGTGGACAAGGGTAAATACATTGTCATCTGGAAGAAGGAGGGAGAACAGCTGAAGGTATTCCGCGACATCTCGAACTCTGATAATCCACCTCCAATAGCCCGGGCTGGTGACAATGAAAGAATTATGATCATCCAGAATTATATTAAGGCAGATAAGGTGGAGGACTTTAAAAAATACAATCATGAAATCTTCATCCCACTGCTGCAAAAAAGTAATAATCCCGCTGGTAGAACCGCCAGATTGCTGGAACCAATCAAGGCCAATGATGACGGCACCTATACTTTCATTTATCTGATGGATCCGACATTGGGTGGTCCAGAGTTATATCCGATGCTTCCAACATTAACAGATGAATACGGTGAAGAGAGGGCCATGGAAATTTTTAAATCAGGTTTTACAGGTACATTCTCAAAGCCACAATCAATTAACTCTTATGTTGTACGGGGAATGGGACAGTGATCAGCAACCGATCCTAAATTGCGAACTGCATTGCGCTGAGATTGTGGCAGATACCTCCGTGTTTCTATGCTAAGGAGGTTCTGCCCTTCATGAATCATACAAGGTAGCTTCGCAGATTTCGCATTATCAAACCATCTGTAAAGAAAATTCAGGGAGTTAAGTTTCAATTCGTAAATCATACTAAAATCAGATTCTTCGGGTACAGAATCACATGGATTTATCAACATGAGAAGGTGGCAGTGAGTGATTTAGAGAAAACGATCGTTGATGCTGTCTCGAAGCCAGATCTGTGCGGCGGACTAACTGAAGTCGGAAAAGCAATATATGAATCGAGAACGAAGATTGATCATCAGAAATTATTTGATTATTTCACTCGCAATGAAATGCAGGTTGCCAAGAAAAGATACTTATTCCTTTCGGATTTGCTTGACTTAGAGTGGTCATTATATCATGAGAGTATGATGAATAATCTGGGATCCGGATATCCATTGTTAGATACAACAGGTTTGGACCAGGGACGACGGGATTCAAAATTTGGTCTTAGAATAAACGTTGATATGGATACCATTAAAAATGCAATATACACATGATTAAACCAGGAGAGATAAGCAAAACAGCCAATAAGGAATCTGTAAGGCCGCAACAAATAGAAAAGGATTATATTATATCCTGAATTTTATGGGGGTTTTATAATAATCATTTGCTAAAGGATGCTTTAATATTACAGTTATATATGAAACAAAAAGAAAATAGTTACACTTTAAGGCAAATAAATTACTCTAATTTCTATAAAAATCTAGTTGTTATCAGGAGTACTGCTTAACGGGGTACTTGTTGGGGGCAATTTTTCTGTCAGAACCTTCCCATACTCCTGCGCCTGAGTTCCTGCATCACTTTTTGACGTATCTGAGCCTCGGTCTGGTAGAGTCTTACTATTTGCCGGGGTGTTAGAACTGTTTTGAATTTATGGTAATACTTCTCACGGATGTCAATCAGTCTCTTTGCATTTTCTAACTGAACCATAACCAGTCTTTCTGCTTCTTCTGACGTGAGACTGTCATAATTGGCACGCATCAGCCGCACCTGGTTGTTGATGTTAACGCCTGAGATTTCCTTTTCATATTCTATATATATCGGGCGGAAATGTTGCATAGTTGCCTGATCAAGGTTCAGGGAACGCCTGATCTCAACAAGTTTTGCCTGAAGGATCCTTTCTCTCAGGGGAGTAAGCCTTTTAGCATTCTGCGATTGTGCCTCAAGGCAGATCATGCTAAACATTAGTAAAATAAAAGCTTTAAATATTGTTTTCATTGTAAGATATTATCTGTTTCTTCCATGAACATATCTGATATAAACATTGCTGCCAGCTCCATTAATTCTTCATTGGTCAGTGAGGACAACACATCATCGATTCCTTCTTCATTCGTTATTCCGTTAACTGTGTTTGCTTCATTTTCTTTATTATCATAATCTTCTTTTACCAGCAGCGTATCTATAACTATCCCCAATTCTCCATTTTGAACTTCATTCTGAGGTCCGGCAGTTATATTCTGAGCGGTTTGTCCGGTCTTTCCAGGCGGCAACAAATTGATTAACAGATATCCGGTAACAATTAATGCCGTCAGTGATGCAGCTATCGCCATCGAACGCCAGATTAATACGTACTTTCTCCGGGCTTTCTCCCTTTGAAGGGCTTCATTCAATGTTTTTTCAGTTATCCTGTCAAAAAATCCATCCGGCACAGAGTACGGCATCTTTTTTCCTACTTCCTGAAATTCAGAGTTGTAAGTCATATTTCAACTATTTAACATGTGTTGCTTAATCTTCTCCTGCGCATAATGATAATTGGTTTTCAATGCATTGACCGATGTCTTAAGGATATAACAAATCTCTTCATAGGGCAGATCATCGTAATAGCGCAATGTAAAAACAAGTCGCTGCTTCTCCGGTAACCGAAGAATAGCATTCTGGAATTTAACCAGTATCTCATCGCCACTTTCCATATCGGTCGTGCTTAGTTTTAATGTATGCTTAGCGGTCAGCTCTTCAATATTTTGCTTCATCTTTTTCCTGTTCCTTAACAACCTGATGCATTCATTTGTAGCAATCCGGTAGAGCCATGTATAGATCTTACTTTTCCCGTTAAATGAGCCTATAAAGCGGTAAGCGTTGATGAAAGTCTCCTGAAGAATATCTTCCGTATCTTCGTGCAATACAACAAGCCTTCTTATGTGCCAGTAAATCCGTTCCTTATATGTGTCCATCATCACTCTGAACCCTTTCTCCTTTGTTGCCGGCTCGCGCAGCAGCAATAATATTTGCTCGTCTGATCTATCCGTTGTCAATTCTTTGAACCCTTTTATCATTTTGAAGCAAAAAAATGTGAAAGGTTAAATCCAATTACAATACTATTGTGAATTTTATGTATAAAGAAAATAAAATGAGTATCAGTAATCATATACATAAATCTCTTGATTTTCTGAGCATTTATATAACTATGTTCATGATTACCGACAGTCAATAAAAATAATTGAATTTAACTTTAAGCCTAAAGTTACATCTTAATGAATGAAAGCTTAAGTTGTTTAACCGATTAAATTGAATATCATGAAAATTTTAAGTTCATTATTTGTAACAGGGCTGGCTATTGCAGCACTTGTTTCCTGTCAGAAAGAAGATACAACATTGGAAGATGCACTACCTGTTGTTGAACAGGAAACAATTGTGGAAGAAATACTGCTTGATGTGGATGCCATGGCTGATGAAGCTATCAACCTGAAACTGAACGAAGGAAAATCGGCTGTCACCGAAGGTGATTTTTACCTTGGCTCATGTTCCGTGATTACCATTGATAATACTTCGGATCCAAGAGTCATTACCATTGATTTCGGAACAGGTTGTCTGGGGAAAGACGGTAAATTAAGGTCGGGGAAGATAATCATCACTTCGACTTCTTTTGTAAATGCCACTTCGGAGCGTATAAAAACCTTTGAAGATTTCCATGTGGATGGCAGGAAAGTGGAAGGTGTTGTAAATAAGACCATCACAATCAGCAGGGAAGATCATTCAAGAGTTGCTGAAATTTTGGAAGATATTACTATTACTTTCCCGGAGGAGGGTGGCACTGCCCACCGTGTGGCCAGTTTAATCCGTGAATACCAGTTCAATTTCCCTGGATTGTTATGGGACAATATAGTTACATCATATGGAACCGTGGAATTTACCAGGGCAAACGGGCTTAAAGTGACAAAAACCATATCGGAATCTGATCCGCTGGTGTTCAAAGTATCCTGCCACCATATTGTAAGCGGGGTGGTAACAATCACAACAAGTGACAACCGCACATGGACAATTGACTATGGAGATGGTAAATGTGATAATCTGGCTACTATCACCAGCGGCGATAAAACAAGGATTATCAGGTTAAGATAGAGGGTGAAAGATAATTTTATTCATTTTTCAGTGCCACGATAGGATCCAGCAATGATGCTTTCCTTGCCGGATAGACGCCAAAGAACATGCCGACAATCAACGAAAAGACAAAGGAGTATATTATTGAAGGGATTGAAATGCTCAGATTCCAGTCAGTTGCCAGGCTAATAACAAATGAGGTGATTACCCCGAGAATAATTCCGATTACACCTCCACTGATACTAAGGATTGAAGCTTCAATGACAAACTGAATTAAAATATCTCTTTTACTTGCTCCCACAGCCATCCTCAGACCGATTTCACTAACCCTTTCACGTATCGCGATCAGCATTATTGCCAGAATACCGATGCCTCCGACAAGTAATGATATACTGGCAATACTTACAATAAGTGTTGTAAATGTATCGGTTGTTTCTTTCTGTGTCGCCAGGAGTTCTAACTGTGTCTGAATTGTGAAATCATCTGGTTTATTAAGGCGGTTAAGCCGGTGTCTGTCGCGCAGGAAATCAGTTATCTGCTCAACAGCAGCTTCCATTTTGTCGGAAGAGGAAGGCTGAACGTTGATCGTATTGATGTAATTAAGATTAAATACCCTCCGTAAAGCTGTATTTAATGGAATGAATATCTGGTCATCCTGGTCAGCACCGTTAAGATCGACACCTTTTGATTCCATAACCCCGATCACGTTGAAAGTAATACGTCCTATAAGGATTTTCTCACCGGTCGGATCACCGTCGCCGTACAAATTTTTAACGACACTCCTGCCCAGTACTGCATTACGCATCAACGCCTTGTCATCATCCTCTGTAAAAAAATCACCCTTTTCAGCATAAAAATTCCTTACCTGCTGATACTCCGGAGTAGTCCCCGTAATAGTTGTATTTGTACTGAGATTACCCCATTTTACCTGCATCTTTTTTGTCTGGACAGGAACCGCAAATCTTACGGCAGGACACTCTTCGACCATCAGTTTAGCATCCTGCAGGGTTAGTGTTGTAACTGTTCCTGAGATTTGCTGTCTCCCTGCACTCTTCTGAACCTGTCCTGCATTAATAATAATCAGATCGGTGCCCATTGAATTTATCTGGGACAGTATCTCTTTCTGTGCACCATTACCAACAGCAACCATGATAATTACAGCAGAAACCCCTATTATTATTCCAAGCAGGGCAAGAGCTGTCCTGAGCCTGTGTGTTAAAAGCTGATTTCCGGATATTTTTATGCTCCTGGTAATTTTCATTAATCGGGTAAAAACAAATATTAATCTCTGTTCTTTGATTCAGATTATCTGAGTGCGTCAACAGGCTGAAGACCTGCGGCCCTGCGGGCAGGTTGAACGCCTGCAATTATTCCCACAATAGTTGAGGAGATAACCCCTATCAGGATGCTGGTCCATGAAATTGAGATGGGCATCTGAAAAACGATGTTGAGGACTTTTGCGCCAACTGCACCCAAAATGATCCCTATCAGCCCTCCCATAAGCGTTACGGCTGATGACTCAAACAGGAACTGGTTCATGATATCTTTAATGTTGGCACCAATTGCTTTTCGTAAGCCTATCTCCTTTTTTCTTTCATTTACTGAGATAAACATTATATTGGCTACAACAATTCCTCCTGTTATCAGCGATATCCCTGCCAGCAGCACGAGAAACAGGTTAAATGTGCCCGATATTCTCTCAGCCACTTCGGTCACCTCATCAGGGGAAATTACGGTAAAATCATCAGGAATTCCGTCAGCCAGTTTATGTCGTTCCCGTAATACTGAAATGATTTCATCTCTGGTTTTACTTATGTCTGAATTACTGTTTAAGAGGACTTTAATTCCTGCCAGGTAATCAACATTTGCCACACGTCGCATAAATGTTGAAAGCGGTATCATTACGCGGTTATCCATATCTCCGCCGCCGGGACTTGTTCCTTTTGAAGCCAGGATTCCCTTAATTATAAATTGCACATTCCCTGCCTGTATCTGTTCACCTATCGGATTGTTATCTCCGAAAAGTTCTTTTCTTACAGTTGGTCCGATAAGACAAACACGATTGAGAGAGGTCATATCTTCGTCGGTGATGAATTCGCCGTCAGTAACATCCCAGTCCCATACATATGCCCATGAGGGTGTAACGCCGAACAAAGCAGCTGTTGTAGATTTATCAAAATAATTAATATTCACATTTCCCCTGCGGTTAAAAGGCGCAATGTCGCTTATGGAGCGTACTTCGCGGCCCAGATATTCAGCATCTGCCAATGTCAGGGTTGTTATCTCGTGTCCCGGGGAGGCTTGTTTCCCCATCATTGAGGCAGCATTGGCATTTATCATAAGGCTTTCAAGGCCAAATTTCTTAACGCGTTCCATTACAAGGTTTTTTGCTCCAAGCCCGATAGAAATAACCATTGTCAGAGCTAAAATACCTATTATGATTCCTGACATCATGAGAAAGGATCGTAATTTATATTTTGCCAGATTCTTTAATGCATTGATAATTATCCTTCTGGTTCTCATATCATACCTCCTTTAATAATTTATTGAGTTCGTTTTCTGCAATCCTGGGCGATCCATTTACTTCATCACTGACTATCAACCCATCTGAGACCTTAACAATCCGTTTGGCATGTTCAGCAATATCCTGTTCATGAGTGACAATAACTATTGTCCTGCCTTCAATATTAAGTTTCTGAAAGAGTGAAATAATCTCATAACTTGATTTAGTATCCAGATTTCCTGTTGGTTCGTCAGCCAGGATTATCTCCGGATCGTTAACAAGGGCGCGGGCGATAGCAACCCGCTGCTGCTGTCCTCCGGACAATTCATTGGGGAAATGATGGATCCTGTCTTCAAGCCCTACAGAGATCAATGCCTCCCTGGCAAGCTTGCTGATGTTTACTTTATCTGAATAGATCAGTGGCAGTTCAACATTCTCCAGGGCACTGGTTCTTGCAAGAAGGTTGTATGACTGAAATACAAAGCCAATCTTTTGGTTCCTTAAAAGTGCAAGTTCCTTATCTCCCAGGGAACTGACATCAGCTTCATCAAATAGCAGAGTTCCTGATGTAGGTCGGTCCAGGCAGCCAAGGATGTTCATCAATGTGGATTTCCCGGACCCCGAAGAGCCCATAATTGCAATTAATTCTCCTTTGCGTATGTCGAGTGACACATTCCGCAAAGCAGCAACCTCATCATTGACACCTTTATTGTATATCTTACTCAGTTTATTTGTTCTGATAATTACATTTTCCATATTTTACTCTCCTCATAAGGGTTAAGAATTCATTATTTTCCTTAAATATTCCTAAAATTACTCAGGTAGTAATACCGTTTCACCCTCATTAAGCCCTTCAACTACTTCAGTATAGTTACCATCGGACCATCCGGGGTTTATTTTTCTGGATACCTGAGTGCCGTTTTCAATCACGGTTACATACCGTTCGCCTCGTTCTCTTATTATAGCTTTGTTTGGGACAGTAATAACATCTTTTCTGGTTTCAAGATAAATTGTTACGGTTGCGGTCATCTCCGGTCTGAGTACTTTATCCTGGAAATCTTCTATCTCTGCCACAACAATGTAATTAACAACATTGTCCTGGATCACGGCCTTAGGATAAATTGCCGTTATCCTGCCTTTAAAATCAGTGTCTGAATAGGTATCAACGGTAAATGTAACTTCCTGTCCGGTTTCTATTTTGCCAATGTCTGTTTCATCGACATAGACCTGTACCTCTAGCCTCGTGAGATCGATGATGTTGACAAAAGTGGGTGCGGCCAGACCAGCCATGACAGTCTCACCTTCCTGTGTGGAAACAGAAGCTATTACACCCGACGTAAGAGCATAAATTGAAGTGTATGAGAGTTGAACTTTTGCAACCTCTGTATTGGCTTCTGCCTGTCTTAACTGTGCTTCTGCAATTTTAAATGAGTTTTCGGCAAGATCATATGCCTGCTGTGAGATATAGTTCTGCTCAAGCAACGATTTTTGCCTTTCCAGGTTGATCTTTGCGTATTCATGATCAGCTTTGGCCTTATTTACTGCTGCTAAATTCTGGTTCAGCTTCGCCCTGAGTTCCGCATCATCAATTTCGGCAATTACCTGTCCCGCTTTAACATAATCACCGATGTTAGCCCTGAGCTTTTTTACGACGCCTGAAATCCTGGAACCAACCTTAACCTCAGCACCAACTTTGGGTTTGATTATCCCGGTAGCAAGAACCGTTGAGCCTATGTCCCTTCTTACTGCAACAGTGGTTTGCAGTAATGTGTCATTTTTATTATCGGGCTTGAAAACAAACAGCCATAATAAGAAAGCCATTATTGTAACCAAGAGGATAGTAATCAGTAACAGAGATCTTTTCATTATTTGTTATATTATTCTTTTTTATTTTCCGATTGTTCTTTCAAGTTCAGCAAAAGAGATCTTAAAGTCAGCAAGAGCCTGGATGTAACTCTGCTCAACAGTTACAAAAGTAGTCTGGGCATCAGTCAGCTGAATAATAGATCCTACTCCTTCCTTATACTCTCCTTCTGCCAACAGCAGGTTCTCTCTTGCACTTTCAACAGCTTTTGATGAGGTTGATATTCGTTCAACAGATTCCTTTACTGACAGCCAGGCGTTCCATACTTCCTGGCTTATCTTCTGTTTCAGGTGCTCAAGCTCCTTTTCAAGACTTTTATACGCGAATTCTTCCTGATTGACACGTGCTCTGTTTAAAAATCCTTTAAATACCGGGACTGAGAGTGACATCCCAAGCCACCAGTTTTGATTCATTGATGTGACTGCCGGGCCTGCAAAATTATAATTTGCATTTGCTCTTAATGACGGGTAATAACCACTCTTTGCTATCAGGATATTTTTTTGCTGTGCATCCAGAAATGACTGATATTTTTTTATCTCGGAGCGGGAATTAATTGCTTCGTTCAGAAGTGAATCATAGGGTTGAACGGGTACTTCAATCATAACTGACAGATCGTCGTGTAATTCAATCTGATAATCCGAAGGTAATGCGAGCAGCTGATTGAGATTCCCTTTGGCTGCAAGCAGGGTGTTGGCGGCTTTTATTTTATTGAGTTCAGCATTCGAAAGCTCAACTTCGGATTTAAGTATATCGGAACGGGTTGCCATTCCTGCTTTTTGCTTTGCAACTGCAAATTCCAGATGCAGCGTGGAATTTTTAACCGCCTCGTCAGCGCTTTGCAGTATCCTTTCTGACTGAAGTGATCTGTAATACGCCCAGATAATGTTGAAAACCAGATCCTGCCTGTTTACTTCATGCTGATAGAGATTTGCCTGGTAATTATCCTGAGCGGCACCATATAATGATTTCGTTTTGTATCCCTGAAATATATTATAGGATAAGGTAACACCGGTATTTAAAGTATTATACTTCTGGTTTCCATTTTCTCTTGAATAAGTATCGGCATCTGAATTTAGAGTTACGACAGGGTAATATCCGGAAAATGCTTCTTCAATCTTTGCCTCTGTCTCATCCAGAAGAAATTCCGATGACTGATAACCGGGATTGTTCTTAAGTCCTGTCTCAATACACTGGTCCAGACTAAGCTTCCCTGAAATCCCGGTCTGGGCTGTTACATGTCTGACAGGTAATATTGCAGCAAGAAATAATATTATGTGTAAAGGTTTTACACTTATATGATTCGATTCATTTGTTTTTGATGACCGATGCATATCATTTAATTTTAATGGCAAATATTTATTAATTTCCTTTCCTGAGCAAACGATTTTAAACCGAAACGGACAAAATCAAAGGTGAAACGGAGCAGAAAATATTTATTTTCCGGAAAGCCAGTTCAGGAATAATGAAGCTTTTTCTTTGCTGACTGTAATTCTCTCACTAAAAGGTATCAACAAAGTGACAATCAGTTTTCTGGAAAAATACTGAGAAGCACTCTTTATCGCATTGCGATTAATGAGAAATTGCCTGTTTGTCCTGAAGAAATCATTGCCGGCGATGGTTTCAAGTTCTTCCAGTGATTTATTTATTATGTGGTGTTGACGGGAAAAGGTTATCAGACGGGTAACTTCGTTTTCGATGTGAAATAGAGCAATATCGTCGACTTTGACAGGAATAATATTCTCTTTATGGTATACAAGAACAGTATTTTGTTTTTTGTTCTTCCTGTCCTCAAATAGATCGAGAATTCTTCCAATGGGAGCATTGATGTCCATAAAATTATCTCTCAGTGTTTTGTAACGGTTCAGAGCCTCTTCGATTGTCTTTCCTGAGAATGGTTTCAGTATATAATCGATGCCGTTTGCCTTAAATGCTTTAAGTGCATACTCATCGAAAGCCGTGCAAAAAATAACCGGAGCAGTTATATCACATTCTTTAAAAATCTCAAAACTGAGGCCATCACCTAACTGAATGTCGCAAAAAATAAGATCAGGTTCCCGGTTTTCCCGGAAATATGCAACAGATTCTTTAACTGAACTAAGAATAGCGCTAATCTGAACTCTATTATCAGTTTTCAGAATAGTCCCGGCAAGGTCATTTGCTGTCAGCTCCTCATCCTCAATTATTACTACGTTCATCGGCCAGAATTTTTATACTCACTGAAAACTGTTCATCGGAGTTTTTAATAATCACTTCTTCTCCTGATAAGATCCTGTAACGTTCTGCAAGATTTATTAATCCCAATCCGGGGGATGACTCCGGAATTATTTTTTTCCGGACATTATTACTCACAATGATACGATCTGCTTCTTCCCGGATCTTAATATGTAAAGGAAATTCTTTGGTAAGCGCATTATGTTTAATCGCATTTTCGGTTAATAACTGGAGGGAAAATGCCGGAATAAAACCTGATTTGCTTTGTTCTTCAGAAATATCAACAGTGTACTTTAAGGCTCCTCCATAACGTATTTTTTGCATCCCGAGATAATCAAGACAGAATCTTAACTCGTCACTTATCGGTACAATATTATCATTACCTGCTGATATAGAGGTTCTTAAAAAATCTGACAATTTTACAAGATAATCTTCAGCAGCTCCGGGTGAATTTTTTATAAGTGTTTTCAGAGTATTTAATGAATTAAAAAGGAAATGAGGATGTATCTGTTGCTTTAGTTCCTGTATCACTGCTTCAGTATTCTTTAATTTCAGCCGGGCATTTTCAATTTCAATTGCAGTCTGTTTCTCCCTTAACATAATTAAATTTTGAATGATCAATATGACGGAATTGATAGTTAAGCCAAGAATGGCTGATCCATAGGGAAAATGTCTGGAATGCATATCAGGAAAATACACCTGACTATATAAACCCAATCTGAGCATTCTCGTTGCAAGAATAAGTATTATCATGGAGATAACATAGCTCAGAATAAATCTTATTACTCCTGCATGTTTGAATGACAAGGCAT
>Ga0334885_1004170_pt1 | contig 12745 bp, 10 predicted proteins | sample GraSluR1_MG_8_FD_207233 | JGI IMG/M metagenome (GOLD analysis project Ga0334885, IMG submission 207233) | Sludge microbial communities from methane-producing bioreactor in Wageningen University, Netherlands - Granular Sludge_31_05-R1 | ecosystem: Engineered > Bioreactor > Anaerobic >...
CGTTGTTTATTGTTTTTTCAACCCAAGTTAGCACATCTTTTACGCTATTAACATTTACTTTGTTTCGGGCATCGAAAAGAGTTTTTGCAATCAAAGGAGCACTTGCACGTTGCTTAGGGGTTAGAAGAGCATTTCTTGAACTCATAGCCAATCCGTCTTCTTCACGTACTGTTGGATGAGCAATAATTTCCACATCAATTTTATAATCCTTAACCATTCTTTTAATAATTGCCAATTGCTGAAAATCTTTTTGCCCAAAGTAAGCCCTGGTGGGCTTGATAATATTAAAAAGCCTACTAACTACCTGCGCTACCCCGTTGAAATGTCCGGGACGATGTTTCCCTTCCATCACCTTGTCGAGCAAACCAAAATCGAATATTCTGGTATCGGGTTCGGGATAAACAACCTCTACAGAAGGCAGAAATACAAATGATGCTCCTGCTTTTTCACAAATTTCGATATCCTTTTCGGGGTTCCGTGGGTACCGCTTCAGATCGTCAGGATTGTTAAATTGATTTGGATTTACGAATATGCTTACAACTGTAATGTCATCTTTTCTAACCGACTCCTTTATCAAAGATACGTGCCCTTGATGGAGAGCACCCATGGTTGGAACGAATCCAATGGATAGCCCTAACCCCCTCTGTGTATCGAGAAACTGAATAAGTGGTTCTATGGTTTTATAAACCTCCATGTTTTATCCTTCGATCAGAAATCTCTAAGATGAATACACTACAAATTGTTGATGAAAGTGATCCTTTTGTTCAAAAAAAGAGTTACAAAGTTCGCATTTTTTTTACACCAACAAAAAAAGTTTTGTGATCCAAAAGGCTTAGCATGAAAATCATTGAAGAATAGTGAAATAAATTGTGATTTTTTTTTTATACTTTTGTGGTTTATTTCAAACGCAGGTTTTCTCAGTGGGAAATACTCCGAGAATTTATGTCATCAACCTATGATAGAATAATTTAAATTTAAAATGAAAAGGAAAAAAGTACTATTCGTTTCCCAAGAGATTATGCCCTATCTCTCCGAATCGAATATGTCAAAGGTTGGAAGATCCTTACCTCAAGGTATTCAGGAGCGAGGGAAAGAGATTCGTACATTTATGCCCCGATGGGGCACCATTAACGAAAGGAGAAACCAGCTTCATGAGGTCATTCGACTATCGGGAATGAATCTGGTCATTGAGGATACCGATCACCCCTTGATTATTAAAGTTGCATCAATCCAAAGTGCACGAATGCAGGTTTACTTCATCGACAATGAGGATTATTTTCATAGAAAGTACATACTTACCGATGAAAGCGGAAAGTACTTTGATGATAATGATGAAAGAGCCATTTTTTTTGCACGTGGAGTAATGGAAACGGTTAAGAAACTTCGATGGGCGCCGGATATTATCCATTGTCATGGTTGGTTTCCCTCCTTTATTCCAATTCTTACCAAAAGAACCTATAAGGACGACCCAATATTCAACAAATCAAAAGTTGTTATCTCGGTTTACAACGATGAATTCGAAAAGCCTCTTAGTAGTAGTATTAAAGGCAAACTTAAACTTGAAAACATAACAAAAAAAGATATTGAACTGATTAAGGATACTGATTATTTAAGTTTGATCAAGTTTGCCATAAATTACTCCGATGGTATAATTATTGGTGAAAAAAAAATAAATAAAACATTACTTGAGTATATCAAAACATCCGAAAAACCCGTTCTACCTTTTCAGGATTCCGAGGATTACATTACCTCGATCAATCAGTTCTACGACCAAATAATAAATAACGAAAGCAATGATAAATAGTTTTTTCCTTTTTTTAAAGCATTTGAAGATCCTTCTCATATTAAAACCCGCTTTAATTCTTCTTCTTTTTTCCACAATATTTTGGCAATGTATTTCCCCCCCAGACTATCTTGGTGGCGATCTTATCACTTCACAGGATGAGTTCAATGTTAAGATTGATACATTATTCAGCCTATCGGCATATACTTTGCCTTACGACACAGCCAACACCATGTATTTTTCTGAAGCGGTTCTGGGTGAAACATTTGATGAAATATTTGGTCGAACCAAATCTTCATTTCTCACGCAGCTCAGGTTAGGCGCTCTTAATCATAGTTATGGGGATAGCGTTCAAATTGATTCCGTTTTCCTTTTCCTCAAGCTCAAAGATAAGTTGGGTAACGAACCGATAAAAGTTGGTGTTTATGAACTTACCGATTCTCTGTCATCCGACTCAACGTATAATGCACTGGATCCAATTGAGGGATTCTATCATCCTGTTCCCATTGGTAGCAGAAGCATGAACACATACAATGGAGATGAGTCTGTGCTAAAAATTGCCATAAATAAAAACTGGGTTGATAGCACCTTGATCAACGTTGATTCTGTTTCGATGTCAACCAGCGATCTGTTTGCAAAACACCTATATGGCATTTATATAAAGACCGAAGGGGATTTTGCTTCACCCGCCAAGGGAATGTACTACTTCGATTACTCTTCAGATCAAACAAAACTAGTTGTATACTATCGAAATAAGGAACAAGATACCACTTCAATGTCATTCACATACCTGATGAATGATTATTGCGTTCGCTTCAACCACTATCAACACGATTTTTCAATGGTTAATAATATCTTTAATGATACCATTAACCCTCAGCAATCGGTTTTTTACTTAAAGGGGCTTAACGGTTCAAGAGGTGTTATAATGCTTGATGACATCATGAATTGGCTCGATTCAATGCCTGTGGCTATCCATAGAGCCGAACTACGCATAGAACTTGAAGATGACCCAAGTCTACCTCCTGATACTCTAGTTGATAGACTATTTATTTACAAAAAGCTCAACAACAAGTATACAGCTTTAGTTGATTATCAGATTAGTTCTGATGTATATGGAGGCAAGTATATCAAAAGCAAAAAGTATTACTCTTTCAACATAACATTTCATATTCAGGAAATACTTACAAGCGGAACTCCCGACAAAGTGCTTTACATTGAGCCAATGCTTTCGTATAGCAGGGCAAACAGCGCAATACTTCGAAGTGGAAGCCATAGTCGCAGAATGAAGTTAATACTTACTTACACTAAACTTTAGTACTAATGTGTGGGATTGTGGCTTATAATGGCACCCGGGAAGCTTATCCAATCATTATAAATGGGCTTAAGCGACTTGAATACAGGGGTTATGATTCTGCAGGGATTTGCATTGTGAACGGTGAGCCCTTTATGCAAAAACAAAAAGGGAAGGTCTCCGATCTCGAAAATGCCATTAGCGGTAAAGTTCTTAAGGGATCCATTGGTATAGGTCACACACGATGGGCAACCCATGGTGAGCCCAACGACAGCAACGCACATCCCCACATGTCCATGAACGGACATTTCATCATAATTCACAATGGGATAATCGAAAATTATGGGCATCTGAAAAACCGCCTGGAACGAAGGGGATACAGCTTCAATTCCGAAACTGATACCGAGGTACTGGTTAATCTCATTGAGTACATTTACCTCAAGGGAAGTACTCCCGCCGAAATAGCCGTTAGGCTTGCTCTCACCAAGGTGGTAGGAGCTTATGGCATTGTGGTTATTTGCAGGGATGAACCCAACATGCTAATAGCAGCCCGAAAGGGAAGTCCGCTGGTTATTGGCGTTGGCGATAATGAATATTTTGTTGCTTCCGATGCTACCCCAATCATTGAATATACCAATAGCGTTATTTTTCTGAACGACAATGACGTTGCCATAATCCGCAAGAATGAGCTTACCCTCAAAACCATAATGAACGAGGCCTTACAGCCTAATATCCAAACCCTCGATCTTGACATTGAGGAGATTGAGAAGAATGGTTTTGACCACTTTATGCTCAAGGAGATTTTTGAGCAACCCCGAAGCATTGAGGATACCTTCCGTGGACGAATATCGTCCGATCATAAAGACATACACCTTGGAGGTCTTTATCAGGTTTTACCTAGATTAGTAAAAGCGAAAAGGATAGTGCTTATTGGATGCGGTACTTCATGGCACGCAGCACTGGTAGCTGAATACCTAATCGAAGAGTTTGCCCGAATACCCGTTGAGGTAGAGTATGCATCGGAGTTCCGGTATAGAAATCCTATCATTTATAAGGATGATATTTTCATTGCCATAAGCCAAAGCGGTGAAACCGCCGATACCCTGGCTGCCATCAGGCTTGCCCATGAGGCTGGTGCTTTGGTTCTGGGTATTTGCAACGTGGTGGGATCGAGCATTCCCCGCGAAACAGATGCTGGTGTTTATACCCATGCCGGACCCGAAATCGGAGTTGCCTCTACTAAGGCATTTACTGCTCAGGTAACTGTTCTTACGCTAATGGCCATGCTGCTCGGTCGCAAGCGCAATGTAATAACCCAAGAACGATTTGAACAGCTTATTTGCGAAATGATTGCTGTTCCCGAAAAAATTGAAAAGATTTTGGAGTCCAGCTCCAAGGTGGAGAAAATTGCAAAAATATTCAAGGACTCCACAAACTTCCTATACCTTGGCAGAGGTTACTTCTTTCCTGTTGCCCTTGAAGGGGCATTGAAGTTAAAGGAAATATCGTATATCCATGCTGAAGGATACCCTGCTGCCGAGATGAAACATGGACCCATTGCGCTAATCGACCAAAAAATGCCCGTGGTGGTAATCGCTCCCAAGGATAATAGCTACGAAAAGGTGGTTAGCAATGTTCAGGAGGTTAAAGCCCGAAAGGGAGTTGTAATTTCCATTGTGACTGAAGGAGATACCGTGATCAAAAATATGTCTGACTACGTTATTGAAATACCCAAGGCCAGTGAAATTGTGGAATCGATCCTTGCCGTTGTTCCGCTACAACTTCTTGCCTATCACATCGCATTAATGAGAGGTTGCAACGTGGATCAGCCGCGAAATCTTGCCAAATCGGTCACGGTTGAGTAAAACCTCCGAGCAATAATGGAATTACAGAATGAGAATAAATTGGAATTTACCATGGGAGCTGGTAAAATTACGCTTCTCTCATTTCTGCTGATTATTCCCATTGCTTTCGTTACTCTAACCCCCTTCATCTTTTTTTGGAACTACAACCTTTTTGAAACTGGCAGACAACAGTTTATGGATTACATTCTCCCAATTATACTGTTTGGAATTGTTGTTCACGAAGGGTTGCACGGGATTGCATGGGCAATTTTTGCTAAAAACGGTATAAAATCCATCCGTTTTGGTATTAACTGGAATTACCTGGCACCTTACTGCCATTGTAAAGAACCTCTTAGGTTTTGGCACTATGTTACTGGAGCAGCACTCCCGCTTGTTATCACCGGGTTAATCCCTTCTATAGCGGCTATTATCATTGGCAACGGTTTTCTTCTTAGCCTTGGAATTTTATTCACTTGGGCTGCTGGGGGCGATATTATTATGCTTTACTCTATGATACACTTTAAAAAGGATACTCTGATTGCTGATCACCCCGATAAGATTGGTTTTTATGTGATTAAAAACACTTAATACTTTTTCTCATGCTACAGGATACTTTATCATTTCTTTACCAGCTAAAGGAGAACAACAACCGCGAGTGGTTCAACAAGAATCGTCAATGGTATGAGCTGGCCAGAAAGAATTTTACTGCTTTTGTGGAGGAACTGATCCCCTCGATAAAAGAGTTCGACAGTAGCCTTGGAATAATTGAGGCAAAGGACTGCCTTTTCAGAATTTATCGCGATATACGATTCTCTCCGAATAAAGCTCCTTACAAAACCAATATGGGTGCATACATTGCCCGTGGTGGACGAAAAAGTCCCTTTGCCGGGTACTACCTTCACGTTGAGCCCAATGCCTCATTTATATCGGGTGGTATCTATATGGCTGAGCCAAACACCATGCGAAAAGTACGCATGGATATTGACACATATCAGGAAAGGTTTATAGAAATTGTTAGCGATAATAGTTTTCAGAATACCTTTTCCAGCCTTGGCAACGAATCGCTTAAGAGGGTTCCGCAGGGGTTTTCTGCTCAGTCTCCTGTTGCCCGGTACTTAATGCTTAAGCATATTACACCCGTGCAGTACCTTGACGATAAGGCCATGTTATCATCCGACCTATTCACCAGGGTTATTGATGCCTTTAAGGTTATGTACCCGCTTGTAACCTTTATTAATGCAGCAATTGAGCAGGAATAAGGGCTAAAACTCCTTAAACCCAATTATCCGCCTTACATCCCTAAGCGTTTGCGCTGCACTTTCGCGTGCCTTTTCGGCTCCCATTTTTGCAACTTTTCGAAGATATTCATTATCGGCCAAAATGGTCTCGATACGCTCGCGAATTGGTGCAGTAAAACTGATTACATCCTCAGCCAACTGTTTCTTCATGTCGCCATAGCGAATTGTACACGCATTGTACTGCTCCTCGAAAAACCTGAGGGTTTCGGGTTTGGATAACACGCTCATAATGGTAAAAAGGTTCTGAATGGCCTCGGGCTTGGGCTGATTTGGCTCGGTTGGGCCAGCATCGGTTACGGCCTTCATCACCTTCTTGCGAATGGTTTCAGCATCATCGGACAGGTAAATGGCATTGCCCTCCGATTTTCCCATCTTTCCGCTACCATCAAGTCCGGGTATCTTAACCAACTGCTCTCCAAAGTTATAAGCCACAGGCTCGGGGAAATATTCCACGTTGTAAAGCCTGTTAAACCTATTGGCAAAGGTACGTGTCATCTCCAGATGCTGCTCCTGATCCTTGCCCACCGGCACCTTATGCGCTTTGTGAATAATAATATCAGCAGCCATTAGGGTTGGATAGGTAAGCAGTCCGGCGTTCACATTGTTGGGCTGGCTGCGTATCTTATCCTTAAACGAGGTACACCTCTCCAGTTCGCCCAGGTAGGCGTTCATGTTGAGCAGAAGGTAGAGTTGAGGAATCTCGGGTATATCGCTCTGCACGTAAAGAGTGGCCACTTCGGGATCCAAACCACAGGCCAAATACTCAGCCAGCACTTGCTTTACAGACCCATGAAGATCCTCTGGTGTGGGATGGGTGGTGAGTGAGTGAAAGTCGGCAATAAAGAAGTAGCAATGGTTCTCGTGCTGCATCTTCACAAAGTTTTTCAAAGCGCCAAAGTAATTTCCCAAATGCAGCTTGCCCGTGGAGCGTATACCGCTAACAACAATATCCATGATGTTCCTTTTCTTAAAGTTGATGGGCAAAGATACAAAATCTTCAGGCAACAGCAGTATTTAATACGGGTAACATGGCAATATTTGTTTCCCCATTTTCAGCCCATTTCTACACGCCCGTCAGGGTTTGGCTCCGATGCTTCGGAGCGAGGGCAATAGCAGGGCGGTTCAAGCACTGACTATACAACACTATGCAAATTGGAGCTTTGCCCCAAACCCCACATACTTTTTTGTCTTGATACAAAAAAGTATGCAAAAAAAATCAAGGCTACGCCCGCTTCGTTCGAAAAACTACGATGGGTGGCTAAAAAATCTGAACTTGCACCTCCTGCTAGTCGGCGCTTCGAACAGCAGATTTTTCTTCACGCCACCTGCCCTTGTTTTTCGTCTCATCGGCCGATGCCAACAGGTGAAGGAAACTGTACCATTTTAAATTATATTAAGGACATTCCATTGAATCAAGTATTTACAAAATACTTAATTCAATCCTCCCAATTTTTTGCATAATTAGGCCATGACTGAAAAACACCGTCATTGCGAGGCGCGTTTTGTGCGATGAAGCAATCTTTTGTTATTCAGCAAAATAAAGATTTACTTCAATACTCAAATCCCGAAACTTCGGGACGAGTGTTTTGAAACAACGCTTAGACTTTTAGGTATCATAACGAAAAATCACATAAATTTTAAAACAGATAAAACAAGTGTTTGAAACGAAAAAATTTTCAAAAAATTTTCACCTCTTAGTGTGCAGCATATCAGATTAATGGAGGAAGACCCCGAAAAAAAGTAAAAAAAAGTTTGTCACAAATCCCAAAAACAGGACATATATATATAGAGGGGGGGATGTGTTTTGCCCCAACCCTAAAAAGAATTTAACCTAACCCGAAAAGAGGTACACCATGACCTAAAACCAGCAGCCGCCCCGCCCGTCAGGGTTTGACTAGGCGAGGGCAGCAGTAGGGCGGTTCAAGCACTGACTAAAAGAAAATGTAAAATGTAAAATTTCCAACTCTAAATGTAGAAGTACGCTGGGCAATGGTCTTTGCCTTATACGAAATGGTATCGGATTATCCTTTTCTTTCTAAATTTACATTTTAAATTTAGAGTTTTACATTTTACATTCAAACGCGGTTTCACACACATTAACCATTAACCATTAATCATTAATCATTTAAAAAATGCTTATGAAACATAAAACACCCAACCCGCCCGCCCGTCAGGGTTTGACTAGGCGAGGACAGCAGCATGGCTGCTCATGGCCTGAGTAAGAACGGGCAAAACCCGTTAAAGAAATGTAAAATGTAAAACTCCCAATGCTTTGCCCTGAGCGGAGTCGAAGGGTAAAAGTGATGTTACGGTTATATTTCTGATTTCTGGTAAAATCCATTTCTCTTTATACTTTTATATTTTACATTTAGCGTTTATCGTTTTACATTTAAAAGCGGTTTCACAACCATTAACCATTACCCATTAATCATTTAAAAAAACAACTTATGAAACTTAAAACATTTCTATTACTATTCCTTCTCCTATGCACCTTGGCATGGAAGCAGGCTACTGCTCAAAGCCGTGGCCCTACCTCCGGTGAGTTCTACATATCGCTGCCATGGTATTGGGATATCAATACCGAGTTGCACCATGCCATGCTTGCCTATACCAACAACAATGGGCGAAATTTTCAAGCACTATATACCTCTGTGGAGAACTCAGGCGAGATGCAGGTGGGTACAATTTATGCCGATGCTACACCCAATGTTTTATACAACCGTGATTCCGAAGGTTTACACCGCTCATTTGACAATGGGAAAACATGGGAGTTCATTGACCCTCAGATAAACCCTGCTGGATATACAACAGGTAATGTTATCAATGAATTATTTAAAAAAACTCAATCAATTATATATAAAAGTGTAAACAATGGTGAATCATGGATTCAAATGCAAACCGAAACAATTGCAGGAGATATTGAGGTTGGAAATCAAGTAGGTGAACTTTATGCATATAAAGCACGCCCAGAATATGATACAGTTTGGTATTATGATATTACATTAAAGCACAGTATTAACGATGGTGCTGAATTCGATAAATATCCTATTGCACGTGAGTATTCAGGTAGTTCAACGGCTGTTGGACCTAAATTTTCGAGGGGTACGAGTAATGGTGAACTTTACTTTATCAACTGGTGGCTTGGCCCAAAATACAGGATTTACCGTAGCACTGACAATGGGCATAGCTTCAGCTTGCAATATGAGCAACCAGAGAATGCCTATATGTGGGATGAATTGTTCGCTTTCACGGCAGGACGTGGCGAGGGCGAGTTCTATGCCTTTAAGCTGAAAACATACGTTGAGGGGTACTATTTCAGGCTGCATGTTTACCATAGCACCGACTGTGCGCAAACCTTTACCGAGTACGTACACGAGCTAACCCCCGATTACGATGGCAACCCCGCCCAAGTCATCTATTCCATTGCTGTTGCTCCAAATCCCGTAGAGGGAGGCACCGTTGATGGAGGCGGAAAGTACCACGAGGGGAACCTCGTTACCCTAAATGCTACGCCCAACGAGGGTTACAGGTTTATCAGCTGGACAGAAGGTGGCAATGTGGTTTCCGAGGAGCCAACCCTTAGCTTTACCGCTGAGAGCACCCGCACGCTGGTAGCCCAATTCCAGCTAATCAACAGTATTACAAGCCCCAATGGCACAGGTATAACCCTATACCCCAACCCTGCAAATGGCTTTGTTACGGTAAGCTTTCAGCAGGTTCAGGCATATAAACATGTAACATTTGAGGTTTTCAGCATTCAAGGGCTAAAGCTGCTATCAAAACCCATAAACCTTGAACAATCAACCCTAAACATTTCTTCCCTACCCACAGGCATGTATCTATACCGGTTTACTGCCGATGGTTTAACTATTAAAACCGGAAAATTCATTATTCACTAAAAGCAAATTTATCATGAAGAGAAAAATATTACTGGTATTGTTTTTTGCCATAACAGGCATATACAATTCGAATGCACAAGAAAGCTGGGTAGCCTTTAGCAAGGCAACCCCCGAAGAGCCAACGGTTACGCTAATACAATCCAACACATCCTCAGTACTTTTCAGCGTGCAGACCCCCGGTATGTACTCCACCGAAATCACAACTGGGGGGGTGTTGAATATCAGCGACTTAGACTCCTGCAGCAGATAATCACAACCACCGAGGGAAACCCAGAAATTCCCGTTATCAGGCAGCTTATCGCCATCCCCCAATGTGAGGATGTAAGCATCACCCTCCAAACCAACTCTCCTGTTTATTTTGAAGATTACACGGTCTATCCCGCACCCGCCTACTAGGAGGTGCAGAACCCCGATGGCACGGTTTATATGGAGGAGGTTTTTACCATCAACCAAACCGCATACAGCACCAATGCGTTTACGCCACAACTTACTGTCGAAATTGTTGAGGTTGGCAGCATCCGTAGCCAGCGAATGGCAGAAGTGTGGATTTACCCCGTGCAGTTCAACCCTGTTACCGGGCAGCTACAGGTTTATACCGATATTGAGATAACGCTCAGTTTTATCAATCCCACCAGCGGGGTAAGCGTAAATACCGGTATCTTCAGCAATATCTGCCAGAACGTAATGCTCAACTACACCGAGGGCGGAATAGGCGCATCGGTGAACGACCGTTCCCAAACTCCCGGAACGGTAAGCTGGGTTACGGTGAACAACACCTCAGGGCAAATCACTGCCGACTACTTGATAATTGCCGCCCCTGCCTTCTTCAACAGCCAAAACGCTGACCTGCTTGCACTGGCACAGCACCGTGCCAATTACAACGGCTTTGATGTGGCCATTGTGAATGTGGCTCATGTTGTTTCTGATGAGGTGGGATATCCATATAATGAAATTAATGTTAATTATAAATACCAAAAAAGGTTGAGAAATTTTATCCAAAGCGTTTACGAGAATGGAACGGCAAATAATACGCTCGATGGTAAACTGGGTTACGTTCTTTTGGTTGGTGATGATACCGTTAGCGTAAATGCAAACTATGAGGTTAAGGCTCATAGAGAGTGGATTGAACAATACGAACCATACGAATACACATATTTAGTTGACCGCAACGACCATTTCTATGCCTGCGTAACACCTGATGAGAATGGGTATGACATGACACCCGACCTGTTTATTGGCAGGTTTAGCGTTGATTCGGAAGCGAAGCTGCACAATATAGTTTCCAAAACGATACATTTCGAAACAGAGTACCAATTTGGCGACTGGAAAAAAAATATTACGTTGGTTGCAGGGGCTGGTAGTGGTTATGAAACTTACGAATCGGCAATTGATTATGTAGAAACACTTATACCCAGCAGTATGTCAATTTCCAAGTTTAAGATGTCTGAAATGAATTCATCAACCATTCAGCAAGCAATTGTTAATAGACTAAATACTGGACAACTTATCACACATTATGATGGTCATGGAAGTAAAATTAGTTGGAGCAGCGATGGTCTTATATTCGGTCCATCGCAATTTGGTTTACTAAGTAACATTCACAAACAAGGTTTTGTGTTCAGTTCAGCATGTCTGACCGGAGCCTTAAATCATACATCCGACTGTATGGCAGAGTATTTTACCTCTTCAGAGAATGGAAGCGTTGTTTTTCATGGTGCAACAGAAAAAGTTCCAGAATTTTTAGGGGAACAATACTCAAAAACCATTCATGAAGTAATATGGCAAAATTTAACCCATATTGGTGGTGAAATAATACTGCAAGCATACTTAAATAGACGCTTTAGCTATTTTTTTGTGTACTTCGGTGATCCCGCCCTTAACCTTATGGCGAAGGGTTATAGGGTAACCAGTGATGTAACCATTACTGGTTCTCATACCATTGATCGAGAGATTTCCGTTACCAATGGAGCCACTGTAACCCTAGCCAACGGCAGTGCCATAAATTTTACTGAGGATGGGGGCTTTAACGTTTTAGCAGGTTCAAGCCTTGCTGTTGGGAATAATGTAACCTTCACCCGTCAGCAGGCATCGAATGTTATCAGAGTATCAGGAAACCTGCTAATCAACGGGAACATCATCACCCAGGCCAGTATTCTGCTAGAAAGCGGAGGTGTCCTTTCCTTCACCAACAAGACTCTCAGATTTGCAGCCAATTCAGGTGTAACGGTCAAGCCCGGTGGCCTGCTTACCGCCAACGGCGGAACGCTCAGGTATCAAAGCACTAATTGGCTAGGTATTACCGTTGAGGGCAACAGCAGCCTGCCCCAAACACCCGCCAATCAGGCCAAGGTGAGCCTCAACGGCACCACCTTGAGGCGGGCCACCGTTGGTGTGAACGTGCGGGGCGGTGGAATCCTCCTGGTCAACAACGCCACCTTCACCGACTGCCATACCGCTATCCAGTTCGAACCTTACCGGTATGGAGGCACCTACAACATCTCTAGGGTTGAGGGCTCCACCTTCACTGTCACCAGCTATTTGGCCAACCAGTCAGTCCGCCGTCTTTGCTTTATCAGCCTTGACGGGGTTGCAAGCCCAACCATACTGTGAAACACCTTCACGAACCT
>Ga0334885_1004177_pt1 | contig 12728 bp, 24 predicted proteins | sample GraSluR1_MG_8_FD_207233 | JGI IMG/M metagenome (GOLD analysis project Ga0334885, IMG submission 207233) | Sludge microbial communities from methane-producing bioreactor in Wageningen University, Netherlands - Granular Sludge_31_05-R1 | ecosystem: Engineered > Bioreactor > Anaerobic >...
TTCATTCTTTGTTCCCCTTTCGTTTGGAAATTTCGGCCTGAGCCATGTATCGAACCCACTCACCTGTCTTGAAATCCTTGTGTTCAAATTTCGTAGCTATCTCGTGAAGCTGTTCATCGGTTGCAATCGGGAAAGCAAACCCCGTCAGTTGTTTCACAACGAAAGCCGGGGGATTGAACTTTTCATCAAGTTGTGCCGCTCTCTTCACATAACTCAAAGAGGGATTAAGTAAATTTCTGTTCATGATTCTCCTTTCAAATTTGGTTGCCCGACTATAACACACTGTTGGTAAGTTGTCAAGGGACAGGTCTCTTGCCCTCTCAGAGACTTCCCACGGAGTCTTTGCCTTGGCATCGTAAGGTCGGGATTTCACCGACATCCTCAGCGGTCATCCGCATCGTGACGACCATAAGGGGAAGACAGCCCCATCTGATTAAAGCCTTTGGGAAAGAAACCGTTGCTACCTGATGCTGTCACATCACTGTCCCTCAACTACTCCCGGCTTTACGGGGAACCACCATTCTCCGAGCGTCCTCGGAGTGATACCTGTAAACATTCAGGTCAACAGTTGCGCGTGTAAGTCGCCTTACAGAGGCGGTTGGTGCATTTCATTATTCGCTGTGCTTCAGAAGATACTCATTGGAAATTACCTTGAAGGAGTATACTTCTCTCGTAGTGCCGTAACATTCATGTCGTTTGAATACCAGACCTTCTCGATACTTTGCGCCAAAAGCTGAAGGCCCGGTAGCCAAATCAAGAAGATATTTGTGTACTTCCGTGAAAGGTACACTATCTTCACTGAGGGTAAAGTTACTGTCCACAACCGGAACGGACTTCACAATGCATACCGGGGTCTGAGTTGCAGAACCAGCATGACCACTGAACCCCTGTATGAAACTGTGTCTCTCTTCCGGGGTCATGTATCGAGCTTCATCAATCAGGTAGATGTTGTAGATGAAGAAGTGATGACCCGTAAGCTTGAGGCGATTCTTCTGAATACCTTCACCTACAAGTTCACCCTGAAGAACAATTTGGCGGCCCGCATAACGAAGAGCGTCTTCAAGGTTGTATTCCCGAGCAACCTTCCAGAATGTATTCCCTTCGGTTTCGGAGAGGTTCATATTGCGGGAGCAAATTCCAAACTCCCCATCCTTGAAGTAAACACTCATGGAAGACCCATCGAGTTTTTCAGTAACCTCAAAGCTACCGTAAAGAAGACTGGGCTTAAAGTTCTGGACACGTTCCTCATCGGTTTTGGGAATAAACCACGGCCTCGTTCCCTTGACAAGACCCTGAAGCTGAGCGGGAATCTGCGGTTCCCACTTTTCAATACCCAGAACATCCGACAGGTCTGTGCCTTCATCGTAGGCCCCAAGGTTTTCAAATTTCCCAATCGGGACCAGAAGACCCTGAGAAATTTGATTTCGATATTTCCTGGTCTTGAGTTTCACATGGGTCTGGGTGGGTTTGTCCGGGTTGGCAAGGAAAGCAAATGCCGGGTTATCCAGAGGCATGAGGGAATCAATTTCGAAGTACACCCCGAAGTCACCCACATTAAATTCACCCTTACCAACCACAACCCACCACCCACGCACACGAGCCAATTCAATTCTGTCTGCTCCTTCGATTGGAAGGATTTCTTCAACGACACAAACGGACGCAAGTTTTCTTGACATGGAATCCTCCTTTGTTAATGTTCGTTCATTGTTGCCGGGAATATACTACATTGGTTCCCCTGTGTCAAGGGTTTTGAGGAAACCAAATCCTCCCACAAGTTTACCCTTGTGTACTTCCTTCTCATGGACTTCTAATTTAATCCGAGCGTCTTCCAGACTTGTGGCGGGTTGATTGGAAATATCACAGACCTTGCAATACCAAAAGTAATGAATCTTCATCTTATCCTCTCTATGTTAATAGCCACGTCAACGCAAACCACAATATAGTCAGATGCATTGTGTTATCAGCAACACAATAAACCAGTGCCGTGAACCCACCCCGCAGTACATGGTAATTTGTAAATTCCTCCGGGGTGTCTAAATTAACATAGATGTCGTTGTGGTTGTCTTTGAGGAATCCCCGAAGTGAACGACCCTGAATTAAATGAAGCCATTTGTCAGCCAGCACCCAGCGGTCAATCGGATAGTGAGACAGGAATACGATTCCCCACCATATCCAAGTATGAATGTACGGATAAGTGAATACCCCCACAGCCAGAGTGTAAAGGAAACAATGAATGAAACACTTCCAATGACTCTTGGATTTATTCATTGCCATCCACCTGCTCTGGCAAAGGAAATCCCCGACGAGGTGTCCTATGATGACGGCCAGAAATGCTTCAGCCATCAATTTCCACCAGATGTTTTTCATTGAGGATAATATTGAGGTTAATTGGATTAGGACCACCCAGATACATTGCCTCCCCGAATATGTTCATTAGTTGCCATCCTTGGAAGAAGCGGTATTCGGGATATTCATCCGGCCTAAGTTCTCCGGTAATGTGCGTATGATTGCGTAAATTATATCGTTCAAGATATATCTCCCCTGCGGCAGTAAGTTTGACCCCTACTTCACAGTTTAGGTTGAACTGCTTCATTAGTATCTCCTCTCTTTCACAAGGTTAAAATTGTCCGGCCTGTTCTTCATTATCTCTACCAGTTCTTCATAAGATACTGGGGCGAAAGCATTGTTGTCAACCCCTACATCCCATGACTTACCCTCGGGGGGTAATTTACCATGACTGTGACCGTAGACATGCCACGAATTGAAGTGTGATTTAGCCCACACCCTCATTGCGTAGTGGCAACAAATGATGTGAGGGTCGAACATCTTCAACTCCAACAAGGGCTTTGTGATTGCCAATCCCTGAGTCAATAGAGTTTTACGTTCCAACCATTTGTCGTGACTGCCGGGAATGAACCAGTGAGTTCCGTTTAGGCGGGAGATGATTTTCAATACACCTTCAGCCCTACCCAGATAGAAATCCCCCACATGAAAGGTGATGTCATCGGCTGTAACCTTGGCGTTGTGTTGAGCAATCAGATGCTCATTCATTTCTGTTACACTTCGAAAAGGGCGACCACAATATCTATTGATGTTGGTGTGGTCGTAGTGTTCATCGGCAGTGAAGAAATAGTTAGGCATCAATTTCCCCACTCTCAAAAATTAGGAGTAAGCTGTAGGCTTTGATATATTTATTGAACTGTTTCTCCGTTGGGCTATCAGTTATGTTATCAAAGATGTCGGCCAACTTAACTTTCCGAGCGTTAGGGTCTCGACCAATTCTACTTATGTAGTCCCGGTAGGGTTCTCCCTTGTTGTGGGTAAGTCGTTTAAGAGACCGTATGGTATGACCACTCAGCCCCAGAACTTTAAGTTCCTCTTCGGTAGCATCGGTGTCTTCCAGAACATCATGGAGGACTCCCAGTATATGCAGTATGGGTCGAGTAGGGAACTTCTCCTGTAATTTACGCATGACTCGGAGAGGGTGTTCGATGTATGGAGTAACCTCATCACGTCTAAATTGTCCGGCGTGTTTTTCCGTCGCATAAGCAATTATCTTCTCCATAGAGATTTCTCCTGCTGACATCGTAACTCCTTTCAATTTAGTTGCCCAATTATACTTGATTACTTTTCCAATGTCAAGAAGTTGTTTCCTCAGTAGGTACAGGTTCTTCTTTCTCGGTCTGATTCCATTTGAAATCTTTGCGCTCTTCCGGGTTCACCCATAGGGGATGTTCAGCCAATGTAGAATAGTCAACCTCGGTAAACCCATCCATGTTTATGGTTGGTCTAATTTCCCTTTCCCAGCGGGTTTGAATTAACATAGGGATAGCATATTTGTGCCAAGGTTCAATCCCCAGAATACCCAACCGAGTCAGCACTGTCGGGGCATGTCTCCACCAATTGATTCGGTCCATACTGCGTATGATTTCCTTGGTCTTTCTAAACATATAAACAATATGAATATCATGTTCAAATTGAGCAAACGGAATCAGGCGCATACTTATCCAGTTGGGAGAATGAATGACAAATCTACTCCGGGAAGATATTAATTGAAATAGGTTTTCCTCAGAATGAATGCCATATTCTTCCTCATCAATATAGGGCAGGTCTAAACTCTGTGCAATTATCTTGGATGCGATTCGAGTCCCTGACCGCTGACATCCAGTCACTATGATTTTGGTTTTACCCCTGAGATGTGAAAACATAAATTACTCCTGTCTTTGTTTCTTGTAGAATTCCAGAGTTATCTTGTAGGCATCCACACATGCGTTGTGGTAAATTTCATTCCGGGGTTCTGCATGAAGACGGGCATACTTCGCCTTATCTTTGTGTTCTTTGATTCGTTCTTTCAGCCAAGCAATCCCTATGTCCGCAGTTTCTTTGTCAATCATACTAACACTCCAACACAGGTTCGAGGTCTCGTTGAATCGGCATTATTGTTTTGGGTTGGTAGTTAGGAATTCGCCTGTAGTAATACTCAATGTCGTTTGCGGAATTTACTCGCTTGGTGGTTCTCTCAATGGCTCCTAATTGCACAAGAAATTTTAGGCAGTAGTTTTCTTCCATGTGTCACCATTGATTGTCCAGCAGGGATATAAGTTGAAAGATTTGAGACAAATGTTTCTGTGTTGTTATCATGATGAAATCCTTTCATATGATGTGAGAGTTTTAATCAGCCGTCGCCATTCTTCTTCTCGACTTAAGTCGTAGTTGTCTTCTGTATCCAAACCCGGTAAATCAACTCTAAATTTATCCCCGGTGCGAAACACGGCATCAAGGAAATATCCGGCATAGGTATGCAAATTTATGTCCAGACTTGTAACGTGTACCCATATATCCCACTCAAATCTTAATTCTCCTTCCGGCGTTGGATACACAAAGGGAACTAATCCCTCGGGGAACTCTATGCCCAGTTTATCCATCATCTCCAAGAAGGCTGTAATTTGTGGTTCCGTGATTGCAACCCCTTCCCCATCATACCACCCTTCTTTGGAACAGAGGTGTACAATCACCATTAGACGCTCTCTAATTTGTTCCATGATTACCTCTTTGTTTAATCCGAAAGTGTGTACTGAATTACGGTGACGGTATCTACTGAAGACACTCGGGACAATGTATCTACTGCGGTTACTGTAGACGTTGAAAGATTACCCCCTATTGTTTGTGAGGTTACCCATAAACCCAAAAGCATTGAACCAACACACAGTAGTAAGATACCTGCTACAACTCTCCCTTTATCAATAGCTCCCTTGTAAATTAGCCACTGACCCACAAACAATACCACTATCACCACTCCAAGTACAACAGTCATACTAATCTCCTTTCAGTCCCACCATTTGTCAAAATACTTCTTCATATACAACCCAACAAACTCTAAGTCCTGCTGTCTTTGTTCCCCGCCGTAGCGCATCTTCTCCATAGGGGTCAGGAACATCATTTCCTTCAGTGGAGGTTCCGTAATTTTCCATTGAGTCAGACGGGGAAACTCCGGGTCAGGTACAAACTCGTCCGTCCAAGGTAGGTCTTGGTAAATTGAAAGGTCATAATCATTCTCTATCAGTCTGTGAAGAATGTACTTGAACTCCCTTATGCGCCGAATGTCTCTGGGGGCGTTGACGTGATGCCCGTAATTGGAGAGGTACTTGTCCATGCGGTCCATGTAGGCTTTGAGTACCATCAGACCATAACCGGAATCCCAATCGTGTGTACCCCAGCCAACCTTTGCCCAGTACAATGCGGAGTTGATACGCTCATATAGCCAGCGTAATTTAGTCTTCTTGAGAATGGTATCCCAAATTGTCCACTTGGATAATTTACCGAAGTTCTTTGGGGTGCAAGCCTTCAGGTCATGTGCGTTCAATTCATTTCCACCTTTCCTTTAGGAGTAGAACATAACATATTCTGTATCCAATGTCAAGGGTTGACTCCCACTCCCAAATTGTACATGTTTCGACCTCATGATATAGATAACATACACGATGAATTGGAGGTTGTCAATGCTTACCGAGAAACGAAGACCCATTCCCGATGGAGTCTGGCATGTTGAATTGGGATTCCCTCAAGACATCACCCTCCCCACCGAACAGAACGTCCGTCTAATTTATGGTACCCACGCGAAAGAAGAGGCTCTCCGGGATAAGAATGGCCCCATGACGAATCTTCCGCAAGTAGTAGATGTAAACCCGGAAGACATCTTTGAGATAGGAACCATAGATGGACATCTGGATAAAATTGGTATTCGTAAACGATACTATGAATCCCCCAAGGGTCTCAGTCATAGGGACATCATTATCATCATTAGCTGGGGGTCTGGGAAAGGTCGAGTTCGAACCGTGTGGTCTAACCTTCATGACGATACCCACACCACTTTGAACAAATCAAATTACCTCAACCCCAAAGAGTATGGTCTGGATAAAGACCCGGCACCTAATCGAACCATGTCGGCTCGAAATCGTAAACTTCTCAAACGAGCAAAGCACACCGCCAAGTATTCTGGCGAACCTATTGTTTTTAATCAAGACCACAGAAAGAAGAAGAAGACATAGGTTAACTTAAGGATAATCTCCTCAAACGATTATGTTCTTTCTTATGACACTTCTTACATAACGTGAGTCTGTTATTAATGTTCCAGAGAGCTTCACACCTTATAGCTTCTTCGAGTGTAGTGATGTTATTCTCTTTCATGATTTTAGAAAAGCGCGTAGTATGGTGTGCATTAAGCTTATATCCTATTTGATTACAATGAACACAGGTAAAACTGTCTCTCTGGAATACTTGGGTTCTCCATTCTTTATAACGAGTACACTTTCTAACTACGTCTCGTAATAAAGTAACTCCACCTTTCCAATTCCAATTACTTTCCCCGGACATTCGTAAACAACCACACGATTTAGTAGCTCCTTTTCGTAAATTACACCCCTATTTAGGGAAAACAATACAACCACTCTTGAAGTTCTTATCATATGAAAAATAAACCGGAACGTCAAGGATACTAACTTGCCCCGTGGTGGTGTCTCTCTTATATTGCCAACGAGTAGGTATCTTATCCTCATCAAACCCGTCAGTGCGGGTTGGATAATCATTCCGATTCATTAGGTAGGCTTCAGGCTTCTTATCATGCTTATCCTCAAAATCAAGAATCGCTTGGTATACCGTTTCCCATGTGTGGTTGCGAGTGAACTGCGTAGGGTGGAAGGCATTTACAGCCTCAACCATGTATTCTAATTTATCCGCAACATCGTCAGTCATGATGGTAATGTCTTCCAACACAGCGTTCCCCGTGGAGTCATAAATGGTCGCCATTGATAATTCGTCATCGAAGTCTAATGTCCATGGAGTATTAAACTCTTTCATAGTGGTGCCTATTCTTTCTTTTGTGTTGCAAGTGCAAGCCACATGGAAGCTTCTCGTATGCGAATGTCCGCTTTGATAGCTTTCACAATTTCTCGTTGGGAACCTTTGGATTCCTCCCACCCTTCGATGAGAGCAACCCCCTGACACTCCTGAAGGCGAATGAAATCCCGCTGAAGATAATACTCTTCATCCACATCTCCATTGGGAAGTCGCCTTACCGTAGCCGCCGCCGTCTCTTCAGAAGTGAAATCCAACCCGTCTTCTGCATCCATCTCAACCGGAGTGAGAACTTCATACCCTGCGGCTCGAAGTTTCTCAGCCCACAAATTGAAATTGTCTGCGTTGAATTTAGGATACCCCCGCATAGGACCAGCCAGATACAATTTAATCATGGGTCGGTAAATTGTGTATGGCACGAAGCTGGGTACAAACGGTTCTTCAAATTTAGGAAAGCCTCGTTCCTCACTTTTGAATGCACATGTTTGACAATCTTTGGGTTCTCCGATTGGCATGATTATTCCTCTCGCAGTATGACCGGAATCTCAGACTCACGGCATACAATGAACTCTTCTTTGTCAATCTCAATGGGGCGACCAATTCCCCCACCAGCCGGAACAACAATCAAATCCCCTACCTTAACAGTCATAGGGTAAAGGTTTCCATTCTGGTCACGGATTCCGGGGCCGACCTCTACCACAATTCCTTCTCCGGTGTAGGGGTTCATGTCCTCAGCCATTATCAGCTTCGTTCCTTCAGACAGCTTCTTTCTCTTGATGAGAACCTTGTCCCCCACCATTATTCGTTTCATCATAATCAAATTCCTTTCTTCTGTTTTTCTTTTGGTCTATGATGCTCTGTCTCACATTCCTCGGTGGATGACCTATGTGCCAAGCTCCGCAGAATACGCAGTGATACGCCTCAATCCAATGGCCTGTTTTGTAATGCATGGATACTGCGTGTTTGTTTGCATCATTGAAACTCTCATACCTTATCTTTCCAGTACACGACTTCCGTCGTAATTTGCGCTTGGTCATGATGAACCTCCCAAGACAAAGTGTGTATTATACTACAAATTGTTATGCGTGTCAAGCCCCCTCGAATGGAGTTGTAAATTGTGCCTTATCCCGGTTATCCTTATCGGTATTTTTCCAACTCTCCATTTTAGCGGTTTCTCGAATAGCAATAGCTAAATAGTCAACCATGTTCCAACCCATCTTGTATCGAAGTAAACACTCCATAGTGATGTTCCAACAATCCAACAGCGATTTGGAGTCGGAAAAAACTGAAGTTGATGCCGTTGTAAATGTATTCTTATCCCGGTTATCCAAATCAATAGGGAGAATTCCAGCTTGTATGCGTCGTTCCGTCTCCATCATCCCACAAATATTCCATATGGATGCCGCATAATGATTTTCATCTTCCCAACCGAGTAAAATCTTTTGAAGATGTCGAACTGCGGAATCCCAATAAACAGAAATGTATATTCCTTTCAACCAATTTTCATTCCCTAAATTCATGTTACCTGCATCACTGTATTTGATACGACCCGCTTCATAGTGTTTAGCAAGCTGTACCCAAATACTCACGGGAATTCCCGCAAACCCATTAGGTGTAATTTGTGCTACTCGAATCCATGCCTCAGACGGAATGAGTGATGACATTCCTTTATTTACTCTCAAATCTCTCACGGCTCCGCTGGGGAAGGTGGTACGTTCTCCTGAATCCTTGATGATAAATTCTTTTTCCATATTTAATCCTCCCAGAGTTTTGCGATTGCGGCACCAATGAAGACTAATAGTAGAATAATAGTCAAGGCGGTAAGCATTGTAACAGGAACCACCCAGAATGTATTAGAATGTGTTGGCACATACATCCAACCCCAAGTGAGGAATCCACCCCAGATAAATCCCCCCCAGCAATGTCAGTTCGGTTTTCATTATATCCGTCTCCTTTCGTACATCTTTACATTGTTTCTCAAGTCTGTGTGAATTGCTCCACAGTTCGGGCATACCCATAGGCGAACTTCCCCATGCGGTTCTACACAAAAAGCCGGTTGAGCGGAAGAATAAATATGACCATTAAGCCATTCCTTTTCAACCCCGGCAAATTTACACACGAGACAGTGTATCTTGTGTTCAGCCCTCCAATGGGTGACCTTGGGGGCGGGACGTTTATCCCAGTAAGGGTCACTCCATCCCCAGTCCTTGCCTGTCCAAATTACATTATGTACAGCGTTAAAAGTTTCCGTGGGGTCATTAACCCCCTCCACTACTATTCCCGTGGGGGGTTTCTTGTGTTCCACGGATACCCACTTATCCGGGGGAACCAATGCTTCAAAGGAACTTTCCTGTCCGCAAGCCTTACACCTGTATCCGGGATACCCACTTATGTCTACGGAACGAAATTTAACCCCGCCGCAATTTGGACAGGCCATGTGATTAAGTTCGTTCGAATTCACATTCAACCTCCCCCGTGATTAGATTTATCTCGAAAGTGCAAACCCAATGCTTTCCAAATAGGTCGAGGAAATCCGATATGGTAGCTTTTGTACCTCCCGCATCCTTAATGTCAACCAGAACCTTATCCACATTTTTCCACCCGCGAATGGTTCGTGTATCTCCGCATCCAGTTTGTGTGCTTTCCTTATCCAGCAAGTAAGAATTAAGACAAGTAATAATTTGATTGTCCGGGTGGGAGAACCAAATTGCACCTTCGGGGGTTCGACCCATTACACGGTAATAGTGACTGTACACATATCGCCGCCATAGTTGTCGTATGTTCATGACCTCTCCTATTCTAAGTATCCGATTTACCACAACACTATAAAGTATTATACTACAAGGGTTCTACGGTGTCAAGTCCCTCAAACGAGCGTGTTCTTTCTTATGACACTCTACACATAGCGTGAGTCCGTTATTGGTATCCCACAATGCTTCACATTGTAGTGCTTCTTCAAGGGTCGTGATGTTATGTTCCTCCATGAGGGTGGAAAAGAAAATGATGTGATGAGCTATTAAATTTCCACCTCGGGTATCATTACAATGAATGCAGGTGAAATTGTCTCTTTGGAATATTTGCGTTCTCCACTTTTTATATTGGGGGCAACTGCGTACAGCGAGATAAAGTGGGGTAATTCCACCTTTCCACCAATGACACATCTCCCCGGAGTTCGCTTCGGATGTTCGTTCTTTATTGTAACAACCGCAGGATTTAGTATGCCCTACTGATAAATCAGTTCCCACCACATCAACTATATTTCCACACTCACATAAACATTTCCAAATTACCTTACCTTGTTTCGTTCGTCCCTCATCCTCAAGGACGGTCAACCTGCCAAATACTTGTCCTGTTAAATCTTTTCTGTTAGTTTCGGATGTTCGCTCTTTATGTAAACAACCACAGGATTGGGTGTGACCACTAAGCAAGTGAGTGGCCGTTACATTAATAATTGAACCACACTCACATAGACAACTCCATAATACATGTCTATGTTTATTCTTATTTACATCATTAAGTGCCGTAAGCCGTCCAAATTTCTGATTTGTTAAATCTTTCTTGTTTGTTTCCGATGTTCGTTCTTTCTGTAAACACCCACATGATTTTGTATTTCCACGCCGTAAATTAGACCCTAACACTTCAACTATATTGCCACACTCACATAGACATTTCCATAACACCCCTTTACTCTTATGGTCTATGTCTTCAAGTACTGTAAGTCGTCCAAATTTCTGCCTCGTTAAATCAATTTTCTTAGACATGATATACCCCTCAATAAAAGAGAAACCCGGATACGCTGAGGGGTTTCCGTATCCGGGTTAATAGGATTCGCTTTTCAGCTTACCTATATTCTTTAATGTGTAACTACAACCCCTCAGTTGTTCTCTATTCTATATCAAAAACATACCTATCATGTGTAAAAAGATAGTACCCAGATTTTTCTCTGGGTACTATACTACAATCGGAATTGAATGTCAAGCCCTACGATTTGTTGGCGAGGTTACGGGCCTTGTCCTGTATTGAAGCGGCAAGAACAAGAGTGGGCAGTGGAAATTTACCCATATCCATAACCTCAACACACTGCTTCAGAGTGTCCTTCATTTCACCCACTCGATGCAGGAGGTCATCCTTTTCGGCACAAACCTTGCGAACAACTTCCTGTGCGCTTGCCAGTACGGAATCCACCCGGTCCAGTATTGCGATGTCGTTGGTGCAGTTCAAATCATCCACGGTTTCTCCGGTTCTTATTCCATCCGAGGTGCGGTAGACCTCACCATTCCACATGAAGTAGGGATAGCCTATACTCCTTGCTCGGTCTTGGTGTAGGGATATATGCCCTACCCAACTGTGATGGTAAAGGGTATTCTTCCAAGTAGCCTTTTCCATTTTCGCTCCTTCCGTTCCACTGAGATGAAAACGACCTCTCAGCTTGGTTATGGTTACATTAATCTCGTCCATGTTCGACTCCCTTCAATTTGAGTGTGGGTAACTATACTACATCCAATTTACAATGTCAAGGGAAACAACCCTTGATTGTTTCCGTGTCCACAACCAGTTTCGGTTCATACGTCATAGGGAGGGTGAAATTTGAGGGGGCTGTCATGGGTTGAACCGATACAATACTTGCCGCATCAAGCTTTGGGTATGGTAGGACTCGAAGTGGAAAAAGGGTGTTCGGACAAATTACCCTGAGGATTGTGTTGATTAGTTTTCTCCACCAGTATCCTTTCGGACTTATGATAATGGGAGGATTGAAACCATACCGACGACCTGTGAACGGTCCCTTTATGGTATCGGGAAAGTCAGGTATGAACTTAAACATCCGCTCTCCTATTCTGTTTTGACCGTTGATTCATAGGGTGGATGTCCCGGCCCAAATTCCAATGGCTTGTATTCATACCGAGTTTCGAAATCGGTATCATTCAAAATCTGTGGGCAACAAACCCAATCGGCTCCCCAAATTACCCACTCATCTGGTAGGATGTACTTATCTCCATCAGGACTGTTTACTCGCATATGTTCTAATTTACCATTCATTCGATGAATGACGAGGTAATTTTGTCTCCACCATGTAGAGTGCTTTTCGATTATGGACACGACTTCTTGAATCGTGTCTTCTCGAAGCTGAATAGCCTGAACCTCTATGGGTCTTCTGGTGAAGGTTAGAGTCTTACTCATGTAACATCCTTCACATTAATGAAGTACTCCACCGTACTGATAAGACCCCAGACCAAAAGGATTATAATTCCCCACGCTGTAGGGATGATGAGGTGTCCAGCCATAAAGGATAGAACTGCCAGAACAACTATCCCCATCAGGTAGACCCAGTTGATAATCAGAAAGATTCGGTCAAGCTTCTTCATCAGATTACCCGC
>Ga0334885_1004199_pt1 | contig 12655 bp, 9 predicted proteins | sample GraSluR1_MG_8_FD_207233 | JGI IMG/M metagenome (GOLD analysis project Ga0334885, IMG submission 207233) | Sludge microbial communities from methane-producing bioreactor in Wageningen University, Netherlands - Granular Sludge_31_05-R1 | ecosystem: Engineered > Bioreactor > Anaerobic > Unclassified...
TCTACGTGGTCGACAGCGAGAGGGCGAAACTGAGGGAGATCGTTCCCGGCGAGGGGCAGAACGGCTCGGTTTCCATAGAAAACGGGCTTTCGGAAGGAGACCTGGTGGTCGTCAGGGGGCATAATCTTCTTTTTGAGAACGCCCTCGTCGCTCTGACAGGGGAGGCCGCCGCCGGTACGGCAGGCAAGTAGCCATGGGCGGTCTTGTACGTTTCTGCATAAAACGCCCGGTGTTCACCTGGGCGATGGTGCTTATTCTCGTCCTCCTCGGGGTGAGCAGCTACAACAAGCTTGCCGTTTCCCTGCTGCCCAAGGTGGATATTCCCGTGGTCGTTGTCCAGACGAGGTATACCGGCGCCAGCCCCAACGAGATCGAGCAGCTGGTGACGAAACCCATCGAGGATGCCATCGCGGACCTTGAAGGACTTGACAAGATCACGAGCTATTCGGCGGAGAGCAACTCCTTCGTGGTCCTCGAGATGGAGGTGGACGTAAACGTCGACCAGGCCCTCGTGGACGTGTCGAACAAGGTGAAATCGGCCAGGAACAAGCTTCCCGACAGCGTGGACGAACCCATCTTCAGGAAGGTGGACATCAACGCCCAGCCCTTCCTTGTTGTCGCCTTCACAAGCTCCCTTCCCGAGAAGGAAGCGAAGAAGGTTATCGAGGACAACATCGTTCCCCGTCTCTCCAGGGTGGACGGGGTCGGCCAGACCAGCGTGACCGGGGGCCGGGACAGGGAGGTTCGGATATTGCTGGACCCCGTGGCCCTGAATGAATACCGGGTGAGCATCCAGACCCTTGCGGCGGTGGTGGCGGCAAACAACGTCACCAATCCTTCGGGCTACATCACCCAGGAGAAGGACGAGACCTGGCTCCGCCTTATCGGCGAGTTCAACCGGGTCGAAGAACTGGAGAACATCATGATCCCCACGGCATCGGGCAACCCGGTGCGGGTACGGGACCTGGGAACGGTGGTGGACGGCGAGCAGGATGTCCGCTCCATCGCCCGGGTCAACGGAAACTCGGTGGTGCAGCTCCGGATCAGCGCCCGCCCCAATTCCGACGTCGTGAGGGCAGGGGAACTCGTGAAGAAGGAACTCGACAAGATTTTGAAGACCATGCCCGACTTCACGGCTGAGATACCCTTCGACGACACGAAGTTCATCGAGTCGTCGGTGAAGAACGTACTCCGGGACATGGGGGTCGGCATCCTGCTCACCGTGCTGGTGCTCTACCTCTTCCTCAAGCGGTTCTCGGCCACGTTCATCGTCTCGGTGGCCATGCCGGTGGCGCTTTTCGCCACCTTCATGCCCCTGGCCATGCACGGCTACTCGCTGAACATCATGAGCTCCCTGGGGCTTGCCATCTCCATGGGCGTTCTGGTGAACAACTCCATCCTCATCATCGAGAACATCTACCGCTTTCGGGACATGGGGTACTCCCCCGAGGAGGCGGCGGAAAAGGGAACGGTGGAGATCTCCCTGTCGGTCATCGCGGGAACGGCAACGAACCTCGGTGTATTCCTGCCGGTGGCCATCATGAGCGGGATCGCGGGCCAATTCCTGGTGCAGTACGCCATGACCATCGTGTACGCCACTCTTTTCTCCCTGTGGGTCTCCCTGACCCTCACGCCGTCCATGGCCGCGCGGTTCAAGCCCGACAAGGGGATTCCGAGGATCGGGCGCATTCTCTGCGGGTGGTGGGACTGGATTTACTCCGGCTTCGAGGAGTTGTTCCTCTTCTTTCTCAGGCGGGCTCTTGCCCATCCGCTCATCACCATATTTCTTTTCCTGGGGCTCACCTTCGGGGCCTTCAGGCTGGGAGGGCTTATCGGATCCGAAATGATGCCCCGCACCGACAGCGGCGTCATGACCGTCAGCATCACCCTCCCGAGCAACACCCCGGTGTTCGTGACCCGGAACAGGGCGAAGGAAATCGAGGATCACATCAGGAAGACCCTTCCCTCGCTGAAATATGTCGTCTCCACCGTGGGCGCCTCGGGAAGGAATCAGGGAACCCACAAGGCGACCATCGAAGCCTACTTTGAAGAGGATCCCGGCCGGCCCTCCACCATGGAGATGGCGGATCGCATCCGTCCCTTCGTGAACTCCATGCCCGGCGTTGACGGTTCGGTCAGCGGGTTCCGGCAGAACATGGGAGGCGGAAAGCCCATCCAGCTCGTGGTCAGGGGAGAGGAGCTCGAAACCCTCTACCGGATCGCGGAGACCATACGGGACCGCATCCGCCACGTGCCGGGCATCGTGGACGCAGGCATCGACGTTGAAATGGGCAAACCGGAACTGCAGATTCTGCCGGTGCGGTGGAGGCTCTCCCAGTTCGGCATCGACATGACCACCCTGTCCCACGTGATTTACGGCTATCTTGTCGGCATGGACGCCGGGAAGTTCCGCCAGGACGGCTTCGAGTACGATATCAAGGCCCGGATCAGCCCTGACAAGGCGAAGGATATCTTCAAGGTCCAGGACCTGCCTATCATGACAGGCTACGGTCTCATGCCGCTGAAGGAGTTCGCCGAGGTGCAGTGGAGGGACGGTCCCACCGAGGTCGTCCGGAAAGACAGGCAGAAGGCGGTCACCGTCGAAGCGGACGCCCGTTACATCAGCGTCGGCGAAGCCACGGCCAACGCCCGCCGGGCCATAGCGGACCTCGACCTTCCCGAGGGATACTCCATCGACTACGGGGGAGACGCCGAATTCATGGAGGAGACCTTCGGGGAACTCGGCCAGGCGCTCTTCATCGCCATCGGGCTCACATTCATCATCATCGCGGCCATCCTCGAATCGTGGTTCTTCGCTTTCGTGATCATTCTCACGGTTCCCCTGTCCGCCCTTGGAGTCATTCCGTCCATGCTCCTCTCGGGGGTTTCCGTCTCCATGTTCGCCCTCATCGGCCTCATCATGCTGGTGGGACTGGTGGTGAACAACGCCATCGTAGTCATCGACTATGCGGAGGTTCTCAGGAGGGATGAAAACATGCCGGCCTCCCAGGCAATCTGGAAGGCATGCGCCGTCCGCCTCAGGATGCTCTTCATGGCCATCTCCGCGGCGGTCATTTCCATGGTTCCCCTGGCCCTGGGAACAGGGCAGGGAGGCGCACTCCGGCAGCCCATAGCGTTTGTATCCATTGGCGGTCTCATCGCGGGAGGAATCATCGCCCTGCTTGTCGTTCCGGCAGTGTATGAACTCTACTGGGGAGTCCGCGACCGGTGGGCGGCCAGGAAGGCAAAGGCCGCCGCGGCAGTATCCGAATAGCCTGCTGCCCCTCCTTCCCCGGAGGGGCTTTTTTTATTCCCGGTTCTTCTATAATGAGACGGGAGTGTTCACTGCTGTTCCGCTCCGGCCGGTACGGAATGCGGGCAGGGAAAGGAGACGGTAGCGATGTCCATCAGGAGGAACGCCGGTATTTTTTGGGGAGCTGTACTTCTCGCTGTTCTCGTCGTTTTTTGCGGCACAGTTTCCGCAGCGGAAAAACCCTACACACCCCAGCCGGGAAACCCGGTCAGGAAATCGGTTCTGGACGGGCTTCGCAACTGGGTCTGGGAGAACCACGAGGTCAGGGTCGTCTTCGTGGTCCGTTATCTGAAGGTGGCCGAAGGATGGGCCTGGGCGGAAACAGCGCCCCAGTCGCCGGACGGCGCCGAGAAGTACGAAGGGCTCATGGCCCTCCTCAGGCGGACCGGGGAAGGGTGGAAAGTGATGCACGTCCCGTCCGGGGAGGAGGATGCTCCTCCCGTGGACGGGACGTATTTTGAAATGCTCCTCGAGGAAGCCCCCGGGATTCCGAGGGGCATATTCCCCTGGGAGCGGAAGGTCAACTGAAGATCGACTTGGGGATCATGCCGTGGATCCCCTTGTCGCCGTCCACCACCTGGGTGACGCGGAAGTCGGCGGCGAGGCTGCACAGGGAGTAGGCCTCCTCCCTGGAGAGTCCCTTTTCCCGCATAAGGAAGGAGACCGCTTCTCGGATGGCCATCTTCATGGCTTCGTCCAGGTCCGGATGGAACCCCATGACGATCCAGTGGGTAGGCGTTTCGGCGAGGGGGTAATGGAGCTTCATGTCCTTCCGGACCACGAACTGCAGTTCCGCTTCCTCGAAGTAGGTTTCCGCGGCGGCGATGCTTACCTCCCCGTCTCCCTGGACGGCATGGGCGTCGGCAGCCATGAAGAGGGCCCCCGGGACGTTCACGGGAATGTACAGCGTGGATCCTTCCGCGAGTTCCTTGTTGTCCATGTTTCCGGCGAAGTAGCCCGGGACGGCGGGAGGCAGCACCTCGCCGGGACGGGGGGCGACGGCCATGGTGCCCAGGAAGGGCCTGGTCCGCAGGGTCACCCCGGGGGCGAATTCAATGGTCTTCCTGTCCTCCGAGAGGCAGAGAGGTTTCAGGAAGCCCCTGCTGAAGCCCTCGGGCAGACCGCCGATGTTCATGTGGTCCGGGTAGATGTGGGTTACGGCGTATTTCCCGGGAACAAGGCGCCTGATCCGGACCTCCAGGGTGTCGCCGGGCTGGGCTCCGTTGATGCGGAAGGGGCCGGTAAAGGCATAAACGCCGGTCCCCTGTTCCTTCATCTCCGTGCGGAGGGCGAGCATATCGTCGAAGGTCATGTCCGGAGAAAGATTCCCCGCCATGAGCATGACCGTGTTGAAAACAACAGTGTCTCCGTCGTCGATCACGAGGGCGGGGGGTATATCGGCCCGGAGCATGCCGTTGTAGGCCTGTTCCTTCGTGATGAAGAACGTGTGGGTTCGTGCGTGTCCCGCCGACGGGGCGATCAGGAGAATGACAAGGGCGGAAACAAGCAGCATCGTGAAAAACATGGCTGTGCACCTCCGAAGAAAGGATTCTGTATGGTGCGAGTATAGCATTTTTCTGCGGGAGCATGTCCGGGAGGTTCGGGATCGGGACACCGGCGGAACGAAATCCGTCCCTTGCCTGCAGGAGGGGAAGAACTTATAATTTTGATATCGATTGAGTTGTAAATTTTATAAATGGATAAAATAAAAGCGAAAAAATAAAATGTTTAATAGCGGTTTGGAGGTTGCACCATGACTGTCCCCCAATCGAGTGTCGTGCTTCAGATCCTGCCCGGAGATGGAAATCCTTTCCCCATGGGGGTTTTCTTATGACGGACAGGATGCTGACTTCACGGAAGGTCCCGAATCCGTGCGGGCCCGAGATGCCCCGGCTCCTGGCCCGGATTTTCTCCACCCTCCTCGAAGCGGGGGAGGATAACAGGGACGCTGCCGTGGAAAACGGACTGAAGAGCCTCGGCGAATTTCTCCGGGTTGAGAGGAGCTATATTTTCCTTTTCAGGCGGGAGGACGGCGAAAAGCTCATGGACAATACCCATGAATGGTGTGCTCCACGAGTGCATTCGGAAAAAGCCCGTCTCCAGGCCGTGCCCGTGTCCCTCATCTCAAGGTCAATGGATCTTTTCGCCAGGGGCGAAGTGCTGAACATTCCCAGGGTCTCGGATCTTTCCGATGAGTCCGGAACGGAAAAAGCGCTTCTCGAGTCCCAGGGAATACAGTCCGCCCTGATGGTGCCGCTGACGATCAACGGAAAACTCCGGGGCTTTCTCGGGTTTGACGCGGTGCACAGGATCCGGGAGTGGTCGGGGGATGAAACGGCGCTCCTCTCCCTGCTCGGGAAGATGTTCGCCGGAGCCTTCGAACTGTGGGAACGGACCCGCCTTCTCCGGGAAATGAACGAAGACCTGGAGGCCAGAATTGCCGACCGCACGGAAGAGCTCGGCCTGATCCTGCGCACCATGGACGAGGGATATTTCGTTCTCGACGGGGGAGGCGATTTTCTCAACGTGAACGAGGGGTTTTCAAGAATCTCCGGTTTTTCCGCCGGGGAACTCCTTTCCATGTCCGTCTTTGACCTCCTGAACGGTTCGTTTCCCGGCGGATTGGCGGAAGAGCGCTCCGGGAACGGCCAGACTTCGGGGATCTCCTTTGAGACTACGATCAGCCGAAAGGACGGTTCCCGGAGGGATATATCAGTGACGGGCCGTTTCCTTCCGGAGACGGGAACCTTCGCCGCATTCGTCAGGGATATTTCCGAACGGGTACGCCGGGAGCGGACCATGAATTTCAGGGCGACCCACGATCCGCTGACCAATCTGCCGAACAGGCTTTGCTTTCTCGAAAGGGTGGAACAGGCACTCAAAAGGGCTGCCGAAACCGGCGATTCCCTGGCGGTAGCCATGGTAGACCTCAACCGTTTCAAGCGGGTGAACGACGCCCTCGGGCACGCCGAAGGGGACAAGGTTCTGGGGGAAATCGCCCGGATCCTCTCCGGTGCCGTGAGGGACTCGGACACGGTTGCCCGGTGGGGCGGTGACGAATTCGTTCTTCTGTTCGAGAAGGTGCGGGATGCCGCCGATGCCCTGGCCCTGGCCTCGAGGGTCTCGGACGCGGTGCGTGTTTCGAGGCACATTCAGGGGCGGGAGTCGGTCATTACGGCGAGCATCGGTGTGGCTCTCTTCCCCCGGCATGGGCACACGGCCGATGACCTGCTCCGGTGTGCCGACAAGGCCATGTACAGAATCAAGAACGGAAAGGGAGGATTTCTGCTCTATTCCGGGTGAACTCGGGGGCGCAGATTCTTGGTCCCATCCAGACTTCCACCGAAGGGGGAGGGACGGCGAAGCGGACCGGTGATCCCTGATGGAGACTCAGGGTTTCGTAGGCCCCTGAAGAATGTTCCGCCTGCCACATGGTCCCGTCTTCGGCCGCCAGGTAGAGCCTGACGGAACTCCCGAGGGGAATGATCTCTTCCACTGCGGCCGTGAAGATGTTGGTGCCAAGGTCCGGGTCCACCGGGAGATCCGGGTAGAGGATCCTGATCCTGTCCGGTGCCACAAAAACCAGTCCCTCTCCCGGAAAAAGAGAACCTCCGTCGAGATCAAGGCAGACTGTGTTTCCCTCGAACCGGAACCCTCCTTCCCGGGAGACGATCTTTCCCCGAAAGAGGTTGCCCCACCCCAGGGCATTCCATGCTTCCCCCCGGGCCCCCCGTTCCCACAGCCGCCCCACGGGAAAGGATTCCGCGGTGATACCTTCTTTCATCACCGTCACCCGGTCGCCGAGGGAACACAGATCCTCGATCTGGTGAGTGACATACACCATGGGAATGCCCGCTTCCCGCCGGATGTCCCGGAGTTCCCGCCTGAGGCTCCTCCTGAGAGGGCCGTCAAGGGCGCTGAATGGTTCGTCCAGCAGCAGCAGTTCGGGCTCGGCGGCAAGTGCCCGGGCCAGGGCGACCCTCTGGCGCTGCCCTCCCGAGAGCTTGTCAGGATGTCGGTCCTCGAATCCGGACATTTTCACCCTGGCGAGCCATTCGCCGGCTTTTGTCCGCCGCCTCTTCCCCTGCGGCAGGGCGTAGGCCACGTTTTCCAGGACGGTCATGTGAGGGAAGAGGGCCAGGTTCTGGAAGAGAAGCCCCACCTTCCTGTCCCGCGGGGGGACGTCGATTTTTTCTGCCGAGGAAAAAAGGATTCTTTCCCCAAGGGAGATCTTTCCTTCCAGCGGGGTCCTCAGTCCGGCCAGCGACCTGAGTGTCAGTGATTTGCCCGATCCGCTCCGCCCGAAGAGCACCGCCGTCTCCGCCCCGACCTCCATGGAGACGTTCAGGGAAAAGTTTCCGGCCGCATCCCGGAATTCAGCATGAAGCACGATGATCCTTCCTTCCTTCCTCCAGCATCCGGACAGCGTAAAGGCTGGCGAGCCCCGCCCCCACGAGAAGCAGGGCCGCTCCGTGGGCCCGGGCGAAATTGAGGGTTTCCACCTGGTTGTAGATATAGAGGGGCAGTGTCTGGGTCCGTCCCGGAATATTGCCGGCGATCATAAGGGAGACGCCGAAATCGCCGAGAGCCCTGGCCGCCGAAAGGGCGAGACCGACAAGGAGCATGCGCCGGGCAAGGGGCAGGGTGACGGTGAAAAAAACCGTGGATTCCTTTTTTCCCAGGGTCCTGGCGGCGTCCTCGAGTTCCCTGTCCACCGAAGCAAAGGCCGCCCGGGCCGCCTGGATCATGATGGGGGACGCAGACACCGTGGCTCCGACAACAAGGGCGGGAAAGGAGAAAAGGATGTCCATTTCCCGGAGAAGAGGATTTCTTCCGATAAAAAAGAGAAGGTAGAAACCCATCACGGACGGCGGAAGAATCAGGGGAAGCTGCGCAAGGAGAGAGCAGGCTTCCTTGCCGAAAAAATCCCTGCGGGCAAGAACCCACCCCGCCCCTCCTCCAAGGAGGATGAGAAGCGGAACAGTGAAGAAAAGGACTTTCAGGCTCAGGAGGAGGGGGGGGAGCATCGTTCCGTCAGCGGTCCACTGGAATAAAACCGAATTCCTTCATCACCGGCTCCGCCCCGGGAGAGCGGAGGAAGTCCCAGAAGGCCTCCAGGTGTGCCGTTTTCTTTCCTTTGACGAGACCGCCGAAGAGTACCTGCGGGGGCGTGTCAAGTTCAGTCCATTTTCCTCCCTCAAGCCGCAGGGCGACGCTGAGGGGAATGACGGTCAGATCCGCTCCGCCGCTTTGGGCGGCGAGGGCTGTCTTCAATACGTCTCCTCCGAGAATGAGCCTTCCGCTTTTTTCGATTTTCTCAAAAAATCCTTTTCCCTGAAGATATTCCTTTGCCATCCGACCGAAGGGTGCCGTCTCGGGATTTGCGATGGCCACCTTCAGCCCGTCCGAGCCGAGCAGGTCGAGGGAGGGGGCATCGCTCCCCATGCGCCAGAGGACAAGGGGCATCTTTACGAAGGGCAGGGGATCGCCGTCGAGAAGCCCTTTCTCCAGGGCGTACCGGGCCCATTTTTCGTCGGCGCTGAGAAAGAGCCCGAAGGGAGCCCCGCTTTCGATCTGCCGCGCCAGGTTTCCCGACGCCCCATAGACACCCTGGAGATCCGTGCCGTGCTCGCTGTTGAACCGGGGGATGGCCTTTTCCATGGCAGGCTGGAGAGATGCTGCGGCCGCAACGATCTCTGCCCGGGCGGGCAGGGAGGGAGCCGGAAAAAGAAGGGAAAAGAAAAGAAAAACCGCAAGATGCCTGAGAAGCGTTTTCACAGAAATCGTCTCCTTTTGCAACCAGGTTGCTTTCATTGTACCAGAGTGCTGAAAGGATGCAACATGGTTGCGTTTACGGAGCGCCGTTCATCTCCCTCATGTTCACCTCCGGGGATTGCTTTATTGTGACATGACCTCGTACCCCGCAAGAACATCGAAAAGCTCCTCATCAATTCCGCTCTGCCTCAGGCGGTGGTAGGAACGCCCAAGATCCTCGAGAAGATCGTCGATATTACGGTCAGCCCGCTCCATGGCCGTCAGGCGGCTCGCATTTTCGCTCGCGAGGGATTCCGCACAGGCACGAAAAACGGAGACGAAAAAATATTCCCGGAGAAGGCCGCCGAAGGTGGTATTCTCCCGGTCGAGGATCTCCGGAAGAGATTTCGACGGCCAGGCAATCGCGGTTATCCGCCTGACCCATTCCCGATCGAGGGGGAGGATCCGTTTCCCTTCGGGGGCATACCCCGCTCCGGAAAGAGGGCTATTGTAGAAAAGATAAAACTCCGCCCCATCGGCGGGGTTCTCGCCCCGCAAGGCTGAGAGCAGGATTTCTCCGACAAGGGGGATGATCCCCTTCGCAGACCCGGGGACGGGGTAAAGAGCCTCCATTCGGAAACCGGCGTCCTTCAGCTGTGAATGGACCCGCTCTCCAACGGACCAGATCCTGACCCGCTTCGTCTCTTTTTTCAGAGTGTCGATCGCATACTCGGAGACGGTTTCATTGAACTCTCCCACAAGCCCCTGGTCCGAACCAAAGACCACTGCCCGTATTTCTTCTGTTCTCCTGCCTTCGGGCGCCCAAAAAGCCTCACTTCCGGAGGCGCTCCGGAATGCTGTCCCGAGGCCGATTTCCACGGCACGGAAATACTCGGCAAGGGCGGCCACTGAACGCTCGTATTGGCCGATGCTTGATGCGGCGAGGGATTTCATCGTCCTGACAACGGACTGAAGATCCGACGCGCTGTCTATCTTTTTTCGCAGGCCTGCCGTCGTCTCGCTCATGATTTTTTCTTTCCCGGTCCCGGGCTTTTCTTCTTCGTACTTTCGGCGGCAGCCGAGACGCCGTTCTTCTCAGCCTCATGAGCGAGTTGCGGGTCCGCCGGTTCCTCCGGTTCAGACAGGGGCTCACCGGCTTCGCCTTCGGCCGGAAGGGCTTCCTCCTTCCCGCCGGAGAAAAATGTCCCGAGGGCCTGCCGGGCGATCTCCGTGATCGCCTCCCGGTCCTCCGCCGTCAACGTATCGGCGGTGAAAAGCCGCTCTCTCAGGTCGTCCGGCATGGCCTCGGCGGCCTGCTGCACGGCCCGTTCAGCCTCGTCGATTCTGTTCAGGGGAATCTCGTCGAAAAGTTCCGCGCTGATGGCGAGCAGGATGGCGATCTGGGCCGGAACAGATATGGGGGAAAATTCAGGCTGTTTCAAAGATCCCCGAATCCTCCGTCCGTGGGCCATGGTTTTTCGGGCATCATCATCGAGCCGGGCTCCAAAACGGGCGAAGGACTCGAGTTCCTCGAACTGGGAGTAGGCGAGCTTCAGATCGCCCGCAACGGACCGGAAAGCCGCGAGCTGGGCCTTCCCTCCGACCCGGGAGACCGATTTCCCCACATCAACGGCGGGAAGCACCCCAAGCTCGAAAAGGGACGGGGAGAGGTAAATCTGTCCGTCCGTTATGGAGATGAGGTTCGTGGGGATATAGGCCGATATGTTCTGGGCATCCGTCGCGATGATCGGGAGGGCGGTGAGTGAGCCGCCTCCCCGCTCTTTCCGGAGGTGAGTCGCCCGCTCAAGAAGACGGGAGTGGATGTAGAAGATATCGCCGGGAAAGGCTTCACGGCCGGGCGGACGGCGAAGAAGAAGGGACAGTTCCCGGTACGACCGGGCGTGATTGGTGAGATCGTCGTAAACGATGAGGACGTTCCGGCCCTCCTCCATGAAAAACTCGGCGATGCTTGTGGCCGCGTAGGGGGCTATATAGGTGAGTCCAGGGGCCTCGTTCCCCTCGGTTACCATCACCACGGTATACCCGAGAGCTCCCCTGTCACGGAGGATGGCCACGGTCTTGGCCACGGAAGCGGCTCTCTGTCCGATCGCACAGTAGACGCACAGGACATCCTGCCGTCCCTGGTTCAAAATAGTGTCGAGGGCGATGGTGGTTTTTCCCGTCTGACGGTCGCCGAGGATCAGCTCCCGCTGCCCCCTGCCTATGGGGATGAGGGCGTCGATTACCTGGATGCCCGTCTGGAGCGGTTCTGTTACCGGTGCCCTGTCCATGATGGGCACCGAAGGCCGTTCAATGGGCAGGCGCTGTGAGGATCGGATCGGGCCTGTGCCGTCGAGGGGGCGTCCCAGGGGATCGATGACCCTGCCGAGCAGTGCATGCCCCACCGGGATGTCCATAACCCGTCCGGTGCGCCGGACCTCGTCTCCGGCAAAGATGTGGGAATACTCGCCCAGCAGAACCACGCCGATTTCGTCTTCATCCACGTTGAAGGCTATGCCGAACACACCCCCGGGAAATTCGAGCAGTTCCTCGTACCCCGCGCCGGGAAGGCCCGATACGGTGGCAATTCCCGTGGTCACAGTCTTCACGGTGCCGACTTCCCTCGCTTCCAGACGGGGGGAGAAGCTTTCAACGCCCTTCCCGATGGCGTCAAAGGCTTTTTCATAGAGGCTCCTGAGATTCTCTGTTCTCTCTGTCCTCTCCGTCCTCATAGGTTGTCCTTTTCCTCTTCACCGGGAGGATCGGACGTCTGCCGCTTCTTCGGAGGATTCTTGCCGGACCGGGAAGGGCCTTTCAATGAGGCATCCTCTTTTCCCCCATCAGCCGGAGAAGGTGATGCTTTTTTCCCCGGTTTGATCAGATCCTCGACCGACTCTCTTAAAGACAGCAAATAGTCGTCGATGGTCCAGGATATTTTCTGTCCGCTCACCGAGAGTTCCATGCCCGCCACGAGGTTCTTTTCCACCGTGAACTCCGGTTCTTTTTTCAGGGAAAAAAGTTTTTTCACTTCCTGCCCGATCGTGTTCCGCTGCTCTTCCGTGAGCGAAAATGCCGTTCTCAGCCGCACTGAAGCATCAGGGGCCTTTGTTTTTGGGGCAAGGCTCTTCCGTTCTTCCTCGTCCATCTTCCCCAGCCTGCGGAGAAAGAGATCTATTATTTTGCTCTCAAGCTCCTCCCCGGCGAGATCGGACAGAGCCTTCCGGACTATGGAAAAGACTTCTTCCCGCACCCGCCTCTGAAAGTCTTCCTCAAGCCGGGAGGCGTCCCTTTCCAGGTCCTCCCGCCATTTTGCCCGCAGGATTTCCGCGGAGGACCGGGCTTCTTCGAGAAGATGGATTTTCTCGCTCTTTGCCTTTTCAGCGGCTGCGTTCATCAGTTCCGTACGCTCCCGGTCGAAGATCCCGCTCTTCCGCTGAAACTCCTCTTTTTCTTTCAGGGCTTCCATTTTCAGGGCTTTCGCGTCGCCCAGCTGTTCTTCGATCCGTTTTTCCCGCGCGTCGATTGCTCTCAGCACCGGCTTGTAGAGAAAACGCTTCATTAACCAGACCAGAAGAAGAAAATTGACAG
>Ga0334885_1004204_pt1 | contig 12642 bp, 5 predicted proteins | sample GraSluR1_MG_8_FD_207233 | JGI IMG/M metagenome (GOLD analysis project Ga0334885, IMG submission 207233) | Sludge microbial communities from methane-producing bioreactor in Wageningen University, Netherlands - Granular Sludge_31_05-R1 | ecosystem: Engineered > Bioreactor > Anaerobic > Unclassified...
AGGAATCCCGCCGGCATCACCTGGAAAGGGGAACCGGCTGGGTGGGCAGATTGGTTGAAGCCGACGGAGCAGGGCTGGTGATGCTTTACGGCAGTGTGTTCGGAGTTGAGGTTCCGGAGAATTGGACCAGGGTGGCGGTGCTGGGGATGACAGGTCCGGTGGTGCTGGGCTATCCTGAAGTGGACATTTACCTCACCCCCGCAGGAGACTCTCTCCGGGTGATCACAGCTCTGCTCCGGGTGGCGGAAAGCCTTCCCCCGGGTGCCATTCTGGATTTCACGGGGGAAACCCTGAGGTAGTGACACTCCGGCGAAGCCCCGGTTCCAACGACCCATGGTTCCTGAGTTCAGCCGGCGCGAACAGAAGTGCGTCGATTCGTGGTACTCCCATCTTCTGCCGCCAGCCTGATTCGGAGCGCATTCAAGGCCTTAACGAGAACCGATATCAACCGAGGCTGTCACCGCTCACCGGGGTTGATGTCCATGGGATACACATGATTCTCTTCCGCCGTGCCGCCGTCATGAAAAGACATGTAGTTGGCGTTCCAGTCCAGAGTGTCTTCAAGCTTCTGTTCAGTGATGTTGAGTGTTTCGGCGCAAAGTTTGATCAGTTTCGCCCGGGGCAGCCTGCCTCTGAATCTGATCTTTGCGTGCAGCACCGTGGAGGCGCAGAGCCACGAACTGGGATCGGTTCTGTGGTGCCAGTAGTTCGAGGGACTGTTCAGTTGCTCAAAGTCCTCCTCGCTGAACCTGAACTCCTCACTATCGTGCAGCACACGCGCATCACGGTTAAAAAAGGTCAGGCTCATTCCGCACCCCGTACTTGTGACTGGTTCCATGGCGATTCGGCACTTTTTGGCAAAATACCGAAGCGGCCCAAACCGGTCAATGAAATTCAACCCGTTCAGGGAAGGGCCATTGCCCCCAGTTTCGGTTCCTGTTATCAATGAGGAAGGATATTAACATGAGGAGGGGTTATGTTTTCACACATCCTTGTTCCTCTGGATGGTTCTGAACTGGCAGAATGCGCTTTGCCCCACGCCATCGTTCAGGCCAGAGCCATGGGTGCCGATCTCACCCTTCTCCATTCGCTTGAAAGAAACTCTTCTTCTCCGGTCAAACCCGTGGAGTGGCATATGCGGAAGGCACAGGCGAGCATCTATCTCGAAAGAACCGCGGCCAGGATCAAACCTTCCATTCCCGGAGTTAAAACCGCCCTGCTGGAGGGATCCGCCGCGGAGAGCATCATCGAGTATGCCCACGGCAACGATGTGGATTTCATGGTGGTTTCCACTCACGGCGCCAGCGGTCTCACCGGGTGGAACATCAGCAGCGTGGTTCAGAAGGTAATTCTCCGTTCGTATACATCCACTCTTCTGGTAAGGGCATACAGGCAGCCCGCCTTTCCAGTCACGAAGTATGAAAAGATACTGCTGGCCCTGGACTGCTCAGGCAGATCGGAAAGCACACTTCCACTGGGAACCGTACTGGCGGGCGAGGACGGCGCGGAACTCATTCTCGCCCATGTGGTGAGAACTCCGGATATGCCCAGAAGGCTTCCCCCGGATGCCGAGGACAAGAAACTGAAGGAAAGGTTCGTGGAAAAGAACCGCGCGGAGGCGGGAGAGTATCTCCGTCAGCTTGTCGCCCAGTTCAGTTCCGACAGAGTATCTCCCTCTGTAAGGCTCCTGGTGGGCGGAAGCATTACCGGCTCTCTGGAAGAGCTTATAGAAGAAGAGGGTATCGATCTCGTCATAATCAGTGCCCACGGAAGCAGAAACGCAACCGACAGGCCCTATGGAAGTGTGGCGATGAACTTCATCGTGTATGGTACGGCACCTCTTCTGGTGATGCAGGATGTCCACCACACCCGGGCCCCGCGTACCCGGGCGGAAGAGGCCGCCGGAGAGAGTTCCGGGCACTGATGGCTTTGCCGGTGGTAAGGCAGGTGAAGTCTTTGCTTTCATTGTTTGCGGGAGAGTATTTCCGGAGGCGCAGTCTGTACAGTATCCCGGAAACCCTGAAGCACGCCGGAAAGCAGATAAGAAGAGCCTACGACCTTTTCAGAAGCAACGGCAAAAAGCTTCAGGATCCTTCGGAATGGCTGCTGGACAACTACTACGTCATTCGGAGATCGCTGGAACAGGTGGAGGAAGACATTCCCTTCGCCTTCCACAGGCAGCTTCCCATCCTTGAAGACCCCGGGAACAACGCCACTGACAGAACAAGGATATTCTCACTGGCCCGGGAGCTGACCCCTGGACCGGATTCCCTTTTGAGCATCAACGGGGCGGTTTCCTTCCTTTTGCGGCGCCAGAAGAAAACCCCCCTTACTATCGGTGAACTCTGGGCCCTTCCATCGATGCTCAGGCTTTCGATCCTGGAGCACCTGTCCAATGAGCTTCATTCCTTCATCAACGGCAGCGGTGGGGGCGAGGGGGTCTCGGTCGCCGTTCTCAACCTGAGAAAGATCGAGGAAACACACTGGAAAACCTTCTTCGAAGGCACAAGCCAGGTGGAGCGAATCCTGAGGACCGACCCCGCAGGTATCTACCGCAAAATGGATTTCGCCACACGGAACAGATACAGGAACGTCATAGAGGAGCTATCCCGAAAACACCGACTGGAGGAGACCGTCGTGGCCGATACCGCGGTCCGCCTGGCACTTGAAGCAGGGGAAGGCCACATCGGCTTCCATCTCCTTGACAGGCAGGGGAGAGCGGCCCTCGAAGGAAGGCTTACGGGGAAGGCGTCACGCCGGCCCACATCCCGTAAAACAGCTGCCGCGGCATACATCGGGGGAGTCGCTCTTCTTACCATTCTCTTCCTTGTTCTCTTCCCGGTTAAAACCGCTCTTTCCCTGCTCCTGCTCTCAGTACCCGCTGCTGCCCTGGCATCGGATCTGGCCAGCAAGGCGGCGGTTAGCCTGACAAAACCCGAAAAACTGCCGAAGATGGACTTCTCCAAAGGCATTCCCGATTCCTGTGCCACTATGGTGGTAATGCCGGTTATTTTTTCCAGGGAAGAAGAGTTAAACAGTTTGCTGGAGCAGCTGGAACGGCACTATCTAAGCAACGGGATGAAAAACCTGCATTTCGCGCTGCTCTCGGACTTCGCCGATGCTCCCTTCGAAACCATGCCTGAGGACAGCCGTCTGCTCGAAGCTGTCCGGGGGGGAGTGGATGAACTCAACGAAAGACACTGTGCAGGGACAAAACCCATTTTTCATCTGCTGCACAGACGGAGGCAATGGAACCCCGGCGAGGAATGCTGGATGGGGTGGGAGAGGAAACGGGGAAAGCTTTTCGAGCTGAACGAATTGCTTTTGAAGAACGGCCCTGCCACCTTCATTACCAGTTCTCCCCCCGGAAACATAAAGTTCGTAATAACCCTGGACGCCGATACGGTTCTGCCAGGGGGTGCCGCCGCGGAACTTGTGGGCGCCATGGCGCATCCTCTCAACAGATACAGAGGAGATACCGGGTACACGGTGATGCAGCCCCGAACCCTTCCCCTTTTCAGCTACGGCATTCCTACAATGTTCTTCCGGACATTCTCCGGGAACTTCGCGGTTGACCTTTACTCAAGCGCGGCATCGAACGTCTATCAGGATCTCTTCGGGGAAGGGATATACATGGGAAAGGGCATCTACCATGTAGAGTCCTTCCAGGAATCCATAAGAGGCCGCGTTCCGGAAAACTCCCTCCTTAGCCACGACCTGTTCGAAGGTATACTTGGAAGGGCAGCCTTCCTCAGCGATGTGATTCTCTACGAGGATTTTCCGCCTGACTTTTCCAGCTGGCTGAAGAGGCAGCACAGGTGGGCAAGGGGGGACTGGCAGCTTCTTCCCTGGCTCTTCAGACGGGGGCTGTCACTCCTCGACCGGTGGAAAATTGCTGATAACCTCAGGAGAAGCCTCACTGACCCCGCAATCATGGTTATGCTTCTGGCGGGGTGGCTCGTGCTTCCGGGTTCCGGATGGCTGTGGACAGCTACTGCAGCGGTTGCGGTCATGAGGAACCAGATACTGGAAACGCTGTTCAGGGTAGCTGCCGGTTCAGGCAGACTTCAGGAGGCAGGCTGGTTTCGGGGATTCCTGGATCTTGCCCTGCTTCCGGTAACCGCCGTCAGCAACACTCACGCGGTTACCGTTACACTCTACAGACTGTTCTTTAGAGGGAAACACCTGCTTCAGTGGACATCCGCCGCGGAAGCTTCAAAGAAAACAAGGGGGGAGAAGCGGGGCAAAACAAAATTCCTCCCGGCAACCCTTTTCGCCATGACGGCGGGAGCGGTCATTCTATTCTGCCGGGCCTCCGCCCTTGTCCCGGCACTGCCTTTCCTGGCCCTCTGGGCAGCGGTCCCCCTCATTGTGAACCGCATCACCTCCCGGAAAAAGATGCTTGCAGCCCTCCGCCCTGGGGATGAACTTATGCTCGAGAAAACAGCCCTGAAGACCTGGAACTTCTTCGAAACATTCGTTGGCCCGGATGACCACTGGCTGCCCCCGGATCACTTTCAGGAAGACCCCCTGGGCAGGGTGACCCACACCACCTCGCCCACGAATATCGGTCTTTACCTGCTTTCGGCGGTTGCTGCTGGCGATATGGGCTACATGGGTGTAAGACAGCTGCTTCTGAGGCTCAGGGACGCTGTCACGGGAATGTCCGGCCTGGAAAAGTATAGAGGGCACATACTGAACTGGCACAACACCAAGACACGTGAGGCCCTTCACCCAAGGTATGTCTCCACGGTGGACAGCGGGAATCTTCTCGCATCCCTGGTGGTCCTCTCCAGGGCCTGCAAGGAAACAGGGGAACTGTCGGTGTTATCTCCGGAACGGTGGCGTGGTCTGGAGGTTACCGTGAACATCCTTGAGGATGCCCTGGCCGGCTCAGACGGGCTGAAGGAATTCCTGAAAGTTGTATCCAGCGTTCTGGAAAGGGCGAAAGACAGTGACATCTCCTCCGTGATGACCCACCTTGAACAGCTGGACACGGCGCTGTCGCAAATGGAGACGGAGATAGTCGCCCTCATGGGCTCCACCGGCATGACCCCGGAGGAGATAGGCGAGGTGAGAACATGGCTGCTGAGGGCCCGTTCCCATCATTCGGACATGGAGGACGAGATCAAGTACCTGTATCCCTGGATTCCCTTCCTGAATGATGAAGTATCCAGGCTTTCCACTGCGAAAAACCCGGTTCTGATGAATGCCTGGGAGGAGTTTTTGGAAGAACTACCGGGAAAACCTTCCCCCGCCGGTTTTCTCAGGTCATACGGATCCTCTTCAGAAAAGCTCCGCATTCTGGGAACCGTTATCGGGGATATCACACCGGAGGACCCCGAGCTTCGGAACCGGTTCTCCCGTCTTGCGGAGTTGTTTGGTGAAAGCCGCGCCAGCTGTCTGGGGGTGATAAGGGATGCGGAAGCCCTGGGGAACATGGTGGACAAGGAAGTGGAGAGTATGGATTTTTCCTTCCTTTATCACCGGGGAAGGGATGTCTTCAGAATTGGCTTCAATGTGGATTCGGAACAGCCCGACGGGAACTGCTACGATCTTCTCGCCTCGGAGGCTCGTATTACAAGCCTCCTGACCATCGCCCGGCGCCAGGTGCCACCTGATCACTGGCTCCACCTCTCGCGGCCCTTTACATCGGTTTCCGGCATGCTTGGGCTTCTGTCATGGAGCGGCACCATGTTCGAATACCTCATGCCCCTGCTTTTCACTGGATACCAGAGCGATACACTCCTGGGCAAGTGCAGCCTGGCGGCGGTGAAAAGGCAGATGGACTATGCGAAGCAGCTCGGGGTTCCCTGGGGAGTTTCCGAGTCCGGTTACTACAGGCTGGATACCAACGGCCAATACCAGTACCGGGCCTTTGGAGTGCCGGGGCTTGGTTACAAAAGGGACCTTGGCCAGGACACCGTGGTAGCTCCCTATGCTTCCATGCTGGCCCTTTCAATCGCCCCGGCCGAGGTGGTTGATAACCTTGTTATGATGCAGTCCATGGGTATGACAGGACCCTTCGGTTTCTATGAGGCAATGGATTTCACATCATCAAGACTTCTCCGGGGAAAGAAATTCATGCCTGTCAAGTCATACATGGCCCATCACCAGGGAATGATACTGCTGGCCATACAGAACTATCTTCAGAATGACATCACCGTGTCCAGATTCACAGACGAGCCCGTGATGAGAACCGTTGATCTCCTGCTACGGGAACAGGCACCGGAAAACCCCAGAATAGTCTACGCGAGACCCCGCATTACCGTAACCGAAGAACTGAAACGACCATCGGCGGACGTGAAGGGATGGCAGCTCCACGTCGATGCCAGGGTTCCCAGAGCGCACCACCTTTCAAACGGGAATCTCAGCGTTGTTCTCACCGATTCCGGGGGAGCCTTCATAAAATGGAAAAACATGGACATCACAGTGTGGAACCCGGACACGACCCGTGACAGAGGCGGCAACAGGCTGTTCATAAGGGATGTGGAAACCGGGGAGCGTATGGATGCCTGCGGTGTTTCCCGGGTGGAAGAGAGACCCCTGTGCAGAATGACCTGCTTTCCCCACCGGGTGGAGCACTTTACAGGGGGAAAGGAACTCTCCGTAGCCGTTGAAACGGTGATCGATCCCGAAAGGGATGCAGCCCTGAGAAAGGTAACGATAACCAACCACACCGCGAAGAAAAGGAAACTGCAGATCTGCAGCCACTTCGAGCCTGCTCTCGCAGCGGAGGGCGCCTACAGGGATCATCCGGAATTCAACCGTATCTTCATTTCCAGCGGGTTCGATTCGGACATGGGTCTTCTGATCCTTCGCAGAAGGAAAAGGAGCCTGGAGGAAGAGGGTGTCGCTGTGGGGCAGATCATGCCCGGGAAAGAACTGGTACACTTCGAAACCGAAAGAGAAATCTTCACTGGCAGAGGGCCGGGGCTAGCCGGCACACTATCGGGAAAAACCGGAACCACAGTCGATCCGGTGATGGCAATTGCGGGAGAGCTGGAACTCGACCCCGAGGAGACTGGTTCGGTGACATTCGTCACCCTCTGCGGTGGATGTGATGAAGAACTGCTCTCCCTTGCCGGTGAATACACCCACGGCGAATCGGTAAAGGAGGTTTTCCAGCGAAGCGAAGTCTCCATAAGAAGGGAACTGACATCCACAGGGATCACCAGCGAGCTGATGCGGAGAACCCAACCGGTGCTTTCCGCATTGCTTTTTCCCTCCCGCCTCCTCAGGGCACCTGAGGAGGCTCTGCGCAACAACACCTTGGGACAGAGGCACCTATGGCGTTTCGGCATTTCCGGAGACCATCCCGTTCTTCTGGTGGATGTGAATACCACAGACAATCTTGACCTCCTCAGGGATCTTCTGACAATTCACATGTTCTGGCGGCGAAGAAACCTGCTCATTGACCTTGTGATACTAAACCGGGAGGAAACCGGCTATGAAACCGACCTCCAGGGTAAGCTCCACCGACTTCTGGCCTCCACCGGGTCCGACGACTGGGTTGGCAGGAGGGGAGGTGTTTTCCTGATCAGGTCGGACAACATTCACCCCCAGGAGCTGGCTCTTCTGAATACGTGGGCCAGGGTGGTTCTCAGCTGCGGGGCGAAGCTGGAGCAGCAGCTGGAGGCCTTGTACGAACTCTCAGTAAGGCAGCCCAATATCGTTCCCGTGCCGAATGTTCCCGCAAAAACGGTACCGGCGCTGGAAATGCCCGAAGACCTACACTTTTTCAACGGCAGGGGAGGCTTCACACCGGACGGAGGGGAGTATGTGATCTTCCTCGGAAAAGGAGAGTGGACGCCCAGACCCTGGATCAATGTGATATCAAACGAAAGTACCGGGTTCACCGCATCCGAATCCGGTCTTCAGTGCGCCTGGGCGTTCAACAGCGGTGAGAACAGGCTGACGCCCTGGAGGAACGACCCCCTGCTGGACCTTCCCGGAACAGCGGTGTACATAAGGGACGAGGAATCCGGAAACTTCTGGTCTCCATCGCCCCTTCCCTCAAGGGATGAGATGCCCTATCTGGTACGACACGGCATGGGATACACCTCCTGGGAGCACAACAGCAACGGCCTCAGACAGAAAATGACAGCCTTCATCGACGCAGGGAAGCCGGTTCAGGCGCTCAACATATCACTGGGGAACACCGGAGCGTCAAACAGAAGGATAAGCATAACCCTGTACCTGGAGCCGGTTCTGGGAACCACCCGCGAAAAAACCGCGGAGTTCATAGTGTCCAGTTTCAGAACCGACAGCAACGCACTCATGGCCGAGAACACCGCCGGGGAAAAACCACCGGGAGGCATGTTCTTCATTTCCTCCAGCAGAGCTCCCGGCGGGCTTACCACCGACAGGGAAGAGTTCCTGGGAAGGTACGGCTGCATGGAATCCCCTGCAGCAATGAAGAGGACCGGCCTTTCCGGCTCCCTGCGGTCGGGAACGGATCCATGCATGGCGGTACAGGTTATGATCTGGATAGGTCCCCACGAGGAAAAGGAGGTAACATTCCTCCTGGGACAGGCTGAATCGGCGGAGGATGCAGGGGAACTGATCAAAACCCACATGGAAAGGGCGATTAACGGCGAGATGCTGGCCGGTGCGGTTGCCCACTGGAACGGTATTCTTGGCTCACTTCAGGTGCAGACCCCGGACAGGGCCATGAATGTCATGCTGAACGGATGGCTGCTCTACCAGACACTGTCCTGCCGCATGATGGGAAGGACGGCCCTTTACCAATCCAGCGGAGCCCTGGGTTTCCGGGACCAGTTGCAGGACTGCCTGGCTCTCTGCCATGCCCTGCCCGGGAAAACCAGAGAGCACATACTGAAGAGCGCGTCCATGCAGTTCGAAGAGGGGGATGTTCTTCACTGGTGGCATCCTCCGCTTAACGCAGGAGTAAGAACAAGATGTTCCGACGATCTGTGCTGGCTTCCCTACGCCGCTTCGGTGTATGTGGAAAAAACCGGGGATACCGCCATCCTTCGGGAAAAGGTGCCGTTCCTGAAGGGAGAGGAGCTCAAGGAAGGTGTGGGGGAGAGGTATGAAAGGTTTCCCGGGTCAAAGAAGAGCGCTACCCTCCACCTGCACTGCCTCCTTGCCCTGGAGAAGGGGCTTACCAGCGGGGAGCACGGTCTTCCGCTGATGGGTTCACACGACTGGAACGACGGCATGACCCTGGTGGGAAAGGATGGAAGAGGGGAGAGCGTGTGGCTCGGGTGGTTCCTTTACGACACCCTGACCCGCTATGCCGATACCTGCCGCAGGATAGAAGACCACGCCTCAGAGCAAAAACTGCTCGCCGCCGCTGAAATACTCAGGGAAGCTATTTTGCGGGAGGCCTGGGACGGAGCCTGGTATCTCAGGGGCTTCTATGACGACGGGCATCCCCTGGGTTCCCACATCAACGATGAATGCAGAATAGCCTCGATCGCCCAGTCATGGGCCGTCATATCCGGCGCAGGCCGTGAAGAGGAAAACACAATGGCTTTGCGTTCCCTTTCCGAAAAGCTGGTGGACAGGGAAAACGGGCTGATCCTGCTCTTCGACCCTCCCTTCGACAAAACCACACGGCATCCCGGCTATATAATGGGCTATCCGCCCGGAGTTCGGGAAAACGGGGGTCAGTACACACACGCCGCCATCTGGGCGGCATGGGCCCTGGCCATCACCGGTGACGGCAACGGTGCCCATGAACTTTTCAGCATGATGAACCCGGTGAACAAGTCCGACACCCCTGAGAAAAGGGATGTCTACAGAACGGAGCCCTATGCCGCCGCAGCGGATGTGTACAGCTCTCCGGAATGCCCGGGCAGGGGAGGTTGGACATGGTATACCGGCGCCGCCGGCTGGCTGTACCGCCTTGGCACAGAGGCAATCCTGGGGTTGTACCGGAAGGGGGACAAACTCGAGTTCAACCCCTGCGTACCCGATGACTGGACACAATGGAGGGTTGATTACAGATACAAGAGGGCGGTTTACAGAATAGAATTCAGCAACCCGGGAAATGTCTCCACCGGAATCCTGTCTGTGGAACATAACGGAAAACGCATATCCGGAAACAGTTTGAAGCTGTCGGGCTCCAGTGCTCGTCATGAAGTGAAGGTAACCCTGGGAAGGGTTTAGAGGGTTCCCTCAACCGCTGTTGTCTTTGAAGCTCAGCCATAAAGAAGGGACCGGACATGGCCGATCGGTCGAACACCCTCGAGGATTACGGCAGCAGAAGGGATATGAGAGAGCGGTTCAGAAATCAGCACAAATGGCTAAGGCAGACGCGGCCGCCTCTTCCGCAGCATGTGTTTGCTAAAGTCCTTGAATTAACCGTGCGCCAACGGGTTGCACGGACCGTCGCTTATCAGCGGGCAAGTGAACCTGGATGTTCGCCAAGAGCATGAGTCCAAAGGCGGAATGGGGAATCGCAGGTTTTGAAAGCACAGCCGAACGCTGTACATTTGCAGCACAGCCTTCAGGATGAGTAATTTACTGGCGCGGCTTCAATTGTCACCAGGGCATGTGTTGTTCTGAAGGCAACCTTTGAGTGAATGAAGGACTTAGCAAAAGGGTGTGGCATGAGTATGGATAACGCGTTTGCTGCTTTTATTGCTGTCGGCATTTTAATTCTTGTTGGTAAATGGATTCGCCGCAGGCTGGCTTTCCTTCGCCGCCTGTTTCTGCCAAGTTCAATAATTGCAGGTTTGCTGGCTTTGCTGCTCGGTCCCCAGGGAATCGGTCGCATACCCGGCGTAAACGGAATATGGACAGAAGAAATACTGGAAGTCTGGTCCAAGCTTCCAGGCATTCTGATAAGCGTCGTGTTTGCGGCATTGTTTCTGGGCAAGAGTCTTCCTGGAATAAGGAAGATTTGGAACAAGGCGGGACCGATGATAACACACGGTCAGACGATGGCATGGGGCCAGTATGTTGTCGGCATAGCATTGGCCGTATTTGTACTGGTTCCGGTGTGGGGCACAAGCCCCTTGGCCGGGGCACTGATCGAAATAGGCTTTGAGGGAGGGCACGGCACTGCAGCAGGACTCGGCAGCACTTTCCGCGAGCTGGGTTTTGCCGACGGGGCGGATATGGCACTGGGGCTGGCCACTATCGGAGTTATCATGGGGGTTCTGCTGGGAACCGTGGCCATCAACTGGGCCGTATGGAAGCAGTACATTGCCCCTCCCGGGCGCTTTCCGCAAAAGGAAGAGGAGCTTGCGGAGCACGAAACACGGGAAAGATACGAATATGATGATCTGCGCGACAAGGCGATTGAGCCGCTTTCTTTCCATTGGGGGCTGGTGGGGACATCCATCGGCTTGGGGTGGCTGTTACTCAAAGGTCTGATATGGATCGAGAACGTTCTGCTGACTCCGCTGGGCTGGCCGGAACTTTTCAGACATGTGCCCCTTTTCCCGCTCGCAATGATTGGCGGTGTGGCCATACAGTCGCTGGGTGACCGTTTTGGATTTGCCAGATTGATTGACCGACGGCTTATGAACAGGCTTTCCGGATCTTCTCTTGATATCCTGATTGTTGCCGCGATGGGAGCGCTTTCACTTGATGCAATCGGTGCCAACACAGGCCCTTTTCTTCTCTTGGCAACAGGAGGGGTACTATGGAATGTTTTTGGTTTTATGGTCTTGGCCAGATTGATGTTTCCAAAGGACTGGGTGCCGAACGGTCTGGCCAATTTCGGACAGGGTATGGGCATGACCGTTATTGGTTTGCTCCTGATTCGGATGATTGATCCGCAAGACCGCTCGGGAGCTATGGAGGCGTTTGGTTACAAGCAGCTGTTGTTTGAACCGATAGTCGGTGGAGGGCTTTTTACGGCAATGTCGCTTCCCTTGATCTATCAGTTTGGACCGGGACCGGTTCTTGCCGGAGTGACTGTTTTGATGGGGGCATGGTTTGCCGGCGGATTATGGCTTGCCCGCAAAAGAAAGTCTTCATAAAACACAGCTGAATTCTCATCTGCACCTTTTCAGTGGCTTGTGTCTCCGACCGCTGTGGACAGCCCGGACCTCCCGGCAAGAGCGTTGCCCCCGTCCCTCTCACGAACCCCGTCATTCCCGGTGATGTCGCCCTTGCCCACAGCAAGGCCGTACTCCCTCTGGGCTACCAGTTTCCCGATACTGAGATCTGTTCTGGAAGGATCCCGCCTGCCTTCGAAACATGCGGTAAAGCCTGCGATGATCCCCGTCCTGGCTTCCACTTCCCGGAGGTGGAGGGCACCGCCGTCGAATCTGCTGACAACCTTGCGGGAACCGAGCCCTTGAAAACTGAGCTCCAACTGACCATGGTTGCTGTGACAATGTGTTTTCATTGCTGGCCGTTCTTTTTGGTGTAACTGGCGCTATGACACCCAATTATTTCACCTTGGAACGGCCTCTGCGACCTTATGGGTGATTTTTCCGGGTTGGTAGAGTACGAGGAGATTCTTCTCCCTGCAGTGAAGCTGCGGGGTGAGCTTTTATCACCTGGAACTCACGGTGATGGTCGGCTCTAAGCAGGCCTGTCCAAAATAGCTTTTTGAGGGGGGAAAAGGAAGAGCCCTTTTTTGCCTGAGTGATTAGAATTTCAGCGTGAACCAAAAACCCCAACACTCAAACAAAAAAGGGCAGGGTTAATATGGCA
>Ga0334885_1004216_pt1 | contig 12610 bp, 9 predicted proteins | sample GraSluR1_MG_8_FD_207233 | JGI IMG/M metagenome (GOLD analysis project Ga0334885, IMG submission 207233) | Sludge microbial communities from methane-producing bioreactor in Wageningen University, Netherlands - Granular Sludge_31_05-R1 | ecosystem: Engineered > Bioreactor > Anaerobic > Unclassified...
TCAAAAAAAAATCAGTCTGTTTAACCAGCTTTCTATTACTCTTGTTCTGTATTAATCAAAATATTAACGGCCAGGGTATCGGCCTTGTTGATAAAAGGCAGGCCGGACAGATAATAACCGTCGGAGGACCAGATGCTGATCTTCCGGGTTTCACATCACAGGCGATCCAGACAGCACTAGATGCCCTCAAAACCAGAGGCGGAGGCATTGTAAGGTTGAATCCCGGCACATATGATATCATAGGGCCGGTACGACTTTATGATAACATAACCCTGAAAGGATCGGGTGAAAGAACCATTCTGCGTAAATGCGATGGTTTTAAAACGAGCTTCATCATCGACGCCGACTGGGGTATGCTGAAGGCGGTTGTAAAGGATGCGAGCGGTTTTAAGATCGGTATGGGAATACAGCTTTTCGATGATGCCCATAAATCGGGATGGGATGTTACAACAGCCGTAATAACTGATATTGAGGACAACACAATATATTTTGACAACAAGACTGTTAATGATTACATTGCTTCCCTGAACGGGACTATCTCAAACAGCTTTTCGCTTATTGAAGCAGTTGATGCTCAAAATGTCAGAATTGCCGATCTGGTTGTCGAAGGAAATATGTCTGCAAACGAATATATAAACGGTTGCAGGGGAGGAGGGGTCTATATCCATAAATCAAAGAACTGTATCGTGGAAAATGTAAGGGTGAATGAGTTCAACGGCGATTCATTCAGCTGGCAGATCACCGAAAACATTACTCTGCGAGGATGTGAAGCTTCAAACGGAGGAGGGCTGGGGTTTCACCCGGGCACCGGGTCGGACCATTCTGTAGTAGAGCACTGCATCAGCCACCACAACAGGGGCGACGGGATCTTCCTCTGCTGGAGGGTACAAAACGGGATATTCAGAAATAATACTGTTTATGCAAACGGGGACAATGGCTTTTCGATAGGACATAAGGATACTGATAACCTCTTTGAGAATAACCATGTTTATGAGAATGGTCTTCACGGAGTATTCTTCCGCAACGAGAACGAGCAGAACAGCGGTCACAGGAATACCTTCATAAATAACGTAATAGAAAACAACGGTATAAGAAGGGAGTCTGCCGGATTCTGGATCGGGGGCGAAACACGCGATATCATTATTTCAGACAATGTTATCCGTTCAACAGGAAAGGGGAACCAGTCGACAGCTATACATGTCGGAAAAAAATCGTCGAATGTGACTGCCACAGGCAATAAGATCTCAGGGTCAAAGGAGATAATCTATGAACGATAGAACCCGATAAAGTATTAGATATAACAATATCAGCAGGATTAAGATAAAAACTCCCTGTTTGAAAATCAGTAACAATTTTATACTTTTGCCACCGATCAGAATTGCATAACGCGGGAGTAGCTCAGTGGTAGTCCGCCAGCCGGCGGATCCCAAGCTGAGGAAACCTTTAAATAATTGCGGGAGTAGCTCAGTGGTAGAGCATCAGCTTCCCAAGCTGAGGGTCGGGGGTTCGAGACCCCTTTCCCGCTCTCACCCTCCGAAGCCTTGGCGAAGAAGGGTCTCACCCTCCGAAGCCTTCATTGATCAGCAAAGCTTTAGCGTAGTCGGTAGCGAAGGAAGTGCGAAGGAGGATCTTATTTTTCGGAATTCCGATCTTTTGGACTACGATTTACCAGGGACTATAATTCAATGCTAATGTCGGTCCCTTTTCTTTTTTACATTATTTATACCAGAACCAATCCTTATCATAATTAGTGTGAATATTAATCATTCCTTTCGAAATTTTTCAGGTTGTTTTATTCCATTTTTATGAATAAATTAGACGTTTGAATTGACCTTCCGGGCGAATTTCATTCCACCGGTGAGGTTTGCTGCATTTTCTGTAATAAGAACTACATAACGTATAGTTATAAACACATTTGAAATCGTTACCGCTATGGCAAGAAACGAATATCGCCCCCTTTATAAGGTTTTATGGATAAATACCGAAATAAATATCGTATAGATTCAACCAGAATGCAGAATTGGGATTACGGATGGCCGGCATCCTATTTTATTACCATCTGTACAAAAAACAGGGAAAAATATTTCGGCGAAATCGTTAACCATTGCATGCGGTTATCACAAATAGGGTTTATTGCAGACCTGTTATGGAATGAAATATCTGCACATAGGCAAAATATTAAACCGGGGCCGTTTGTGGTAATGCCTAATCATATTCACGGAATTTTAATTATCATGAACGATAACACCGTAGAGACAAGGCATGCCTTGTCTCTACGATCAAACCACCCAAAACAACAAAACCACCCAAAACAACAAAACCACCCAAACCAACAAAACGATATTGCCACAGAAAATAATATTGCGCCAAGAACACCGGGGCAAAAACGGTTTCAGAACCAGGGGTGCAATACCGTTTCATCCATAGTAGGAGGATATAAATCAGCGGTTTCAAAACATGTCCACCATCTGGGTTTAAAATTTCAATGGCAGCCCCGATTCTGGGATCATGTGATCCGCGACGCAGCAGAATTCCAACGGATTCGCAAATATATTATCAACAATCCCCTGAAATGGAAGGAAGATGAATTCCATTTCTAAACCACATTTTTTCTTTCATCATTTCCTCAGCACAAACCTGAACCCCGCCGAAAAAGTATGAATTATCGGAACATCTTCCATTACAACAAACACAGGTACGTATTCTCCGATAAGATATAAACCGGGAAGCTTTTCAAAAGGATTCATTCTCACCCCTGCCGCTGCATTTATACCAAGCCACCTCTCAGTGGTTTCTGTGAGCAGATTAATACCCAGACCGCCACCTGCATAGAGAGTTGCATCCCTGGCCTCAAAGAGTGATGTCAGGACATATACCTGCGTTATACCGCGGTCGCTGTACGACCATGGTGCCTGGTTATAAGCCTTTGTGTTAACCCTGAACTCACCCCACAACCTGTTTTCAGGGTTTGTTGACAGGCAGAGGGTGTTCCCGTCGGTGTTGAAGCCAATGGCAAGCTGTCCGTATGAGGCAATGCAGCTGGCAGCGAGTATGACCAGCATAAGTAATGAAATCCTTTTCATTGATTATGGTTTTAATATTATTGCTTTAAAATGAAGACACCGTCTGAATAAGTTCCCAGCCAGATATTATTATCGTTATCAACCTCCATGCATGTAAAAAAACCTCCGGGAAAGGTGCCGGCCGGTGAACTATACCATGAGTCCCCATTGTAGACATGCATATCCGGGGTGTCGTTGTCATAACCCGGAACCCAGAGATATCCTCTCTGATCAGCCCTGACCTGAGAGAAAAAACCGCTTATCGCAATACCATCCGTATCTATCGTTCTCCAGCTGTTCCTGTAGAATAGGTGAAGGTTATTGGACCTGCAGCAATAGGACGACAATGAGAAATCTTCTATCGCATAAATGGTTCCTGCCGGTGTGACTGTAAAAGAGGAGATCCAGTAAAACATACCCTCTTCCCCGAGGGCCTCCCAGGTCTTGTCCTTAATGCGATAAATCACTGAACTTCCCACTGTGCCGGTGGTGGCAACATATACAGTTCCATTACTGTCAATGGTCAGACTCCAGACAACATTCTGGTTCAGGGGTGAGTTTTCCGGTGTAAAGATATGGAACTTGTCCCCGTCAAAAACTCCAAGTCCTCCAAGCCGGTGAGCACAGCTTGAAAACCAGACATTGCCATCGGGAGCAATCTCGACATTCCTGATGTAATCCCTTGGCAGGCCTGCGTTCGATTTGTTATACCATTCAATCTTACTCGATGAGAAGATATGTGCAAGCCCTCCTTCGTCGGTTCCCACCCATATTGTTCCATCAGGCGCTATGGCTGCTGCCAGAACCTTGTGACCGAGGTTGATCGTCTCCTTCTTCCCGTTGAAACCGCAGTGAAGCTCATTTCCGGAGCCAATGCAGTAATTGCCCCTGCTGTCAATATCAATACAGCTGATATTCCTGCCTTCAAGAAGCCTTGCAGTAATGTCGAAGCTTACTTTCCTGCTGTAAATGCCGGGTTCTTCCTTTGTGCATGAAGAAACAAGCAATACCAATAAGGCGCCGAGAATTAATACCGAAAAAATCTTTGCTTTCATAAGTGACGTGGTATTTGTACAAAATTACGAAAAGAAAGTGGCACCTGGAATCATCATCAAAAATTGTACCGAAAAATCATAACTTTGTAATCCCTTGAACCAATCATAATGAAAGCTGAAATAATTACCATCGGCGATGAAATACTCATTGGCCAGACCATCGATACGAATTCGGCCTGGATAGGAGCGGAGCTTAGCAGCGCAGGATTCGATGTTCACAGCAGGATATCTGTTCACGACAGACATGAGGATATTATAAACGCACTCCGTCAGGTTGAAGGCAGGTCCGATGTGGTCCTTATAACCGGTGGCCTCGGACCGACAAGGGATGATATAACCAAACCAGCCCTCTGCGAGTTTTTCGATACCAGGCTGGTAACCGACGCGGAAGTCCTGATGATGATAGAAAAGATGCTGAAGCGCCGGGGCTATCCAATGAATGACAATAACCGCAGTCAGGCCGAGATTCCGGAATCCTGCACCGTCCTGAAAAACAAAATGGGTACCGCCCCGGGCATGTGGTTTGAGAAAGATGGGACAATATTTGTTTCGATGCCGGGTGTCCCTGCTGAAATGAAGTACATCATGACCGAGCATGTTCTCCCCCTGTTGAAAAGCAGGTTTACATCCCAGGTGATAATTCACAGAACTATAATGACCTATGGGACATTTGAAGCAAGACTGGCCGAAACACTTGCCGGCTTTGAAGCCTCTCTGCCAGTGGAAATAAAACTGGCGTATCTTCCATCTTTCGGAGTAATAAAACTGAGGCTCACAGCAACAGGGGCCAATGGTGAAATTCTTGCCGGACTGATTGAAGAACAGGTCAGGAAACTCTATGGTATAATACCCGATCTTATTTTCTCAGACAATGAGGAACCTATGGAGATGGTTACGGGAAGATTGCTGAGATCAGGAAAAATGACCCTCTCCACGGCAGAAAGCTGCACGGGGGGCAGAATATCTGCAATGATAACATCTGTGCCAGGCAGTTCCGACTATTTTAAAGGTTCAATAATAGCTTACGATAACATGGTAAAGACTCAAATACTGGGGGTCCCGGAGAATGTTATCAGGGAAAATGGTGCAGTAAGCGAGGAGGTTGTAAAATATATGGCGGAAGGAGCAAGGCGACTTCTTGACACAGACTTTGCTGTTGCCACCTCAGGTATCGCAGGACCCGACGGAGGCACATCCGCCAAACCTGTCGGAACTCTTTGGACAGCAGTGGCTTCTAAGCACCGGACTGTTGCAGAGAAGTACGTTTACACAGGCAACAGGAGCGTCAACATTGAAAGATTCTCCGTGGCCGGACTGAACCTGCTCAGAAAGCAGATTATTGGTAAATAAAAGATTTTTATCAGTTATGTTGAAAAAATTTATCCTTATTCTTTGGTTAATCAGATAAAAATCACGTATTTTGCGCTTCATTTTAAAAAATAAGAATTAACCAGGATATAAAACTGATTCCAATGTCAAAGATTTGTCAGGTTACGGGGAAGAAAGCGATGGTCGGGAACAATGTTTCTCACTCTAAAAGAAGGACTAAGAGAAGATTTTACCCAAACCTTTTCACAAAGAGATACTACATCCCTGAAGAGGAGAGATGGATCTCCCTTAAGGTTTCAGCAGCAGGTATTCGGCTTATAAGCAAGAAAGGTCTCACACCTGTGCTTAAGGAAGCTAAGGAAAAAGGATATATCCTGAACTATTAAAAACAAAAGGCAATGGCAAAGAAGGCAAAAGGGAACAGGCAACAGGTGATCCTTGAGTGCACAGAGCATAAGGAGAGTGGAAAACCCGGTACTTCAAGGTATATAACCACGAAGAACAGGAAAAATACCCCGGATCGCCTCGAGAGAAAAAAGTACAATCCGATACTTAAGAAACACACCATTCACAGGGAAATCAAGTAAAAGAAAAATATCATGGCAAAGAAGGTTGTTGCAGCATTGAAGACCGGAAAAGGTAAACTCTTCACGAAATGTATTAAAATGACCAAATCTCCTAAAACAGGGGCTTATCTTTTCAGGGAGGAGGTCGTTCATAACGATCATATTAAGGATTTCTTCGGAAAAGAATAGTAAGATCACGGACCGGAAGATATAGATAGCTTTCTTCTTTGCCGGAGAAAGCTTTTTTTATCTTTAGCTTCCGAAAAAGGCATTAATCAGATGAGCTGGTTTGGATTTACCTCGAAAGAGAAAAAGGAGAGCCTCGACAAAGGTCTCGAAAAAACCAAAGAGAGCCTGCTCACAAGGCTCTCAAGGGCTGTTGCAGGAAAATCAAAGGTAGATGAGAATGTTCTTGATAACCTCGAAGAGGTGCTTGTCTCTTCTGATGTGGGAGTTGAAACCACACTCAGGATAATCGAAAGAATTGAATCAAGGGTGGCAAAAGACAAATATCTAAACATCAATGAATTAAACCAGATACTAAAAGAAGAAATAGCTGCTCTCCTTGAACAGCACGGGAACGGGGAAACTTCTGATTTCTCTGCCCCACTGAAATCAGTCCCCTATGTTATAATGATAGTGGGCGTCAACGGATCAGGAAAGACCACCACGATAGCTAAACTGGCACATCAGTTCAAAAAAGGAGGCAAGCGGGTTCTTCTGGGAGCGGCAGACACATTCAGAGCTGCAGCAATAGACCAGCTTCAGATATGGGCTGACAGGGCAGGAGTCTCCATCGTCAGGCAGAAAATGGGATCAGATCCGGCTTCTGTGGCTTTCGATACCGTGAAATCAGCTGTTGCCGGAGGATATGATGTGGTGATTATAGATACAGCGGGAAGACTACATAATAAAGTAAATCTCATGGCGGAGCTGTCCAAAATAAAAAGGGTGATAGAAAAAGTACTTCCTGATGCTCCCCACGAGGTCTTGCTTGTACTGGACGGTTCAACCGGACAGAATGCGTTTGAGCAGGCAAAGCAATTTACCTCTTCAACCAGTGTTACAGCCCTGGCAATAACCAAGCTTGACGGGACGGCCAAGGGCGGAGTGGTAATAGGTATTTCAGACCAGTTAAGCATACCCGTTAAATATATAGGTATTGGAGAAAAACTTGACGACCTCCAGATCTTTAACCGCTTTGAATTTGTGGATTCACTATTCTCATCGGGAAAATGAGACTCACCTCATTATTCCCATGATCCCGTATGACAAAGAAACACATCAATATTGTCACACTCGGTTGTCCGAAAAACATAGTTGACTCTGAAGCCCTTTTAAGACAGCTACGTGCAGGCGGGTACACAACCAGCCATAACCCGCGGGATATTCTCCCGGGTGATGTTATAATCAATACCTGTGGATTCATCAATGATGCGAAGGAGGAGAGCATTGATACCATTTTGAGGTTCATCAGTGCAAAAAATGAAAGAAAGATCAACAGGCTGTTTGTTATGGGATGTCTGTCGCAACGTTATATGGCAGTTCTGAGGAAAGAGATACCCGAAGTGGATCAGTACTTCGGTGTGAATGATATGACGGGCATACTAGTGGAACTCGGATTAACACAAAGAAAAGATCTGCTTGGAGAAAGGACTTTAAGCAACCCTTCTCATTATGCATGGCTCAAGATATCCGAAGGGTGCGACAGGACATGCGCATTCTGCGCTATTCCAATGATAAGAGGACAATACGTTTCAAAACCATTTGAGACAATAATCAAAGAGGCTTCCTTTCTCGACAGCAAGGGTGTCAGGGAACTTATACTGATTGCACAGGATCTTACCTATTACGGTCTTGACCTCTACCGGAAACAAAGGCTACCTGAGCTGATATATGAACTTCTCGGATTCAGATCGTTTGAATGGATAAGGCTCCATTACCTCTATCCGTCATATTTTCCGCCCCAGCTTATAACTGTTATGCAAAATAATGACAGGGTCTGCAATTATATAGACCTTCCTGTTCAGCACATCAGCGACAGAATGCTTAAACTTATGAGAAGGTCTCATGGCAGGAAAGAGACTGAAGAGCTGCTGAACAGGCTCAGGAAAGAGTTGCCTGATGCAGCTTTCAGGACCACACTGATAACCGGACATCCGGGGGAGACTGAAGAAGATTTCGTGGAGCTGAAAGAATTCATAACCGGATTCAGGTTTGAAAGGCTGGGAGTTTTTACTTACTCTCACGAGGAAGAGACATATGCAGGAGACAACTATAGAGATGAAATTCCTGAAGAGGTTAAAAATGAAAGAGCTGCAGAATTGATGGAGATACAGCAGGGCATATCACTTGAGATTAACAGGTCCCGTATCGGAGAGGTTGTTAAAGTGTTAGTCGACAGGAGAGAAGGGGATTATCATATCGGCAGGACAGAACACGACTCTCCGGACATAGATCAGGAGGTGCTTATTCCGGCTAACCGGGATCTGACATCGGGAAAATTCTATGATATACGAATAACAGATGGTGCAGAGTTCGATCTGTCAGGGATACCTGAGAATATTTAAAATATTATTCGGGATCTGTTTCGTTCCCGTCGGATTTTTCATTCTTTTTTCTTAACCCGATCTTAATCTCTGATTTCTCAGTGTTAAAAGTCACATTTATCGTGTCTCCCTCTGTGAGCTCTGATTTAATGAGAACCTCAGCCATCGGATCTTCAAGATATTTTTGGATGGCCCGCTTAAGCGGGCGTGCACCGTAGTTGGCGTCGAATCCTCTTTCTGCAATATAGTCTCTCGCCGGAGTCGCTATCTTAAGCTGATAGCCCAGTGACTTAACTCTTTCGTACAACCCTTTCAGTTCAATGTCAATTATCTTATTTATCTCTTCCTTACCCAGTGAGTTAAACATGATTACATCGTCAACTCTGTTGAGAAACTCAGGTGCGAAGGTTTTCTGAAGGGCTTTCTGCAGTATGCTCTTCGCATGTTCATCCCTTGATGCTTTCTTGGCAGCTGTATCAAAGCCAATGCCATGCCCGAACTCTGCTATCTGCCGTGTTCCTATGTTTGATGTAAGTATCACAATGGTGTTACGGAAATCCACCCTTCGTCCAAGGCTGTCAGTCAGCTGGCCTTCATCAAGTACCTGAAGAAGAATATGAAATACATCGGGATGTGCTTTTTCGATCTCATCGAGCAGAACGACCGAGTATGGTTTTCTCCTTACTTTCTCGGTCAGCTGGCCACCCTCCTCATAACCGACGTATCCCGGAGGAGCTCCGACGAGCCTTGAAACAGAGAACTTCTCCATATATTCGCTCATGTCAATCCTGATGAGGTTGTCGGTCGTGTCAAAGAGAAATTTCGCCAGTACCTTGGCAAGCTGAGTTTTTCCGACACCGGTTGGACCAAGAAAGATAAATGTTCCAATCGGTTTATTCGGATCTTTTAGTCCGGCCCGGTTCCTCTGAATTGATTTAACGACTTTCTTTATTGCTTCTTCCTGTCCGATAACGCTTCCCCCGAGTTCATCCGCCATTTTTAGCAGTCTGGTACCCTCGGTCTGGGCTATTCTCTGAACCGGCACACCTGTCATCATGGCCACTACTTCTGCCACTTTCTCCTCATCAACTGTCTCGCGGTTAACTGCAAGTTCTTTCTCCCATTTCTTTTTCTCAAGATCGATCAGATCGAGAAGATCTTTTTCCCGGTCGCGGAAGCTGGCAGCCTTCTCAAAATTCTGGTTCCTTACTGCCATCATCTTTTCCTTTTTTGTATCCTCAAGCTGTTGTTCGAGAGAGAGTATCTTTTCCGGCACCACGATATTGGAAATATGGACCCGGGACCCTGACTCATCGAGTGCATCAATGGCCTTATCAGGCAGATGCCTGTCGGAGATGTATCTGTTGGTGAGCTTGACACATGCCTCTATCGCATCGTCAGTATAATTTACGTTATGGTGTTCCTCGTATCTCTCCTTTATATTGTGAAGAATGTGGATCGTCTCCTCAATGGAGGTGGGTTCAACCATAACTTTCTGGAATCTTCTTTCAAGGGCGCCATCCTTTTCTATATGCTGCCTGTATTCATCGAGGGTGGTCGCACCGATACACTGTATCTCGCCTCTTGCCAGAGCGGGCTTGAGCATATTGGCGGCATCGAGAGATCCGGTAGCACCTCCCGCACCGACGATGGTATGGATCTCGTCGATAAAGAGGATTATATTGTCGTTTTTAGAAAGTTCATTAAGAATGGCTTTCATCCTCTCCTCAAACTGGCCCCGATATTTTGTGCCGGCAACTATGGAAGCAAGATCGAGTGCCACAACCCTTTTGTTGAAAAGCACCCTAGAGACGTTCTTCTTGGTAATACGCAGTGCGAGCCCTTCGGCAATGGCTGATTTACCTACACCCGGCTCTCCTATTAATACGGGATTATTTTTTTTCCTTCGCGAAAGTATCTGTGCAAGACGTTCGATTTCCCTTTCGCGGCCCACAATAGGATCGAGCTTGCCTTCTTCCGCCGCTTTTGTAAGGTCAATGCCGAAGTTATCAAGTACCGGAGTGTCTGATGATGGTTTGGAAGAAGAGGAGGGAGGAAATGGTTGCTGGCCCTTTCCCTGACCACCAAAACCTTGTGACTCATCATCTTCATCACGGGGATAATCAGCTCTGCCAGAGGGTGATTCCGCTTCAACAGCCCTCTTGACTGACTGATAATCAACATCCATCTCTGTAAGGAACCTTGTTACCAATGCATTCTCGTCTTTAAGAATGGCAAGCAAAAGGTGCTCTGAATCTATGGTATTGCTTTTAAGCGCTTTAGCCTCCAGGTAAACAAGTTTAAGGATTCTCTCTGTGCTTCTCAACAGTGGTGTCACTTCATGATCAGCAACCGGAACGGGATTTTCAACCCTTATGCTCTTTTCAAGTGATCCTTTCAGCATAAGAAGATCAATGCCCTGGTTTATAAGTATTTCCACTGCAACCCCTTCTCCATCCCTCAAAATCCCGAGAAAAAGATGTTCCGGACTAATATGGCTGTTTCCCAGCCTTATCGCCTCCTCCTTGCTGTATCCCAGAATATCTTTTACCCTCTGTGAAAACTGTGAATCCATTGTATGTTCCTCTATATTTATCTTTTAATTATCTGTAACTGGTCAATTTGTCATTAAAACAGGACAAAAGTACAGATAAAACAAACTTCAAAGTTAATTTTTACACATTATACATATGGCAATTTTCATGCCCAGTTATAAACAATTAATGTTAAAAATTCACACTTTTAAAAGCTTAAAAATAAGCAAATAATAACTATTTTCGTATTTCCGGAAACTTTAAAGTCAGGTTAATTCTATGTATTTAATTTTAAATCTGTTATGTCGGATAGAGAGAGAGTCATCAAGGTAAACATTGAAGAGGAGATGAAGTCGGCTTACATTGATTATTCAATGTCGGTTATAGTGTCAAGGGCGTTACCGGATGTAAGGGACGGACTTAAACCGGTTCACAGACGGGTTCTGTATGGAATGTCGGATCTCGGGGTATTGTCGAACAGACCATATAAGAAATCGGCAAGAATAGTGGGAGAGGTACTTGGTAAGTATCATCCTCACGGTGACTCATCTGTATATGAGGCTATGGTGAGAATGGCACAGGAATGGTCGCTCCGTTACCCTCTGGTCGACGGGCAGGGCAACTTCGGATCGGTCGACGGTGACAGCCCGGCGGCAATGAGGTACACAGAGGCAAGGCTGAGGAAGATAGCTGAGGAGATGCTGGCTGACATCGAGAAGGAGACTGTTGATTTTCAGCTTAACTTTGATGATTCACTTACCGAACCTGTTGTGCTTCCGACCAGGATACCCAACCTTCTTGTTAATGGTGCATCAGGTATCGCAGTTGGGATGGCAACCAACATGCCTCCGCATAACCTTACGGAGATCATAGATGCAACAATAGCTTATATAGACAATAATGAGATCACACCTTTGGAATTATTGCAATATATAAAGGGACCAGATTTCCCCACCGGCGGTATTATCTATGGAGAACAGGGTATCAGAGATGCCTGCGAAACAGGGCGTGGACGCATCATTATAAGGGCAAAAACCGAAATTGAACATACTCATTCGGGAAGGGAATGCATCATTGTTACAGAGATTCCCTATATGGTCAACAAAGCTGAAATGATAAGGAAGATCGCAGACCTGATCAATGAGAAGAGGCTGGAAGGCATCTCCTATATCAATGATGAATCCGACCGTAACGGCATGAGGATAGTTGTCATCCTGAAAAAGGATGCCAGCGCCAGCGTGGTGCTCAACAACCTTTACAAACTATCATCATTCCAGACATCATATAACGTAAACAATATTGCCCTTGTAAAGGGCCGGCCCAGAACTCTGAACACCAAGGACCTGATTGAACATTTCGTAAAACACAGACACGAAATAGTATTGAGAAGGACGAAATATGACCTCGACCAGGCGGAAAAGAGAGCACATATACTTGAAGGCCTGATAATTGCCAGTGACAATATTGACGAGGTTATCGCTATTATCAAATCATCGGGAACCCCTGATGAAGCAC
>Ga0334885_1004217_pt1 | contig 12610 bp, 6 predicted proteins | sample GraSluR1_MG_8_FD_207233 | JGI IMG/M metagenome (GOLD analysis project Ga0334885, IMG submission 207233) | Sludge microbial communities from methane-producing bioreactor in Wageningen University, Netherlands - Granular Sludge_31_05-R1 | ecosystem: Engineered > Bioreactor > Anaerobic > Unclassified...
CTCGGCGTTGGTGTAGGGTTTGCCGGAGGCGCGCCGCACAGCCGGATCGTGGGATTCGGGTGAAAACTCGACGATGAAGTCGGGCAGGGCGGCGGCGAAGGCTTCCATGTAGGCGCGGTCTACGGGGCGGAAGAATTCGATGATGACGGGGCCGCGATGGCCCTGGACGGCGCGGAGGAAGCGGTGGGCGTAGTCCATCCCGGCCTGGCGCAGGTCGCCGAGGAGGAAGACCGGGCCGCGGCTGAGGGAGCCGATGCGCCGCACGTCTGCCGCGAGTTGTTCGGGGGGGCGGTAGGCGGGCTGGTGCCGTCCGGTGAGGTTGCGCCCGGCGAAGGCGGAGCCGCCGCAGATGGTGCAGTGTTCGGTGCAGCCTTTGACGGTGAGGGCGGCCATGATGGGGTATTCGAGCCAATGGCTAAAGGGGGCGTAGTTGAGCAGGTCGCGGTCGCGCACAACGGAGCGCACGACGGGTTGGAAATCCAGGGTGAGGTGCTCCAAGGAGTCGGGGATGTAGGTCTGCGGGTTGATGTGTATCTCGCCGGCGGCGGTTTTCCAGGTGAGATTCGGCACGTCGCTGGGTGTGTCCCCCGCCAGGATGCGATCGAGCAACCACCGCAGCGGTTCTTCGGTGGAATCGCCCCGCAGGACGTAATCCACAAAAGGATAGCGGATGAGCTCTGCATGGAAGTAGGTGGCGGAGTAGCCGCCGAAGATGATGGGGGTGTGGGGGTGGTGCTGTTTGGCGAGCCGGGCGATTTCGAGTGCGCCGTGGGCGTGGGGCAGCCAGTGCAGGTCTATGCCGAAAGCGCGGGCGCGGAGGTTGGCGATGGCGCGCTCGGCGTCGTAGCGGGGCGAGCGCACCATGCGGGCGGCGAGGTTGAGGATGCGCGCCTGGTAGCCGTGTTGTTGGACGTGGGCCAGCAGGGTGGCGAAGCCCACCGGGTACATGTCGAAGACGGGTGTGGAGGGGACGAGGTCGGAGATGGGTCCCCAGAGGGCGGCGCGCTGGCGGAAGTCGTAGACGCTAGGGGCGTGGAGGAAGATGATATCGTGCATGGTAGTGGTAGCGTTTATGCCTCTCCACCGCGGGCAAAGAAGGCCGCGGCTAACCCGATGAGCAGGCACACGCCACTGATCACCATCAACGGCAGAGGGCATAGCCCGAAGATGACGACAAAGCCCGTCAGGTTGTTACTGAAGCCGCCTGGGTCTATGGCTTGTAACGTAATGGCGAGACAGGCCAGGCAGATTCCTAAACACAATCCGATGACGCTGATGAGCGCCATGCCCAACCCAAGGTTTTTTTGCATAGCTGGTGTCACAGTCTTCCTCCTGCACCCGGTGCGGATTTGGCAAGCTGTTCCAATGGTTCATGGGGGCGGTGCTTTAAGTTAAGACCTGGTAGGTTTTTCCAAAATTGGGTGAGGTAGTATTTTACCGGTGAATAACGACGTTTTGTAAACTCAAGGCCTGGAAACCTGCCCGGTCTATGCCCTAAACTTAATATCATTGATTTCACACACACAGTATAGAGTAGCCAGATAAAAAGTCAAAGTGCGGGGTTAGCCTTGCTGGACACTGTCTCAAAACCGGCTATACTCTGCGGTGAGGAACACTTTATGCCCTGGTACATCGTTGCGTATCTCGTGGCGGCTTTTATGGCCGCAGCGCTTAACCTGCTGCTGGCGTTGTTTACTTGGCGCAACCGTGAAGCGCCCGGTGCATCCAGCTTCACTGCCTTGCTCGGCTTGATCGCTTTCTGGTCTATTCTCACCGCGCTGCAAGTGCTCAGTTCAACCTGGCGAATCTCCAATATCTGGCGCAGCTTGCAATTTGTCAGTCTCGCTTTCGCGCCGGTCGCATTGCTTACCTTTGTCATCCAGTACCTTGGTTGGGGGCGGTGGCTTAAGCCTTGGCGTTGGTGGGGGCTGTGCCTGATTCCCATCATCACCCAGATTGCTTGTTGGGTTGATTTTGTTGCACGCTGGACTGAGAATACCCAACTTAGCTTCGGGTGGTTCATAGTTCATGCTGTTTACTCTTTTGTGCTTATCTTCATTGCCATTTTATTGATGCTGATAAGTGTGCTGCGTACTCGTGGGTACAAGCGTCGGCAAATGCTTTACATCTTACTAGGGATTTCTCTGCCGGTTGGGATCAACATCCTGATTACCTTTCGTGTTATCGTTGCCACAGTAGATTTGACGCCGCTGGTGTTTACGCTTACAGCGCTACTCTTCGCTTGGGCGCTCTACCGTCAGCGCCTCTTTGAGATTTCGCCCCTGGCTCGCGATGTGGTTATTGAAGGATTGCAAGACGCGATGCTGGTGCTGGATACGCATGGGCGCATTGTGGATTACAACCCGGCAGCACAGCGCACCTTGCATGTGAACGATATACGGCGGGATGGAGACATTGTGGCACAGCGGCTGCCGCCTTGGGACGTGTTGCAAGTGCATTTGGCTTCTGCTACGCCCGATACCGCGCTGGAATGGGAGATCGTTGTAGCCGGGGTTGAGCGCTGCCATGAAATCCATGTCACCCCATTGTACGGACGCCAAGAGCTGCTGGTGGGGTATGTGCTTCTGCTACGCGATATTACCGAGCGTAAACAAGCAGAAGCTGCGATTCGTCAGTATGCTCATGACTTGGAAACGCGCAATGCGGAGCTGGACGCCTTCGCACATACGGTTGCACATGATCTGAAAACGCCATTGACCTCACTTATTGGCTTCAGCGCGCTGTTGCACAAACGTGTGGAGCGGTGGACCCCAGAACAGGTCAGCGAGAATGCGGCGCGTATCCACCAGACCGGTTTGCGGATGCAAGGCATCATCGAAGAGTTGTTGTTGCTCGCCAGTGTGCGCAAAGCTCAAGCGGCACACCTCGGCCCGTTGGATATGGGGAGAATTGTTGCGACTGCGTTGGAACGATTAGAAACGCAGATTGCCGAGCAGCAGGCTGTCATCCGGCAGCCCTCAACTTGGCCCACGGTCAATGGTTATGCCCCATGGGTAGTAGAAATCTGGGTCAACTATATCAGCAATGCGCTCAAATATGGCGGGCAGCCGCCCGAGGTGGAATTAGGTTACACAAGGTTGGATTCAGAAGCCCTGTCCCAGTTTTCTAAAATTCAGAATTCGAAATCCGGAATCATATTTTGGGTGCATGATAACGGCCCTGGGTTGAGTGCGGCTGCTCAGCAGCAGCTTTTTGTAGAATTTACCCGGTTGGAGCAAGGGCGTGCAGAGGGCCATGGGTTGGGGTTATCCATCGTGTTTCGGATTGCTCAAAAATTGGATGGGGAGGTCGGAGTTGTGAGTGCCGAAGGCACAGGGAGTACTTTTTGGTTCAGTCTTCCCATAGCTTAAATATTACTTCAGGATGGTTTAAGCCGCTCAGTCTTCGTTGGCATTTTCTCCAAAACTGTGTATGATTTGCATGTAATTCAGGAGTTGTGCATGTGAAATGCTGCCTCTATTGCGCAGGAGCGTACAAGAACAGGCGATCAAATGCTGCTACTATGGGGAGTTTCTGGTAGGTTGCGCTCAAATTGTGTTTCACTACATTTTTCAGGTGAACAAGGGGGGGAGTTGTAGTGTTAAACCCTTCAAACCTGCCAGGTCTACGTGATAAACTTAATGAATTGGGTGTATTTCATCTGAGTTGAGAGGGGCGCGGTCGGAGACTGGCGAATCTCGGTGGCTGAGCCTGCCGAAGCCTCTCCCGGTTGTCCTTCGGCATTGCCTTTGACGGCAATCGCGCAAAAGACACCCTGTCAAAGCCGTCAATATGCGTGGTTTGAGCATACTACAGGGTTAGTTTTAATGAATTGATGGGTGAATGCTAGAATAAATTTGCGCTATTTGCAGATTTTAGATTCAAAATTTTAAGGGGGAAATTGTGATTATGAAACAAAGAAACGGGAAAGTTGGCATTTTAGTTGGCGGTGGGCCGGCCCCGGGCATCAATGGCGTCATTCACTCTGCCACCATTGAAGCGATCAACAATGGTTATGAGGTTTTCGGCATCTACAACGGCTTTAAGTATCTTATGCAAGGGCAGTTGGAAGGCCGTGTGCTGACCATTAACGATGTGAGCCGTATCCATCTAAATGGTGGCAGTATTCTGTACACTTCACGGGCCAACCCCACCAAAGCCGAGGAGTTCCTTGCCAACTGCGTTCATACGCTGGTTAATGCGGATATTCGTTATCTTATCGCTATTGGTGGGGATGATACGGCTTTTTCGGCCTGTCGGGTGGCCCAGCATGCGCAGGAGACGCTGGGTGTGCGTATCAATGTCGTCCATGTTCCTAAGACAATTGACAACGATTTGCCCTTACCAGAAGAGATTCGTACTTTCGGTTTTGAGACAGCGCGCGAGCTGGGCACCCGGCTGGTAATGAACCTTATGGAAGATGCACTCACCGGTCAACGCTGGTTTCTGGTTGTTACGATGGGGCGTAAGGCGGGACACTTAGCGTTGGGTATTGGTAAGAGCTCCGGGGCCACACTGACACTCATTCCTGAAGAATGGGGGAAGCGCGAGATTCGGATGCAGGAAGTGGTGGATATCCTCACTAGCTCGATAATTTTACGGATGGCAGAGCATAAACCTTACGGTGTGGCGCTGGTAGCTGAGGGCGTGATTGAGCAGATTGCGCGGGAAGATTTAGCCCAGTTAGAAAATGTAGAGCGTGACGCCCATGGGCATATTCGCCTATCGGAGATTAATTTTGCCGAAATCCTCAAGCGTGAGCTCCGCCGCAATTTGGAAGTTTTGGGAATCGACATACGTGTGGTGAGTAAGGATTTGGGCTATGAATTGCGCTGTGCCGACCCAATCGCGTTTGATATTGATTACACACGCAGTTTAGGTGAGGCGGCGATGACTTACCTCATGCAGGGGGGGACCAATGCCACGATTACCATCCAGCAGAACCAGGTGGTTCCGATTCCCTTTGCCGATTTGATTGATCCGGAAACTGGGCGTACTAGCGTGCGCACAGTCAATATTGACTCGTTCACGTATAAGTCGGCTTACAAATTTATGATCCGTTTCAAGTCACAATATGCCGAGGATGAGATGTTGCTGGCGCGCATGGCCTCATACACGAACCTGACGCTGGATCAGTTTAAGGCCCGCTTTGGTTATCTCATTGACATGGCTGAACGCCCTTTTTAAGGCGGTACTTAGGGTAGGGGGCTAAGCTAGGGTGGGCGAGCGTGAAATGTGCTTTCTGCTGATGGGCGCATTACGTTTCATACCTATGTCATTAAGTTAATACCTGGCAGGTTTCGCACAAAGTCTGTTTAGGAGTATTTTACCGGGGAACAAGAGGTTGGCGCAGCGTTAAAATCTTCAAACCTGCCAGGTCTATGCACTCAACTTAATACCATGGCGTTTCACATTGATTTGTTGTAACTACTCAGGTGGGACGCACTTTTGCGCCTGAAATGGCGGCGGGAAGCACAAAACTCACGGTCTTGCCTGTAAAACAAGTGCGTCCCACCTCTTGGCTGAGTAGTTACGATTTGTTGAGGGTATCTTTTGGCAATACCGCAAAAGTAGCCCTGTAATACGCTCAACCTGTAGCGCAGGATTTATCCTGCATTGCAGACACAGGATAAATCCTGTACTACATACTACGTTGAGTATTGATAATTGACAGGGTGGTTTTTGCGCTATTGCATTTTTTGCACAGGCGCTTTCACAGGTCTTGGGCTTAGCAGCAAGGACGAAAATGTAGCGCGGGCTGTCTAGCCTACGTGTGAAGCGGGCGTTTCGCGCTACATTTATTTGCGAAAAGAGGGGGGTACATATGGATAACGTGATAGTTGAAATCACCAGTCTACCGGACTCGGTGACAAGTTTTAGTGCGTTGCAGGCGCAAATAGCGCAAACGCCCGAAGGTGGTGCGGCTCTGTTTGCGTTAGCGTTGTTGCTTTTCAGTGAAACGCCGGATCTTGGAGCACCCTGTCTGGCATTGGCTGCGGCACCGGAGCGGCGGGCTGCAAGAGACCTGGGGGCCCCGCTAAGCAAGCGCGATCAACAATTCGTTATCTCGCAATTGCGCGATCGCGCTTATCTGCCCCGCTCTTATTTTCAAGAGACCAGTCCAGAAAACGGCTATGCTCTGCCATCATTACCCTATCGTTGCGAGATATCTACCAATCCGTACAGCGGTGATCCGGTGCAAGGTGTGTACAAGGTCTTTTTGCAATGTAGTGGCGCCGATAGGCCGCGCCCAGTGACTGTTAAACGGGATGCGGCTGGCTTATGGCATGCTTCTGAGTGGAGTTCGCTGCTCAGTGGTATCCGTCCGCCAGTGGAGTTGCTAGATGCTTAGGGTAGGCCGTAGCCTATTATCAATAACGCTGATTGACTATTTTTCGACTTATAGATATACTTAAGGTTATAAACTGGTAAGAAAGGCGACCATGAAGGTCAAGTTTTGGGGTACGCGTGGTTCGATTCCGTCTCCTCTCGGGTCAGCAGAGGTGGAGCAGAAGATCTATCGCGCCATTCTCAATATGCCGGCGCTTGATACGAGCGACCCGGTAGCTGTACAATCGTATATTCATAGCTTGCCGCCCTTAGCACGGGGCACAGTGGGCGGTAATACCCCCTGTGTTGAGTTGCTAGCGGACGATGGTACGCTTTTCATTCTTGATGCGGGCACGGGCATCCGTAAGCTGGGGCAAGAGCTGATGCGGGGGCCTTTTGGCGAAGGGCGCGGCGTGGCTCATATCTTCATCACGCATACTCACTGGGATCATATTCAGGGATACCCCATGTTTGATCCAGCCTTTGTCAAAGGTAACAAATTCTACATCTATAGCTTACATGACTTAGAGACTGTCTTGACGCGCCAACAAAACTTCGATACGTGGCCCGTTGCGCTCGACTATATGCCCTCCACGCTTGAATTTGTGCGCTTGCGCCTTGACGCGCCACTCTATATTGGCAAGACGCGCATCAGCGCGTTGAGTAACACGCATCTTGGCGATGCATACAGTTATCGCTTTGAGGATGCTCATAATGTAATAGTTTATGCTACAGATTCTGAGTACAAGTACTTAGATGAGGTCTCGCTCCATCCCCATATCGAGTTCTTCCGCAACGCCGATGTTGTTATCTTCGATGCGCAATACTCGCTCAAAGAAGCCTGGATGAAAGAGGATTGGGGGCATAGTTCCGCTATGATCGGGATTGATATTGCTCGCCGGGCGGGAGTCAGGCAGCTATTGCTCTTTCATCATGATCCCAGCGCCACCGATGACCAACTTGAGGGGATTCGTACTAAGGCTGACGAATATCAAACAGAACACGCCTATCTTCCGCGTTGTCAGGTGGCTTTGGCTTATGAGGGTTTAATGCTCGATTTGACCCCTCCGGGTGCAGTAGACGTGCAACTCACACCCGCAGGAGCGGCGGCCATTCTCACGCCCTTACAGGTGGTAGATCAGGCCGGGCTGGAACAAGTGGTCCAGCAGTTAAGCCGTTTGGATCGTAACACTACCGCAGGCTCCATCATTGATCTGTCGCAAGTAAAAACGCTTGACATTGCCGGGTTGAAGATGTTGGTAAGCCTACGCCAACAGCATAAAGGGAGTGCGCCCATCGTATTGGCTGCGCCTTCAGAAAGCGTGCGTCGGGTAGCGGAGCTGGCGGGCTATCTCGATTATTTCGCCATCTATCCTACCGTTGAAGCGGCGATGATGGCGGTGCAGGCCCGCGAAAATCTTAATTTGCGTGGGCAACGGCTCAAAGGGCGTTACCAGATTGAGCGGCTCTTGGGTGATAGTCCGCTTGGAACCACTCTCAAGGCCACTGATATGCAAGCACAGCAAACTGTCGCTATTAAGCTCCTCTCGCCGGCTTTTAGCGAAGAGACGCTTGAGCGTTTCTTGCAACGCACTACACAAACCATCCATCTCGACCACCCCAACATCGTGACATTGTTGGATGGGGGTAAGGACGGCGAGCATATTTTCCAGGTAGAGGCCTATATCGAAGCGCCGACACTGGAAGAACTGCTGCTCGATCCGGCGACCCGGCCCACCGGTGAGCATCTGATGGATATTGCCGTGGAAATCTCGCGCGCGCTGGAATATGCCCATAGTCGGGGTGTCATTCACGGCAACCTGAAACCGGCTAACATTTTCGTTACCCCTACAGGGATCAAAATTAACGGCTTTGGGCTGGGGCGGTTGCTGGAAGAGCGTAACTTGTTGGAAGCTCCCTTTTTGTTGGTTACACCAGAATATCTGGCCCCAGAACAAATACTGGGACAGCCCTTGGATGCGCGTACCGATTTGTACGCGCTGGGAGTGGTCCTTTACGAGATTTTCACCGGGCAAATGCCGTTTAGTGGCAGCGCCGCCGAGGTGCTTTATGCGCACTTACGGCAGATGCCTGGGCCGCCCCGTGAACTCTGCTCGGACCTAACCCCTTCGCAGGAACATCTCATCCTTAAACTGTTGGCGAAAAACCCCAACGATCGTTACACTAGCGCTCAGCAAACTTTGCGCATTTCTACCAGTTTGTTGGCGCCTACAGAAGAGCTCGTTCAGCGGCGGGCGCTTCTGGTGGGGCGCACCGAGCATTGGCAGATCATCCGCCGCTGCTGGGAAGAAACGGTTACGGGACGGGGGCAGCTGGTCTTCATTACCGGTGAGCCAGGTATTGGTAAAACGAGCCTGGCGCAACAGGTGGCGGCCCAGAGCCAGCCGCCGGTGTTGTTGATGTCTGACTGTAAGGAATCGCGGAGCAATCCACCCTACCATCTCTTTACCCAGGTTTTGCGCGCCTATTTTAATACAGTACCGCCGGAGGTGTTCGATCAGCGTAGTCGCCATCTGCTTGCTAATTTCACACGCCTTGTGCCAGAAATCCATCAGATGCTCCCTGATCTTCCCCAGCCTCCGGCAGTGGATTTAGAGCAAGAGCAGCTGCGTCTGATGACAAATCTTACGCAGTTCATCAAATATGCTACGCAGGAGCGGCCCTGGATGCTCATTTTCGACAATTTACAATGGGCCGATACCAGCAGCTTGGAGCTCTTGCGTTATTTGGGTCATCATTTGCCTGGCATGGCGTTGATGATTATAGGGATTTATCGCGAGGGGGAGTTGGAGCGGGGACATTTTCTGGTCGAGATGCTGCGCGATTTGAGCGGACAGACTGGTTATCATCATCTCACGCTGGAGCGCTTAGGTCTGGAAGATGTGGAGCAGTTGCTTACGCAGATTTGGCGTCGGCCGGCCCCGATAGAATTGGCACGACGCATTTATGAACATACTGAGGGCAATCCCTTCTACATTGAAGAAATTGCTCAAGGTTTGATTGATGACCGTATCGTTGTACTGAAAGACGGTAGTTGGCGCTTGCCAGAGCTTTCAGAGCTACGTTTGCCGCAAAGTGTGCATCAGGCTGTGTGGCGACGCATCGAGAGTTTGCGACCCGATACGCAGACTTTGCTCAGTCAGGCGGCTATTTTGGGGCAGACGTTCCGCTTTGAGGATTTGCAGGAGATGAGCGGTTTGACTCGCTGGGAGACGCTGGAGCAGCTGGATGTAGCTCTGGAACGGCATCTCATTGAAGAGGTACCTGGTGAAATCGCGCTACGCTTCCGTAACAACGAGATTCAGCAAGTGCTTTACACTGATCTCGGGCCGTTACGCCGCCGTATGTTACATCATCAGGCTGGTACCGCACTGGAGCGGCGTGGGACGGCCCCGCCCGAACAGCTGGCACAGCACTTCAACGAGGCCGGTGAGTTTGACCGTGCCGTGGTGTATGCGTTACAGGCGGCCCAGCAAGCGCAACAGACTAACAACAACGATGCTGCGCTGCATTGGTATCAGCGCACGTTGGTGATGCTGGAACAGGTGGAATCTGGCAGCCGTGAGCCAGCGTTTATTGAGCGGCGTATCACAATTCACCAGGCGTTGGGTAAAATTTTGGCGCTGGGTGCGAATTATAATCAAGCGCTTGATCACTATGCAACAGCTCGCTCACTGCTCAAAAGTCATTCCAAAACGCCGGAGTATGCGCGGCAGATGGCTGATTTGTGCTATCGCACTGCTAAAACTCAGGAGACGCGCGGAGATTATAACTCGGCTGAGCAATGGTTGGCCGAAGGGTTGACTTATCTCGATGAAACGCAGCCCGGCGCGGAAATTAGTCACATTTATAACCTGCTGGGGTGGATTCGGGTGCGCCGGAGTGATCTGGATGGCGCGTTGCTCTATATTGAGAAGTCGTTGGAGCTGGCGCGTGCTGCTGGGCTAAGTCAGCTAGAGGCCGATAGCTTGCGCGTCCTGGGTAATGTTTATTACCAGCGTGGTGATTATATTCGCGCTGCTCAAGTCTATAGCGAAGGATTGCGCCTTGCCAGCGAGGGGCGCGATCGCTTGCGCCAAAGTGCTTTGCTCAATAACCTGGGTAATATCGCCTATCATCAAGGGGATTATCATCAGGCCCGGGCCTATCATCAGCAATCGCTCGATCTTAAAATTGTTACGGGCGACCGCTGGGGAGAGAGTTCCTCGTTGAATAATTTGGGTTTGCAAGAGGAACGCTTGGGGAATTTTGATGAGGCCGCGCATTACTATCAGCAATCTTTGTTAATCAAAGAAGAATTGGGTGACCGTCGGGGAGAAAGTACAACGCTACTTAATCAAAGCAATCTATACTTGTACCGGTACGAGTACACGCGAGCCTTGGCGTGTAACGAGCGGGCATTGATACTGGCGCAAGAGCTGGGCGATCGCCTGATCGAAGCCAGTGCGTTTCACCAACAGGCCATTGTCAACTATCGGCTAGGCGCGTACCGGCGGGCGCAACGCGCTGTTGATCCGGCGTTGCGCCGTGAGATGAGCGACCGGGTGGGCGAAAGCGAGATTTTGGGCCATGTAGCCCTTATGCTGTTGCGGCAGGATGATCTGCAAACCGCACTAAGTCGTGCGCAGGAGGCCATTGAGGGTAGCCGGGAGGTCGGGGATAGCCATATCACGGCCTTTAATCTCACTTTCCTCGGGCATGTTCTGCAGGCCCTTGAGCAAGGTAATGCGGCTCAAGCCGCTTACGTCGAGGCGATTGAAATGCGGAAGGCGTTCGGGCAACTGCATTTGGCCTGCGAGCCGCGTGCGGGGTTGGCGCAGCTATATCTGGCGCGTGGTGCGGCGGACGCGGCTCTTGCTGAAGTCGAGGTGATTCTGGAATATTTACGCCATGGCTCTCTGGAAGGAACGTATGAGCCGCTAAACATCTACTTGATTTGTTACCGGATATTACATACACTTGACGATCCGCGGCAAGAACCCTTGCTCGCCACAGCGTGCCGACTGCTGGAAACCGGGGCCGCGAACATCTCCGATGCACGCCTGCGGCAGAGCTATCTGGAGCGCGTTCCCGCACATCGCGAGCTGCGGGCGGCGGGCAATGCGAAGCAGGAAACTTATGAAACGCGCTGTTAGTATCAGTCTGGGCAGCTCCCAACGCGATAAAAGTGTGGAGATTATGCTGCTTGGCGAGCCGGTGCGCATCGAGCGCATCGGTGTGGATGGTGATATTCGCAAGGCCGCGCAGCTGTTTACAGAGCTGGACGGGCAGGTAGATGCTTTTGGGATAGGGGGGATTGATCTCTCCGTTGGTACCGCAGACCATGCCTATCCGTTGGGGTGTGCGCAACGCTTGATTCGGGGCGTGCATCGGACGCCGGTACTGGACGGGCGCGGCCTCAAACACACGCTGGAGCGCGAATGCATCGCTCAAATCGAGGCTGCTATCGGTGCGGAATTGCAACCCAAGCGGGCGCTGGTCAACTCGGCGCTGGATCGCTATGGGATGGCCCAGGGTCTCGCCGAGGCCGGATACGCGCTGGTGTTGGGCGACTTGCAATTTGCGCTAGGGATTCCTCTTCCTCTCAAGAGCTTGCGTGCTTTGGATATACTCTCGGCTGTTCTTGCGCCTGTGCTAGGGCGGTTGTTGCCAGCTAGCATGATTTATCCCACGGGTGATAAGCAAAAGGAAACTGTGCCGCGTTTCACGCGCTGGTATCAGTGGGCCACCATCATCGCGGGCGATTGCAGCTACACTAAGCGCCACATGCCTTCCGACCTGAGCGGTAAGACTATCCTCACCAACACCACCACCGAGGCCGATGTGGAACGCTTCCGGCAAGCGGGGGCGCGGTATCTCATCACCACCACGCCGCGCTATGAGGGGCGTACCTTCGGTACGAATATGCTCGAAGCCGCGCTCGTTGCGGTTACCGGGAAGGGGCGCAAGCTCACGCATGATGAGCTCCGGGCGCTGGTGCTTGAACTGGATTTGCGCCCGCAAATCGAGCGGTTATGACGTGAAATGTAATGCGTGAAGCGTGAAGAAAGATCACGTTTCTCCGCAGATTCGCAGACTCGCCTTTTCGCTTATTCGCACAGGAGACACTATGGATTGTATTTTGACGGCTGGCGGTATCCCCGACTTGAAGGATCCGCTGTATACTCAGGCCGGGGGCAGGCCCAAATCCCTTATCGCGCTGGCTGGCAAACCGATGGTGCAATGGGTGCTAGCCGCGCTTGATGCTGCGCCAACTATT
>Ga0334885_1004248_pt1 | contig 12529 bp, 8 predicted proteins | sample GraSluR1_MG_8_FD_207233 | JGI IMG/M metagenome (GOLD analysis project Ga0334885, IMG submission 207233) | Sludge microbial communities from methane-producing bioreactor in Wageningen University, Netherlands - Granular Sludge_31_05-R1 | ecosystem: Engineered > Bioreactor > Anaerobic > Unclassified...
CGTCCCCGCCGCCGGCTCCACCCAGGCCGGCCCCCGCCGCGCCGCCGCGGACCGAGGCCCCAACCCCGCCGCCGGCTCCACCCAGGCCGGCCCCCGCCGCGCCGCCGCGGACCGAGGCCCCGTCCCCGCCGGCCCCACCCAGGCCGGCCCCCGCCGCGCCGCCGCGGACCGAGGCCCCAACCCCGCCGCCGGCCCCACCCAGGCCGGCCCCCGCCGCGTCGCCGCGGACCGAGGCCCCAACCCCGCCTCCGGCTCCACCCAGGCCGGCCCCCGCCGCGTCGGACAGACCCTCCTGGCAGGGTGCCCGCCCGGGAGAATCCCCTCGATCCGCTCCCCCCGCGCCGGAATCCCCTCGGCCCGCGGTCGGCCCGGCCTCTCCCCGGGTTTCGTCGGCCCTGGGGGGTGCCGGAACCGTCGGCGCTCCTCCTCCGAAACCACCCCGGGAGGCTCCACGCCCGGCCACCCGGCCCAAGGACAAGACGCCGGCCCAACCTCCTTCGCGCTCTTCCAGCCGTGTCTCGGCCATCCCGCCCCCCAGCCGCGAGCCCGAGCGAGGGGAGCGCCCGGCCCGTTCCCCGCTCAGGACTCCGGGCCCGGCGGATGGAGGCACCATCCGGGTGACGGCGCGGGACCTGGACCCTCAGGGCACCCAAGCCCGGCGCCGGATGCTGGTGGGCCTCCTGCTGGTTCTGCTGCTGGCGGGCGGTGGCGGTCTGCTCTGGCATTTCGTCCTCGGCATTCCTCGTGGCACCGTCGTCCTGGAGCTCCCCGGCGTGGCCGGGGCCTCGGTGGCCGTCGTCCAGGACGGTCGCGAGGGGCGCAAGGTAGACTTCGAGGATGGCCAGGCCCGAGTCCGGGTTCCCAAGGACCAGGATCTGGAGCTGGTCGTCTCTGCGGTGGGCTACCTCCCAAAGACCATCCCCGTCCGGGTCTCCCTGGAAGAGGACGAAAAGACCATTCCGGTCGAAATGACCGGGGCGCCCGGCACGCTGGCCATCACCGTCCAGGCCCCGGGGTTGCAGGGAGAGGTCTCGCTGGTGGTCCAGGACGGCTCTCAGAAGATCCCCGGCAAGACCCGCACCGGAGCGCTGGAGCTCGAGGTCCCGACCGGACGCAGCCTGACGGTCCAGGCCACGGCCCCAGGATACGTCTCCCAACCCTCCCGCGTGACCCTCGATCCGGCCACAGGATCGGCCTCGCTGCAACTGAAGATGGTCCCCGATCACGGTATCCTCCAACTGGACCTGCAAGGCCAGAGCCTGGCCAACGCCAAGGGGACCATCCGGGTCCTGGATGGGACTCGGGAGCTGGCCAAAGCGCCCCTTGCGGACGCAGGCAAAGCCCTGGAGAAGTTGCCCCTGGGCCGCAACCTGACGGTGAAGGTCTCGACCAACCTGCACCTGCCAGGGCAGGCCTCCGCCCGACTGACTCCTGACGTCCCCCGGTCGAAGGTCACCCTGTCCCTTCAACTGGCCCCTCGGCTGAAGATCGACACCGTCCCCTGGGCCACGGTGCTGGTCGGTGATTCGCGGGCCGGTCAGGCCGACGCCGAGGGCGTCTTGACCCTGACCGAGAAGCACCTCAAGGAGTTGGGGCGCCAGTACGAAGTCCGGGCCTCAAGAGAGGGATTCAAGACCGCGACTCGCACCGTCCGGGCCACCCCCGGCCAGAGCACCCTCTCACTGGCTTTGACCCCCCTGCCCCAGCCGACCTATTCCGGAGGTGGTTCGAGCTATTCCGGTGGTGGGGGGTATTCCGGTGGTGGGGGGTATTCCAGTGGTGGCGGGTATTCCGGTGGAGGTGGCTCGTCGGGCAGCTCGAGCGGTGGCTCGTCCACTGGCAGCTCGGGATCCGCCGCCAGCACTCCCTCCACGCCGGCTGGCTCGGGAGGATCGACCGGCGGGGGTTGGGGCAGCGTCCAGGTTCCGGGCGAACACTGACCCTCCGTGGGGGCCGGGTTCAAGGGCCCCCTCCGGGCGCCCGGCCCTGCCCCCTCGAGGGGGACCCGGCCGAGCCTGGTCGGCATTCGAGCCCTGGCGGCTCAGACCGCCGGACTAGGAACCGGCTCGGGCTTCAGCGGTCGGACGACGGGTGAGGAATAGCGCAGGTCGATCACCACCACAGGTCGACCCTCAGATTTGAGTCGGTCGATCAGCGCTCTCAGGACATGCATCTTGTAGTCCATTCCCTGCACGGGCCCGACCTGGATCACGACCGGCGTTCCCAGAAGACGGCTCTCGACGGAGACCGAACCGGTCTCATCCAACATGTAGGCCGTCGGAGGAGCCGGAAGATTGGGTTCCAACCACTGCCGAGCCTTCAGGACCAGGCGAATCGGCGCGGGATCGATCCGTCCTTGTGTCGCTTCCAGGGTGACCAGCTTGAGCCGGGGCAAGGGTCGAGGACCCGAAGACGGCCCCAGGAGAACCCCCTCGGCGTCCGCTTCGAACCAGGTTCCCCGGTTTCCCGAAACCAGGATGACCGGATGCCGTTCGTTCACCTCCAGCAGGACCCGGCCCGGCAGCGCCAGCGAGACTGCTGCGCTGCGCACTTCCCGCAATCCTTGCAGCCGTTGAGTGATCCTCCGGGGCGACAGGGCCCACAGATAGGCCCCTTCGGGCAGGGCCGCCTGACGGAGGATGGCCGCCCGCGTCAATCGCGTGTTCCCTCGGACCTCCACCTCCTGCAGACGGAAGAGATGGGAGGAGAGGAACAGGACCTGAGCCACGAGGAAGAGCAGCACCAGGGAGATCCTGCGGACGGTGCGCCCCCTCCCCTGCCCAGGCCGCGACGCCCCGCGGCGGGTGAAGCGACGCCGGCGAGGTCCTGCAGTTTCCGAGGACGACCCCAAGGTCGGCGAGAGACTCAACGGCCACCTCCCGCGCCAGCCATCCTCGACCCCACGGCGCGATTCACCGCAGCGCCGGGTTCGACAGATGGTCCTTGAGATCCCGGGCGCACTTCCCGATGTCTCCCGCCCCGAGACAGACGACCACGTCGCCGGGACGGCATTCTTGCGCCAGAAGCCGGACGACCTCCTGGGGGCCGGGCGTATGGAAGACCCGGGTCGGGCGACCGTAGCGGCGGACGCCTTCGAGGAGCACCTCGGTGGTGACCCCGGGGACGGGGCTCTCGCCCGCAGAATAGATGTCGGTCATCAGGAGGTAGTCGGCCTCCTCAAAAGCGCTGAAGAACTCTTTGGCCAGGAAACGGGTCCGCGAATAGCGGTGAGGCTGGAAGACCGCAAAGACCCGACGGGCTCCTCCGGTGTGGGCGGCGTGGATTGCTGCCCGCACCTTGCTGGGGTTGTGTGCGTAGTCGTCCACGACCGTGATCCCGTTGAAGGTGCCTACGACCTGGAAGCGGCGTCGAACTCCCTGGAAGGAGGCCAGCACCCGGGCGACGGCGGGGAAGTCCAGCCCCACCTCCAGTCCAATGGCGACGGCCACCAGGGCGTTCTGCACGTTGTGACGACCCGGCACGCGCAGCACCAGTTCGCCGAGCTCTTGTCCTCGCAGGAAGACCCGACTGCGCGAACCGTAGTCGGCCAGCTCGATCCCCGTGGCCACCAGGTCGGCACCCGGTTCAAGACCGTAGGTCAGGACGGGGCGCTGCACCTGGGGAATCAAGGCCCGGATGCGCGGATGGTCGTGGCACAGGATGACCCGACCGTCCTCGGGGACGCGGTGCATGAACTGGACGAAGAGCTCTTCGACCAGCTTCCGGGTCCTCTCATAGTCATACCCGCAACCACAGAAGGCGGAGGTGGAGAGGTTGACGTCCGGATCAACGCTGGTCACCACGGCGATCCGGGGCGACAGGTCCAGGAAGGAGGCATCCGATTCATCGGCCTCGGCCACCAGGTGGCGCCCCGTGCCGAGCTTGGCGTTGGAGCCGAGGTCGTTGAGCTCTCCACCGATGATGACCGTGGGATGGAGGCCATTGCGTTCCAGGACGGTGGCCACCATCGAGGTGGTCGTGGTCTTGCCGTGCGTCCCGGCCACGGCCACGCCAACCCGCTCCTGCATCAGGTGGCTGAGCATCTGTCCGCGCTGCATGATGGTCAGGCCGGCTTCCTGGGCCGCCAGGAGCTCGGCGTTGTCGGCCGGGACGGCGGACGAGACCACCAGCACGTCGGCCCCGCGAATATTCTCGGGTGCATGGCCTTGGCAGATCCGGGCCCCAAGAGTCTCGAGATCTCGCGTGATGCGGGAAGCCTTCAGGTCGGACCCGGACACGGAATAGCCCATCTGCAGGAGGACGCGGGCGATCCCGCTCATCCCGATGCCCCCGATCCCCACGAAATGGGCCTGTCTGAACTCGATCATCCGTGTCCCCTTTCCTCAATGCCCGACCGGGCCCTCGCGCCCGCTGCAGCGGCTTGTTCCCACGATCCACTCAACTGCTCCAGGGCGACCTGGACCACGCGAGCGGCCGCCTCGGGCCTGCCCAGGGCAGCACTGGCGACGGCCATGTCCTGGAGTCGGTCGGGATGGCCGAAGAGTTCCGCCACCACCTCCTGAAGGCCTTCCTCGACCTGCTCGTCGGAGAGGATCCGCGCGGCCCCCCGCTCGGCCAGGAGGGCGGCGTTGTGATCCTGGTGACGCTCGGCCGCGAAGGGATAGGGAACCAGGACTGCGGGAAGTCCACGCGCGGTGATCTCGGCCAGGGTCGTGGCCCCGGCCCGGCAGACGACCAGGTCGGCCGCGGCGTACAGCTCGGCGATATCCTCCTGATATCCGATGGGCCGATAGTCCAAAGGACCTTGGTCGACCCGGCCCGCCGTCCGGCAGAGGACCTCGTCCAGGTGCTTGGGACCGGTCAGGTGCAGGACGGTCCATTCCTTGGATTGCCAGGCGTCCAGGGCCTGGAGGACGGCGCGGTTCAAGCTGGCGGCTCCCTGGCTGGCGCCGGTCACCAGCAGGCACGGCCGGGCCACAGGCAGACCCAGGTCGTGGCGAGCCTGGATCCGGTCTCGTGTGACGATGTCCTGGCGGATCGGATTCCCGGTCACCTCGATCCGGGCCTCGGGAAGCCCGAACCGACATCCTGGAAAGCTCACGCAGACCTTCCTGGCGAAGCGCGCCAGAAGACGAATGGCCTTCCCGGGGATCGCGTTCTGCTCCATCAGGATCGAGGGGATCCGAAGCAAGGCCGCCGCCAGGACCACTGGAACACAGACGTAGCCCCCGCTGCCCACGACCAGGTGAGGGCGCTCCCGATGCAGCAGGACCAGGCTCTGCAGCAGTCCCCAGGTGGTCGTGCATGCCGCCTTCAGGGTTCCGAGCAGTCCGCCCCCCAGACCCCGCGCGCGGACGAAGGCGATGGGGAAGCCATGGTCGGGGACGACCTTCGCGCCCAGGCCGCCCGGAGTCCCCACGAAGAGCACGCGCCCGCCGGCCTCGCGAAAGCGCTCGGCAACGGCCAGGGCAGGGTACAGGTGGCCTCCGGTGCCCCCTCCCGCCAGCACCACCCGCAAGGCCCCTTCCGGCTTGCGGCGACCAGCGCGCTCTTTGGCTTCCTGCATGGTGGTACCGCGACTCTCCAACAACGCCTCGCCGACCTCCGGGCCGTCACGGGGAAGCCCGTGGCTTCGGTCGAATCCTGCGAAATCCTGCCCTCCGGAGGGCCCAGGAAGAGCTCCTCAGGGAGACCTGGGGGCGGGTTGGAGAATTTTCATCCTCCTGCGGGCCCGTTCCTTCCGTTCCGCCCCCCAGACTATCCAAAGCGGCGGGGCCGGAGGCGAACCAGATGTTGCCAATCCAACAAGCGGCCCAAGGCCTTCAGGAATCCAGCGTCTGGACCCTCTTGAGCCGGCGCCGCAGCCGCTCGCGTTCGGCCCGGGCCGCGGGATGGAAGGGCAGGCGACCGGTCAGACGGGGTTCCACCACGGGTTGGGGCAGTCCTGAACGGGCCTTCTCGTGACGTGCCTGGGCCACCGAGGCCTCCCACTCACCCGTCGAAACGGATCGAACCTGCTCCTCGTCCGAGGTGGCCAGAGTCGACCCGCGCCTCATCCGGCGCCGCGACTTGTTCTCCCGGGGCACGGACTGGGATTGCCGACTGGTGTGATCCGCGATGTTGAGCAAGATGCCCATGCCCATCAGGGTGACCACCAGCGAGCTGCCGCCGTAGGAGAGGAACGGCAGCGGGATCCCCTTGTTGGGGATGGTGCCGGTGACGACCGCGATGTTGATCCACGCCTGGATGAGGACCTGGAAGGTGATCCCGACCGCCAGGAGCGACAGATAGGGGCGGCGACAGTTGACTGCCAGCCGCAAGCCGCAATAGCCCAGGATGCAGAAGAGCAGGAAAAGCCCCACCGCCCCCACCAAGCCCATCTCTTCACTGAAAATCGCAAAGATGAAGTCGGTGTGCTGCTCGGGCAGATAGTTGAACTTCTGATTCGAGAACCCGAAACCGCGACCCCAGATCCCACCCGAAGCGACGGCCATCAGCGAGTTGCACACCTGGTAGCCTTGATCCAGGGGATCGACGAAGGGATCCACGAAGACCTTCCAGCGATCGACCCGGTAGGGCTCGGCGAGGGTCATTCCGACGATCGCCAGCACTCCAAGAAGGCCCATGACGCCAAGGTCCCGCCAACTGGCCCCCGCAGCGTACAACATGGCGACCATGGTGGCCACGATGACCAGGGCCGTTCCCAGGTCGGGCTCCCGTTCGATCAGGAAGGCGGCCAGGAGGACCAGGCCCCAGGACGGGGCGATCGACAGGATCTTGTGAACGTGGTTTCGATGGCGAGCCAGGTAATCCGCCAGATAGAAGACCACGACCAGCTTGGCCAGTTCGGCCACCTGGAACTGAACCGGTCCCAGGACGAACCAGCGGCGGGCCCCATTGATTTGGGTGCCCACCAGCAGCACGGCCACCAGCGCCAGCAGCATCAGGAACATCGCGGGCAGGCTGAGGAAGGTCCGCCAGCGCAGCAGGTCGACCCGGCGCACCACGCACAGGGCGATCATTCCCACCAGCATGGCCCCCAACTGGCGATTCAGGAAGAAGAAGGGATCGCGGTTGAAGTCGCTGGTGGAAGCGGTCATCGCGACGGAGGCAGAAAAGACCGAGAGCACCCCCAGAATGCCCAGGATGACGGTGACCCAGAAGATGGGCCGTCCCAATGAATCACGCAGGGGTTTCACGTCGTCGCACCCTCCGTCGGACCGACCCTCGGAATGGGCCTTTCAGTCGGGGTCTCGTCCCCGAATGGATCAACCAGCAGTGCCGGGATGGGTCTCCTCCAACCGTCGGACAGCCTGCGCGAAGAGCCTTCCCCGTTCTTCCGCATTGCGGAACATATCGAAGCTCGCACAGGCCGGCGACAACAAGACCACGTCTCCGGGTTGAGCATTTTTCCATGCGGCGTCCACCGCTTCCTGCAGGGAGCCGCACGAGATGATGTGGCTCATGCCCGCGGCCCGGGCGCTGTCGGCAAGGCGGTCGGCCGCCTCGCCCAGGACGAGCAGGGCGCGCGCGCGCCGCGCGATGCAGCGGCCCAGTTCGGCGAAGTCGGTTCCTTTGTCCTTGCCCCCCGCAATCAACAGGATGGGGGCCTGATAGGACTCCAGGGCCGCCTGCACCGAGCCGGGGTTGGTGCCCTTCGAGTCGTCCACGAAGAGCACTCCGCCTGGTCGGCCCACCTCCTCCATCCGATGATGCAGCGGTGTGTGCGCCTCCAGGGCGGAACGGATGGCCTCGGCAGGAACCCCCAGCCAACGCGCCACGGCCACCGCCGCCAGGCTGTTGGCCAGGTTGTGCGGGCCGGGAAGGCCCGGGAACCCCCAGTCGAAAAGGCGCTCGGTCCCAGACCGACCGCGATACCAGAGGGCCCCGTCGGCAAACCAGGCCCCCTTCAAGACGGGTCCTCTCGCCGAGAAACGCAGGACTTCCGGGCACGCGGGCCGGTCGGGGGCGGGGAACCCGGGAAGCCAGCCGGGCAGGTTGCGGGATTCCAGGAGGTCCGCCAAACGGGATGCCTGGGGATCATCCGAGCCGATCACGGCCGCATCCTGAGGGCCCTGGCGCGCGAAGAGGCGCGCCTTGGCGGCGAAGTACTCCTCCAGGTCGGCATGACGATCCAGGTGGTCCGGGGTCAGGTTGGTCAGGACGGCGACCCGAGGTCGAAAGGCGTGCACCGTCTCCAACTGGAAACTGGAGACCTCGGCCACCACGTAGCCTCCCGAAGGGGCCTGGGCCACCTCGCCGACCAGGGGATTGCCGATGTTGCCCGCCAGGATCGAACGATCTCCCAGAATCCGGTCAATCAGGGTGACCGTGGTGGACTTGCCGTTGGTCCCGGTGACCGCGATGAAGGGGACCGCCGACAGTCGCCAGGCGATCTCCACCTCCCCCATCACGGGAAGCCCTCGTCGGCAAGCCTCCTTCACCAGGGGATGGTGCACCGACACGCCGGGACTCAGGACCACCAGATCGACCTGCAGCACACGGTCCGAATGCCCCGCCACCTCCACCTCGACCGGCAGTTCGCCGAGCTCCTCCAGAGCCGAGCTCAACGCCTCGCGAGGGCGGCTGTCGCTGAGCAGGACCCGAGCGCCCCGGCAGGAGAGCTCACGGGCCAGAGCCAGCCCACTGCGGCCCATGCCCAGGACCGCGACGCTCACGTCCTTGAAGTTCACCGAATCCCTCCCAGATGGGCCAGAAGACCGGCCACGGCCAGGATCACGCCCACCAGGATGAAGCGGACGGTGACCTGGACCTCGTGAAGACCCCCCAGCTCGAAATGATGGTGCAGGGGACTCATGCGCAGGATGCGACGCCCTCCGGTCGACTTGAACCAGGCGACCTGCAGGATCACCGAGGCCGCCTCTGCCACGAAGACGCCCCCGATCAGGACCAACAGGAACTCCGTCCCGGTCAACAGAGCCAGTGCCGCCAGGGCGGCACCCAGTCCCAGCGAGCCGGTGTCCCCCATGAAGACCCGGGCCGGGAAGCAGTTGAACCACAAGAAGCCCAGGCAGGCTCCGGCCAGGCCCACTGCGGCCACGGCCAGGTCGGGGTGCCCGGAAGCCGCCGAGACGGCGCCGAAGGCCAACAAGGCCACCGCGCTGGTCCCGCCCGCCAGACCGTCCAGGCCATCCGTCAGGTTCACCGCGTTCATGGTGCTGGTCGTCACCAGCACCGCCGCCAGCCAGACCAGCCAGGCCCCGGCGACGAACCCCAGCAGCGGCACGCTGAGGCCCGGCTCGGGCCGGGTAGCCACCAGCCACCCCCCCAACCCCAGCCCCAGGAGCCCCTGCGCGAAGAGCTTGTCCCGCGCGCGCAGTCCCAGGTTCCGCCTCTTGAGCACCTTGTTGAGGTCGTCCAGCATGCCCAGGGCCGCACCGAGCAGTACGACCAGACGAAAGACCAGCAGGTCCCAGGAAGGTTCGCGCCACCACAGGCCGGCCACCAGGCCGGCCGTGAGCAGGACCAGACCGCCCATGGTCGGCGTGCCCGCCTTGAGCCGGTGCTCTTGGGGGCCCTCTGCCCGGATCACCTGACCCCAGCCGTGGTTGCGAGCCCATCCGAGATAGACCGGCATGCCCGCGACCGTCAAGCCAACCCCCAGAAGCCCGGCGCAGGCAGCCTCTCGCCAGGGAAGATCGGTCATCGCTCTTGCACTCCTCGCAGACGTTCGGCGATCACGTCCAGCCCGATTCCTCGCGAGGCCTTGATCAGCACCGCGTCCCCGGCGCGCACCTCGGCCCGCACAAGACTCCAGGCTTCCTCGCGCTCCATGGTCCAGTGGACGGTGGGCACCCCGGCCAGCCGAGCGGCCCGGGCCAGAACGCGGCTCCGGTCTCCAACCGCAACCAGGACGGCCACCCCCGTTCGGGCGACGGCCTCGCCGATCTCGCGGTGGAAGTCCTCCTCGGCGGCCCCCAGCTCGAGCATGTCGCCGAGAACCGCCACCCGTCGACCCGGGGCGCCCGAGAGGACCTCCAGGGCTCCTCTCATCGAGGAAGGCGCCGCGTTGTAGGAATCGTTGAGCAGGGTGGTCCCGTCGGGCAGACGCAGAACCTCGGTCCGCAGCCCGGAAGGCCGGAAGCTGGCCAGGGGCTCGGCCACCTCCTCACAGGTCAACCCGAATTCGCGAGCGGCAGCCAGCGCCGCCAGGAGGTTGGAGACGTTGTGGCGTCCCGGCAGCCCGAACCGCACCCTGGAGGTCCCCTCGGGATGGCGAACCTCGATGTCACTGCCCTCCATGCCCAAGGGGTGGACCCGAACAGCCGTCCAGTCCGCCGGGCCCTCGCCAGAGAAGGTCAACACCGGCCCCCGGGCGCGAGCCGCCATCCGCTGGAAGAAGGGGCTGTGGCGCGGAAGGATGGCCAGGCCCGACGTCGGCATCTCCTCGAGCAGTTCGGCCTTGGCGTCGGCGATGGCCTCGCGAGATCCCAGGAACTCCAGGTGCGATTCTCCGATATGGGTGATGATCCCCACCCGGGCCGGGGCCAGGCGGGCCAGCTCGCGGATCTGACCGGGTCCCCGCATGGCCATTTCCAGGACGACCATCTCGTGATGCGACTGCAGCTCCAGCAGCGTCCGGGGCACCCCGACCTCGTTGTTGTAGTTCAGGCGCGTGCAATGGACGCGAAAGCGGGATCGCAGCAGGGAAGCCAGCAGATCCTTGGTGGTGGTCTTGCCGACCGAGCCTGTGACTGCCAGCACGGGGACCCCCAGGCGGAGCAGGTTCTCCCGGCCCAGCGCCTGGTAGGCCTGCAATCCGTCGTGGACGCGGATCAGGCGATCCGTCGGCAACCCCGCAGGGACTTCGTCCCGAGCCCACAGCGAGGCTGCGGCTCCTGAGTCCAGTGCCTGGTGGACGAACTGGTGGCCATCGAAGCGCTCCCCTCGCAAAGGCACGAAGAGCGCCCCCGGCAGGACGTCGCGGGTGTCGGTGCAGATGGCAGAGAAGAGCGGAGTCCCCGACCAACCGTGGCCGGGGACCCCTCCGGTGGCCCGAAGGATCTCTTCAAAGGTCCAGGCACACACGAGGATCAGCCTGGGAGGCCAACAGCCATCTCGGTCTCGCTTCGCACCCGGTGCAGGTCCCAACGGACCACGGGACGCATCCCCGGGGGACGGTCAGTTCGTCGGAAAGGGCGCGAGCGGATGGCCTCGACCGCACACTCGACATCGTCGAAGCGAATCGTCCGATCCCGGAAGATCTGCGCGGTCTCATGGCCTTTGCCGGCCACCACCACGGTGTCTCCCGGCCTGGCCGCGTGGATGGCCTGACGGATGGCATCCGCCCGATCCCCGAGGACCTCGACCTGGGCATTCCCGCGCCGGGCTCCCTCCAGGATCTGGGCCAGGATGTCCTGCGGATCCTCGGTTCGGGGATTGTCGGTGGTCAGGATCACCCGGTCGGCCAGGGTGGCGCCGATCTCGCCCATGAGCGGACGCTTGGTGCGGTCGCGATCACCTCCGCAGCCAAAGACGGCCGTCAACTGCCCGGAGGTGATGTCCCGAGCCGACCTCAAGAGGCTGGCCAGCCCGTCGGGCGTGTGCGCGTAGTCCACGACCACCGTGAAGTCCTGGCCCTCGCGCACCAGTTGGAATCGACCCGGAACGCCCCACACGGATTCCACCGCCGCAACCACGCGACCCAGATCCATCCGCAGCGCCAGGCCCACCGAGATCGCGGCCAGCGAGTTGTGCAGGTTGAACAGGCCCGAGAGCTGGAGGTTCACCCGGGTCACTCCCAGTGGAGTGACCAGCCGGTAGGACAGGCCGTCGGGACCGGCCTCGATGTCCTCGGCGCGGACGTGGGCGTCCGCACGGGTGCCGTAGGTCACGAAGGGAACCCGCAGGTTGGCCCGGACGCGCTCCCCATAGGGATCGTCCAGGTTCAGCACGGCGTAGGGGGTGCAGGGGCGGCGGTGGCAGGTCCCCAGTTTGTGGAACAAGCGAAGCTTGGCCTGGAAATAATCCTCCATGGTGCCGTGGAAATCGAGGTGGTCCTGGGTCAGGTTGGTGAAGACCGCGATGTCGTAGGGAATCCCATAGGTTCGATCCAGCGCCAGGGCATGGGAGGAGACTTCCATGACCACGCTGTCCTGGCCAGACCGCTCGATCTCCGCAAAGAGGCGATGCAGATCCAGGGATTCCGGAGTCGTGTTGGCCAGGCGACGGACGGAACCTCCGACGCGCGCCTCGATGGTCCCCAGCAGACCCGGGTCATTCCCCCGGGCCTTCAGAACCGCCTCGACCAGGTAGGAGGTGGTGGTCTTGCCGTTCGTCCCGGTGATTCCGACGGTCAACAACCGGTCGGCCGGGCGCCCCATCATCTCGGCGGCCAGGATGGCCATGGCCTGTCGGCAGTCGGGGACGACGATCCGGGGCACGCCCTCGACCCCCTCGGGCTCGCGCTCCACCAGCAGCGCCACGGCGCCCCGCCGGACGGCATCGGCAGCAAAGCGGTGCCCGTCTGAGCGAAAGCCCTCGACGCACACGAACAGGTCCCCGGGCTCGACCGCCCGGGAGTCATAGGCCAGGTCCCGGACGGTCA
>Ga0334885_1004249_pt1 | contig 12527 bp, 7 predicted proteins | sample GraSluR1_MG_8_FD_207233 | JGI IMG/M metagenome (GOLD analysis project Ga0334885, IMG submission 207233) | Sludge microbial communities from methane-producing bioreactor in Wageningen University, Netherlands - Granular Sludge_31_05-R1 | ecosystem: Engineered > Bioreactor > Anaerobic > Unclassified...
CCGCTGTCACTGAAATCCGCTACGGGACTCCGGGGGCCACCGTTCGTTATCATAATGGCTTGGTAAGGCCGACAAAGATCGATCAGCTGTCCCGATTCATCAGCGAACAGGAAAACCCGGACAATCACCTGGGCGTATCCTCCGTCCGGATTTTCTCCGCCTCCCCCTTTCTGCAGGAAGGGCTCACCTTTGTGGATACCCCCGGCGTGGGATCCTTCCACAAGCACAACTCCGATGCCGCCTATGCCTTTGTCCGGGAAAGCGACGCAGTGATTTTTATGCTGTCGGTGGATACGCCCATCAACGAAATCGAAATCGAATTTCTGCGAAATACCCGGATGTTTGCAGGGAAGTTCTTCTTTGCGGTGAATAAAATAGACACCATCGATTCCCCTGAGCTTCAGACCTACCTGGATTATTGCAGGAATCTGCTGCAAAGGCTCATGGATACGGAAGATGTGACCCTCTTTCCTCTCAGCGCAAAGACCGGAGCCGGTGTGGAGCAACTGAAGGAAAAGCTGCTGCGCGAATGCAAGACCGGTATTCGTGAAATCTTGCGAGAATCCGCCAGATTGAAGCTTCGCGATATCGTGACCGAAGCGTTGGCGCAAATCGAGCTGTACTGGAAAGTTCTGTTGATGCCGCCCGTGATTCTGACAAGAACGCTGAAGCAAATGAGCGAAACACTGAACGGCTTCCGGCTGCAGGCCGAAGAAACAGTTCGAGCGCTGCAGGCCGACCGAAAGGTGGTTATTCCGGGACTGGAAGAAATGCTGGAGGCGCGGATCAATGAATGCAAGCTTGCTCTGACGGAAGCTGTCACAGATATTTTCGGAATGGATTACCACTATGAAATCACCGACCTGGAACTTATGGACCGGACCGGTGATGGATTTGAAATGCCTCTGGCCGAGGAACTTGGAAGGCGATACATCCAAACAACCGAAAAACTGTTTGAGGACCTGCAGACAACGCTGAACCGCGTATTGCTGTATCGAAACGACAGCACAGTGGAAGTCGTTACACGCATTTACGAACTGAACCGCATGACCCGGCAGCTCCGCAGGACCCGGGACTTTTTGGAAAACAAGGAGGAAGCATGAAACACATACGTATTACCCGGGAATTCTGGACGCTGTTTCCGGAAGCGCGCATCGCTGTGGTCTGCCTGACCGGAATCCGCAACACCGGTTCTCATCCCCGGATTGAAGAAGAACTGCGATGCGCCAACGAAAAAGCTGTTCAATACCTGGAAAAGGAAATATTCAGCGAGAATCCGGCGGTTGCGGTCTGGCGGGATGCCTATCGGCGGTTCAAAACGAAGAAAGGTGTCCGAAGCTCCATCGAAAACCTGCTGAAGCGTGTTGAAAAAGGAAATCCGGTCAGTACAATCAATCCGTTGGTCGATCTTTACAATGCCATTTCTCTGGAATACGGACTTCCCTGCGGGGGAGAAGACATCGATACCCTTCAGGGGGACCTTCTTCTAACCCTGGCAAACGGAGGAGAATCCTTTCTGGCTCTGGGGGATGAAGCCGAAGATCCGGCCCTGCCGGGTGAGGTGGTCTACAAGGACGACCTGGGAATCGTCTGTCGTTGCTGGAACTGGCGGGACGGCATCCGCACCATGCTCACGGAGCAAACCTCCAATGCGCTGCTGGTCATGGAATCCGTAGATCCCGGCCGTCACGAAGCGCTGGCAGAGGCGGCGAGACAGCTGTCAGAACGGGCTGTCCGTTGTTTGGGCGGTGAAAGTCGCATTAAGATCCTGGACCGAAACGACAGCGCGTTTCCGCTTCTCTAGCCACTGATACAAAAAAACCGCGCCGATGGCGCGGCTTTTTTAATTGCTTTATATTCGTTCTACATCGATACCTGCGAATTCTCCATTCAGATCGAAAGAAGGAAGATCGTTCCGACGCAGAATCTCATCAGCAAGAGTTTCCTTCCGAATGAACGCGTCGTACGCTTCGATGGCTTCGGATACCGCTTCGCTGGGATCCACATAAATGCGAATTCGATCCATCATGTCGAAATCCTTTTGCTTACGCATTTGCTGGACCTTGGAAATCAGCTCCCGCGCCAGTCCTTCCACGGCAAGTTCCTTAGTGACCGTGGTATCCAGGATCACACAAAGGCCGTTCTCCAGGGCGGCCGTGAACCCTTCCTTGGCAGAAACAGCCACATCCACCATATCTGTCGTGATCTCTGCGTCTTCGCCGTTCAAGTTCATGGACAGAGCGCCCTTCTCCGCAAGAACGTTGATCAATTCCTTCGCGTTCGCCTTGGCAAGCGCTGCCGCAAAAGGTTTGATCTTTGCGCCGAGCACCGGTCCGGCGGTCTTAAAGTCCGGCTTGAGACCGTAGTTGATATACCGGTCCATGTCCTTTTCGAACACTACGCTCTTTACGTTGAGCTCTTCCTGGATCAGCTCTGACATATAGGAGATCATCTCATCATATTTTCCGTCGATCAAAAGCTCCCGGAGGGGTTGGCGCACTTTGATGCGAGATTTTTCACGGATCCCTCTGGCCATAGTCACGATCTGTCGGACCAGATCCATTCTCTCCTCCAATTCCGTGTCGATCAACGTACCATCGCATTGAGGATAGTCGGCCAGATGGACCGACTCCGCGCCGGTCAAATGGATGTAGAGTTCATCGGAAATAAACGGAGCAAAGGGCGCGATCAGTCTGGATACGCCCTCCAGCACTTCGAAGGTTGTGACATAGACACTCTTCTTGTCGTCGGAAAGGTCATCGGCATAAAAGCGCCTGCGTGCGCGGCGAATATACCAGTTTGAAAGATCCTCTGCTACAAAATCCTGGATTTTCCGAACGCTGCGGTTGTGATCGTAGACGTCCATGGCTTCCGTGACATCCTGCACCAATCGGTGGTATTTGGAAAGGATCCACCGATCCAGCTCGGGACGGTTTTCCGGCGCCACAAAACAGGCTGCGGGATCGATCCCGTCATTATTGGCGTAGAGAGTAAAGAAATTGTAGACATTGCGGAGGGTTCCGAAAAACTTACCCTGTACGTCTATCAATCCGTCCTCGTCGAACTTGGTGGGGAACCACACCGGAGACACATACAGCAGATACCACCGGGTGGCATCGGCGCCGTACTTGTCGAAAAGCGCAAAGGGATCCACGGTATTCCCCTTAGATTTGCTCATCTTCTTGCCTTCTTTATCTAATACCAGATCGTTGACCAGCACGTTCCGATAAGGCGATTGTCCTTTAATGAAAGTGGCGATGGCCATGAGCGAATAGAACCAGCCGCGGGTCTGATCGATGCCTTCGCAGACAAAGTCAGCAGGAAACAGTTTGTCGTCAAAGATGTCCGCATTTTCAAATGGATAGTGATGCTGGGCGAAGGGCATGGCACCGCTGTCGAACCAGCAATCCAATACTTCAGGGATCCGGGTCATGGATTCTCCGCACGCGGGGCACCGGAGGTGCACCTCGTCCACATACGGACGGTGCAGTTCGATGGACTCGTCGATGGGCTCAATGGCTTTATCCGCCAATTCCCGGCGAGATCCGACGGATTCCAGATGACCGCAGGAACAGCGCCAGATGTTGATCGGCGTGCCCCAATACCGGCTTCTTGAGATGGCCCAGTCCTTGACGTCGGCGATCCAGTTGCCGAACCGGCCTTCTCCGATAAACGGCGGGTACCAGTTGGTGCTGTCATTGTTGGCCACCAGCTGATCCTTCAGCTTCGTCATTTCGATGTACCAAGAGGGCTTGGCATAATAAATGAGCGCCGTGCCGCAGCGCCAGCAGTGCGGATAGTTATGCTCCAGTTTTTCTTTGGCATAGATCTTGTTGTCTGCAGCCAGATATTTGATGATGTCGACGTCCAGTCCTTCTTCCATCACAAAACGGCCTGCCCAAGGCGTCTCGGTGTACCGCCCCTCCTCATCCACCGGATTGGGGACCGGAAGATCGTATTTTCTCCCGGTGCGATAGTCGTCCTCCCCGAAGGCAGGCGCCGTATGGACGATGCCGGTGCCGTCTTCCACGGTCACGTAGTCGCCTACCGTCACGTAGAACGCCTTTTTATCCACCTTGATGAATGGCATCAGCTGTTCATATTCCATGTACTCCAAGTCGCTTCCCTTGACGGTCTCCAGGATGGTGTAAGGACCGTTGGGTCCCAGGACCTTCTCGACAAGTACGCGGGCAACATATAAAAATTCACCGTTCTGTTCGGCTTTGACATAATCGATCTGAGCGCCTACGGTAAGCGCCACATTGGAGGCCAGGGTCCAGGGGGTGGTGGTCCAAGCCAGGAAATAGGTGTTCGGCTCTCCTTTTTTCCGAAACCGACAAGTCAGTGTGTTGGCTTTGACCTCTTTGTAACCCTGAGCGACCTCGTGAGAGGCCAGGCCCGTGCCGCAGCGGGGGCAATAAGGGAGGATCTTGTGACCCTCGTAGATAAGCCCGCCTTTGAAAAACTCTTTCAGCAGCCACCAGACCGATTCGATGTAGTTGTTTTCCAGAGTGATGTACGGGTCGTCCAAATCAATGAGATAGCCCATCCTCCGGGTCATTTCCCGCCACATTTTTTCGTAAGTGAACACGGACTCCCGGCACTTTTGATTAAATGCACCGATACCGTAGGCCTCGATGTCCTTTTTCCCGGACATACCCAGCTGCTTTTCCACTTCGATTTCCACGGGGAGGCCATGGGTATCCCAACCGGCCTTTCTGTGCACCTGATACCCCTTCATGGTCTTATATCTGCAGACCGAATCTTTCAGGGTTCGGGCAATCACATGATGAATCCCCGGCTTTCCGTTGGCCGTTGGAGGGCCTTCATAGAATAAAAACGCCGGCCTGCCTTCGCGGGTCGAGACGCATTTTTCCAAGAGCTGCTCTGCTTCCCAGGCATCCGCCTGGGCATTCTGAACATCTGCGATGGGTTTCTCCGATAGATTATTAAACATGTCCGCTTCCTTTATGGGTCGTTTATTCACAATGATTACACAGTTAAATAGTATAGTTTAAAGCCCTTGTGCCGTCAAGTCTCAGGAGTGAAGCCGTGTGGTTATCAAGTGATAATGTCACCCTAATAACTATCAAGCGAAAATGTCACCCCCCTTGTAGTAAACTGGGGACATGAAACAGGATGTGATTACATTGAATCAGAAACAGCTCGTGAGACTGAATATGATCAACCAAGCAAACAGCGGCTTCATCACGGTAAAGGAGACCGCAGAGGCATTGGGGCTTTCACGCCGCCAGGTGCAGCGCCTGAAAAAGGAAGTGAGAGAATATGGCGCGGCGGCTCTTATTCATAAGAACTCTTTGAAACCACCTTGCAATGCTTTGACCCGGCAGCACAAAGACAGAATCCTTGAAATTAGAAAGCTGGACATATTTCGGGACTGCAACTTTGCCCATTTCCGTGACCTTTTGGAAGAACATTATGACATACGGATCTCCTATGCCACTTTGCACAAATTGATGACCAACGAAGGGATCGTTTCACCCAAAAAGAGGCGAAGGATCAAACCTCATCGCAGAAGGAAGCGGCTTCCACAGGCCGGACTTATGCTTCAACTGGACGGCACTCCCTTTGCCTGGTTTAAAGGGCGTAAAACCATGTATTGCCTCCACGGCGCCATCGACGATGCCACAGGTCAGATCACGGCCCTTTACATGTGCAAAAATGAATGTCTTTATGGGTACTTCCAGATGTTTCAAAGGACCATCAAAAACTATGGGATCCCCATCAGCGTCTATGCAGATCGGCATACCATCTTCCGATCCCCCAACCGGGACAAAGCCGAACTGGACTCCACCATAAACGTTGCAGATACTCAGTTTGGCATGGCTATGAAGGATCTTTGTGTACAGATCATCCCGGCCAGAAGTCCTCAAGCCAAAGGTCGCATCGAAAGACTCTGGGGCACGCTTCAAAGCAGGCTTCCTGTTGAGTTTGCGCTTCGCAATATTACCAACATGGCCCAAGCCAATGACTTTTTGGAAACCTATATCTATGAGTTCAACAGTCAATTCGCAGTGGAGCCCTCGCTGCGCCAATCTGTTTTTCGAAAGCCGGATCCGGCCATCAATCTGGACTATGTCTTTGCCATACGCCAGCAGCGCACCATCGATGCAGGCGGTGTCTTTTCTTACCGCAACAAAACCTTTCAGGTGGAAGACGGCAGCTATACCGGCAGACTTCCTGCCAAAACCAAGATTACAGTCTTGCTCAATCCCGACCTGGGAGAGCTTGGCATGAAAGCCATGTACAAAGGGTTTCTGTTTGACGTCACTCGCTTTATCCCGGAAAAACGCAGCAAGACCCGTCCCAAATCCGAGCCCTCAAAGTCCAGCCATCCGTTTAAAAAAGATCATCCCTGGCTGCGACCCAGGACAGCTTCCGAAAAATATGGCTACACCCTGACCGACCGTGAGGTGCTCAGCATTCTCGAAGATGCTTTCCTAAAATGATTCCCTCTTTCTCTTCTTGAATGGAGGGGGTGACATTTTCGCTCGATAATTAACTGCCGTCAGGGGTGACATTTTTCCGTGGTATTGACAGTCTCAGGAGTGAAGCCGCTCCAACACCTCGTAAATGACCGCGGACTCATAGCCCAGAGCGGCCAGCCGCCTGGCGATGCGGCCGCGAAGTTTCTCCGGCAGCGGAGCATCGGAAGTTTCCCCGCTGCGCGACAGGATCAGTTTGGCCTGACGAATCGCCCGGTCAAACTCCCGCTCATCCGTGCCTTGCGAAGCAGCTTCTACTGCAGCCTGGGCTACTTCTGTATTCACCCCTTTGCGGATAAGCTCCTGCACAATGCGGTACTTTCCTTTTCCCTGCTGAACAGCTTTTTGTACATAGTTTTCGGAAAACTTTGCATCATTCAAATAGCCCGATTCACGCATCCGAAACACGGCCTCTTTCGCGTTTTGGGGATCATGACCCTTTCGAAGCAGCTTCTCCAACAGTTCATCGGCGGTGTAGTCCCTGCAGGACAGAAAATCGGCAGCATGCTCCTCCGCAGATTTGAGGGGCCGGCCGGGGTCCTTGAAATGCCGAATATCGATATTGTCCGGCGGATGCGCCGCGCAGAGAGCTGTGCGAAATGCATCGGAAACGGCCGGACTGTGCAAGTAGGCAAGCGCACCGGACTCATCCGAAATTCCGGATGCAGGGTCTCCCGTTTCGCTGATCACGGAAAAGTCGGAAAACCCGTGAGAAAGGCCACTGCCCAAATACTTGACATAGCTTTCCTTCCGGGTCCACAGATCCAAAAACGCCTCGCTCCAATCCGCAGAGCCTTCCTCCATGCCGGCAAGATACTTCCGCTCCAGGGGATGAAGAGCCCGCAAGACGTTGGGTCGAATCTTCCGTCCTTTTTCTTCGATGTCGATGCCCACAGGTCCTGCGGGATCCATCAGGCAGACCCAGTAACGGGCCGTATGGCTCACCGATACGTGCAGCGGAACCGTTTCGTCTTTTGCCCGTACCGACAGCCTGCCATTCTCTTCCCGCTTGACCGACACTTCCGCAACACCGGAAAGAAGGAGGATCTTCCGAAGAAGATCCTCCGAATCGTATTTCCTGTTCTGGATTTTTTTTAATACGAAGAGGTCCATTATTTCTGTTCCCTGCGAAACACCTTGTAATACACAACGCGCAGCTCATGGAACCACAGCGGCACTGTGGCCAGGATCAGCAGTCTTCCCCATTCCTGCAGCGACAATTCCACGGTTTCAAAGATCCGCTCGAAGAAAACGACTTCCGTTACGGCGGCCTGCAGCATCAGACCAAAGAAAAATGCGAAAATCATCATGCGGTTTCTTGAGTAGTTCATACGAAACACCGACGTTTTTACATCGCGCATCCCCAGCGCATGGAATAATTGCGACACCCCCAGCGTGGTAAAGGCATAGGTCTGACAGCGCATAAAGGTGTTCCCCACCCCCATCATCTCGTTGATGCCCTCCACAGTAATACTGCGACCGGCAGTCATGAGCATTTCGATGGGAACGATCAGGAAAGCGCCCAGAGTGATAGCTGCGATGACCGTTCCGTAGAAAAGCGTAGTCGCCAGACCGCCGTGGGCAAAGAGGTTTTCTTTCGGATCCCGGGGTTTTTCCTTCATGATGCCCGGCGTTCCTTCGTCCACGCCCAGCCCCAGGGCCGGCAGAGAGTCTGTGATCAGATTTACCCACAGAATGTGAATCGCTTTCAGCGGAGAAAGAAGTCCAACGATGATTGCAGCACTCATGGTGATGATTTCACCGAAATTAGAGGACAGCAGGAACAGGACGGTCTTTCGGATATTGTTGTAAATGACACGCCCTTCGTGGATGGCTTTCTGGATGCTGGCAAAATTATCGTCGGTCAGGACCATGTCCGCAGCGCCCTTGGCCACATCCGTTCCTGTGATCCCCATGGCTACGCCGATATCCGCTGCGTTGAGGGACGGGGCATCGTTTACGCCATCACCGGTCATGGAAACAATATGACCGTGAGAACGGTAGGCGTTCACGATCATCACTTTATTTTCCGGGGACACCCGGGCAAATACCCGAAGCTCCATTACACGGCCGTTCAGTTCTTCTTGTGTCATGCGAGACAATTCGTCCCCTGCGATGCATTGCTCGGGAGAATCGGCAATGCCAAGCTCTTTGGCAATAGCAAAAGCCGTATCCTTGTGGTCGCCTGTGATCATCACCGTGGTAACCGAAGCTTCTTTGAAGATCCGGACCGCTTCCGCCGCTTCAGGACGAGGCGGGTCGATCATACCCATCAGTCCGACAAAGATCAGTTCGGACTCCTCAGCTTCCGTATTATCCCAGCGGATCGCCAGGGCAAGTACTCGCAGCGCGTCTGCCGCCATGTCCCGAGCCGCGCGCTCAATGAGCTCCTGGTCCGCTCCCGTAAGCGTGTGGATCTCTCCATCCCGTAGAATTTGGGGGCAGTTTCGAATGATGTTATCCATCGCGCCTTTTGTATAGGAAATGATTCGCCCGTCCTGACCTTTGTGGACGGTCGTCATCATTTTTCGAGTGGAATCGAAGGGCTGTTCGTTGATTCTGGGGGATCGCGCCTGTAGAGATGCCTTCGTAACACCTTTGGCCAATCCCAGATCCACCAGGGCAAGCTCCGTAGGATCGCCCAGTCGAACGCCTTCTTCCACCGTGGCGTCGGAACACTGGATCATCCCGTTGATCAGCATTCGGTAAGGCTCGTACTCCGCCGAAGACGCTTCAACCGTCTCATCGTTCATAAACAGCCGGGTGACGGTCATCTTATTTTGAGTGAGCGTCCCGGTCTTGTCGGAGCATACGATGCTCACAGAACCCAGTGTTTCCACGGATGGCAAACGTCGGACAATGGTGTTGACCTTGACCATGCGCTGTACACCCAGGGCCAGTACGATGGTCACCACGGCAGGCAAGCCTTCCGGGATCGCCGCTACAGCCAGAGAAATCGCCGTCAGAAGCATTTCCATCAGATCTCTTCCCTGAAGCATGGCTACGCCGAACAGCCCGACACACAGGACGACCGCCACGATTCCGAGCACTTTGCCAAGGTCGGCCAGACGCTTTTGCAGCGGTGTCATCTCTGTCCCGGCCTCATTGATCATTCGGGCGATCTTTCCGATCTCCGTATCCATTCCCGTATAGCTGACCACGCCTTCGCCTCTTCCATAGGAAACGGCAGTGGACAAATAGGCCATGTTGAGGCGATCGCCCAAAAGGGCGTCGGCTACGGCCACAAAATCTGCATCCTTCTCCACCGGCACCGACTCGCCGGTCAGGGCGGATTCCTCGATCTTGAGATTGACCGAACTGAGCAGGCGCAGGTCCGCGGGTACGACTCGCCCGGCTTCCAGAAGGACGATGTCGCCGGGAACCAGTTCAGCCGCAGGGATCTCAAAGGTTTTTCCTTCCCTGCGAACCATTGCCACCGGGCTGGAAAGCTGTTTCAGCGCCTCCAGCGACTTTTCGGCCTTCGATTCCTGTACGACACCGACGATGGCATTGAGCAAGATGACAGCCACGATGATAAAGGCGTCGCTGAACTCGCCCAGTGCGGCGGATATGACCACTGCGGCCATCAAGATGTAGATCATAGGATCACGAAGTTGTGCCAGAAACATCTGCAAAAGCGTCTTGGGTTTTTTTTCTTCAAAAGCATTGGGTCCGTATTCTTCGAGACGACGCCGGGCCTCCGCAGCGCTCAGTCCCTTTTGCGGGTCGGCGCTCAATGTTCGAAGCACTTCCTCCTGATTGAGTTGATACATGTTTTCCTCCACAATATTAAAAGCAGACCCCAACTACTGCCGCGTTTATATACGCGAACCGTAATTGTAAGTCTGGCTACCGTTCCCGGGCCTGCGACCAGCGCCGCCTGTGTCAGGCAGCAGCGGAATGTTGACCGCCGGCTTAAAGCTACTCCCTTGCAATCTCATTACATCGGGGCAATTTATCACGGCGTAATTATACTGGACGCCGCGCTGCTTGTCAAATGGTACGCGAGCGTTTATAATAATTTTATCACAGTTGCGCACTATAGTGTTAAAGAGAAGGGAAGGCAGCCCATGTCGTATGCTTCGAAGTTTCAATCCAGAGAAAACGATGATCTTTTCCGCGCCATCCTCGCACTCGAAACCCAGGAGGAATGCTATCGTTTTTTTGAAGACCTCATGACGATCAAAGAACTCCAGGCTATCGCACAACGATGGGAAGTGGCCCGGATGCTCCACAACGGCAAAACCTACCACGATATCGCCGCTGCAACGAACGCCAGCGCCGCTACCATCAGCCGGATCAACAAGTGCTTGCTTTACGGTGCGGAAGGCTACCGCAGGATTTTGGAGCGGCTGGAAAAAGAAGATCGGTGATCCGCCCGACCGAAGATCTTTTGGAGCAGATCAACGCTGCTTCAGGATTTCCAGCGCCCGATCCAGCTGCCTATCGATCAGAAGCGCACCGTCGTCTCCGTAGTCTTCCGGCGCCGCTTCCACTACTTCGTCCGGCAAGATCCCGACTCCGTGGATCACGTTCCCTTTGGCAGAAAAATACTGCAAGATCGTCAGATTGACGGCACTGCCGTCCATCAGTTGATCCAACTGCTGGATGACGCCTTTTCCGTACGTCCGCGTCCCCACGATGGGCGCTACTTCGTTGTCTTGGATCCCGGCGCTGAGGATCTCCGCCGAAGATGCAGAGCCTTCGTTCACCAAGACTACAAAGGGCAGTTCCGTTTTGCCGTCTTTTACGTAGAAATACTCTCTGTTCTCATCCTTATCCTGACTGTAAACCACGGTTCCCTGATCCATCAGAAGATCTGCCACGTCGATACAGACATCCACCAGCCCGCCGGGATTGTCCCGGAGATCCAGAATGAATCCCGCAGCGTTCCCCCGTTCCAGCGTTTGAAGAGCTTCCTTGAAATCTGTCGCCGTGCTCTCCTCGAAGGAAAGGATGCGAATATAACCGATCTGGTCTTCCAGCCATTCCCAGCGAACGGTTTTCGAGAGAATCTTCTCTCTCCGCATCGTAAACTCTATTTCCTGACCATCCCGCAGAATGATCAGCGTTACCCGGGTACCGGCCGGGCCCCGGATAGCGGCCGCGGCCACATCGATTTCGGAGCCTGCATATTGGACGCCATCGACGGCCAAGATCACATCACCCCGTTTGATGCCGGCTTCATAGGCCGGGGTGTCTTCTGTCGGGGCGATCACCTCGATGAATCCGTTCTCGTTGGGCGAAAGCGTAATGCCTACGCCGGAATACTCCCCTGTCAGCGAAATGATGACCGATTCGTATTCCTCGGCAGTCATGTAGTAGGAATACGGATCCTCCAATCCCATGAACAGACCGCGAAGCATACCAAGCTCCAGCTCATCTGTAGTGACGGGCTTATAATAGTATTCGTCGATATAGGTCCGCAGCGCCTCCACCTTTCCGTAAGTATCAATGAAATACCTGTAATTTTGGTATTCTTCGTCGGAAATGGACCGATCTCCGCGGGACGAAGGATTTATGAAGTGTTCCCAATCCGCTCCAGTATAAAAAGCCATGGCCGAAGCCCCTGCCAGCAGAGCGACGATCACTAAAAAGATCAATAGGCTTCTTCGCATGGATATCATTGTTTGTTACCTTCCTTTATGTCCTTTACGATCATCTGGACCTGCCGATTGCCTCTGAACTCATTGACGGCAAGCTCCCCTGCCACATCCACGATCGCATCTTTCCTGAGAAAGTCTTTATATTCCGCCGCTCTCCGAAACAGAATACACGATAAGGCCGTTCCATCCTGGCTTCTGAGCGTAAAGCGAGCGTGCTCGGATTCCTGCCCCATGGATCCGACGGATTCGATGCGCGCCGATCCTGTGCAGAATAAAGGCTTCGGGTTCTCTTCTCCGTAGGGCTCCAGGCGGCGAAGCATCTGTGCAAATTCCAGTGTCTTTTCCGAAGCATCCAGGATTTTTGTAATCAAAATTTCCTCTTCCAGAAGATCCGAAGCATTTATAAGGCGCTTTT
>Ga0334885_1004250_pt1 | contig 12527 bp, 5 predicted proteins | sample GraSluR1_MG_8_FD_207233 | JGI IMG/M metagenome (GOLD analysis project Ga0334885, IMG submission 207233) | Sludge microbial communities from methane-producing bioreactor in Wageningen University, Netherlands - Granular Sludge_31_05-R1 | ecosystem: Engineered > Bioreactor > Anaerobic > Unclassified...
CTCGACAATTCCTGGCAAATGGGGGGTGGGCGTAACTAGATCCAGATTGGAGACGCCTTGTTCTTGAAGACGCAAAAACGTATCTGTCAACTCATGCACCCTCATCGTCCGGCCAATGTTTTTCTGCGAGAACCCAAAGTTTTGACAATACACGCAATGCATACTGCACCCGGAAAAAAAGACGGCGCCGGCACCGGTTCCTTCAATCAAAGGAGGTTCTTCCCCTGTGTGGACCACGGCGTTGGAGAGCCGAGGCATGTCCGTTTGCCCGCACGCTCCCGGGCTCGCAAGGCGATTCGCGCCGCAGTTTCTTGGGCAAAGCCTGCAGTTTGTAATGTGTTGCTTCATCCAGGTATGGAGGGCCTTCCACTGATCGCTCTCCCATTGGCTATACAATGGTTGTTCCGGCAGCATATCAATCTCCTTGCGAAAATCTTATGCCCGATTATATCACAACCGCCAATGAAGAGCGAGCGGATCTCATTCCCCAATCTCTGTATTCGTTGCGAAACTTATGGGTCTTGCTCAAACCATTTCTGGAGTTCCGAAAGAAGATCTCCCAAGACAATGGGTTTGGTCAGATACCCGTCCATACCCGCTTCGAAGCATCGGGTCCGATCAGTGGTCTCTGCAGCGGCTGTCAGAGCAATAATGGGAATATGGCCTTGTCTTTCCTCATCGCGGATGCTCTTGGCGGCCTGGATTCCATCCATTTCAGGCATGAGCAGATCCATCAAGATCAGATCCGGTGTTTTTTTCCTGGTTTGATCAACTGCTTCACGGCCTGTTTTCGCTTCGATTATGGTTGCGCGCGGTAGATTCTTGGAAAGAAGCGCCTTGATCAGTTTCATGTTGAGCGAATGATCTTCCGCGATCAGAACGATCCATTCTTTTTCTTGCCAACCGGCGGCTATGCTATTCTTGCGTTTCGAAGGTACGGAAGATTCGGCTGAAAAAAGCATCGGCGGATCTAGAATTTTTCGTGCCTTGATGAGAAATGAAAAGGTTGTGCCCCTTCCCGGTTGACTGACAAGCTGAAGGCGAGTATCCATTAGCTTTAAGATACGTTGTGAGATCGCAAGCCCTAGTCCGGCGCCTCCAAATCTCCGTGTGGAAGAGCTATCTACCTGATAGAATTCTTCAAAAAGGCGAGGCTGGTCCCTGTGATCAATTCCCGGTCCCGAATCCCTGACAGAGAACCGGATAGAACCTTCTCCATTCGGCTTAAAAGACTGTTCCAAGGACGCAATCAAGGAGACTGCGCCTTCGGAGGTGAACTTGACCGCATTGCCCAGCAGATTGACCAGAACTTGCCTCAAGCGGTCGGGATCGGTCACGATCAATATATCCCGAAGCGAGGGATGGATTTCCAACTGAATGCTTAGATTCTTGGATTCGGCAGCAATCTGAACCGATCCCAGGGCAGTTTTACACACCTCTTCGATCGAAGCGGGTTTTTGCTGAACTTCCATTCTCCCCGCTTCGATTTTCGATAGATCGAGAATATCGCTCACCAAAGCCAAAAGAGTCTTGGCCGATGAGGAAATGTGTCCCACATACTCATATTGTTGTGGGCTCATGGAGGTGTGTTCCAGTAGGTGAGAAAACCCGATCACGCTATTTAGCGGTGTGCGAATCTCGTGCGAAATATTGGATACAAACCGGCTTTTGGCTCGGTTCGCTTCATCTGCCCTATGTCTGGCTTCCAGCCATTCCTCTTCCAAACGTACCTTGTGAAATGCGTCGGAGAGGAGGTCTGCGAGTACTTGAATCAAAGGAATGATTTCGGGATTCCATCGCTTGGTGCTTCGTATCGTATCAAGACCAAAAAAACCCGTGATGGACCCGCGAAGGTCAAAAAGGGGAACGACGAGCATGGTTTGAACCCCCCGCTTTCCAGAACGGTCGATGAGCAATCGATGATCGAAAGCCCCTTGTTCCTGTTGTTCCTTTTTGGAAAGCCTTTCAGAAGCATCGATTTGCGCATATCCCTTTTCGTTCATTTGTTTAAGCATCCATTGCAGGCCCGATGCGGGAACCTCTTGAAGAGATTCTTTTTGAGGAGGAATATCCAAAGCGCACCATTCATAGGCGTTGGAAAAGGTTTGCCCGTCCTCAGACACACGAAATACGTAGGTACGATCCACATGGAAGAATTTTCCACATTCCATGAGCATATCCTGAACCTTCTGGCTGATGGTGCTCGGGATGGCGCTGATGAAGGATTTGGATAACTTGCTCGCCATTTCGTTGAATTGAGATTGTTCGATGATCGCTTCTTCGGCGATTTTTCTCCGGGTGATGTCTTGAATCCCAGTGATCCTCATATTCTTGCCCTCGAAAAGAAAGTCTTTGGCTTCCGCTTCCACAAAAATCATTTCCCCGTTTTTTCTGAACATTCTCAATTCGATGGGGACGGGATAATCCTGGTTTTTGAATTTCCATGTAATATTCTGATCATCTGGATGAACGAATTGGGTGACGAGCTTTCCCACCAATTCTTCCCGAGCATACCCAAGCATGCGCTCGAGCGAAGGATTGACCTCCCGAATCACCCCTTCATCGTGGATGGCCAATCCCTCGATGCCTGCCCGGAAAAGGTCCTGATAGCGTTCTTTGCTGTTTCGAAGCTCCAGTTCCATCACCTTTCGTTCAGTAATATCTGAGGCAACAGCCATGTGGACCATTCGCCCATCCACCCATTCGATTGCTTGATCCCAACACTCGTACCATCGACCATCGATCTGATTTCTGTGTTCCCATCGATGAATCCCAGTTGGGGTTCCTTCTGGATCCAAGAGTCTGTGGTTCGGGCAGAACGAACAGGGTCCGCTCTGGTCCTTATGCATGGTTTGCCAACATTTTGTGCCGGTGAAGTCCCCCCATTTCTGACTCCCGTATCTGTTGACCAGCAAGACTTCATAGCTGTCCATATCGGCTATATATATCGTTGCGTCCAAACTGTCGATAACGGTTTGCAATCGTTCATGAGCCAAACGGAGCGCATCTTGCACGTTTCGCTCTTCGGTGATGTCGATCCCGACCGATTGGTAGGATACCAACCGGCCATCATCATCGAACAAGGCGCGGTTGGTCCAACGGTGCCACCGGATTCCTTTGCCGTCTGGGGCATCGGCTTGGTGCTCATGAGTGATGCTGGGGGATTCTTTTGTCAACTGCGCCAGGTTTCTTCGAACTCGTTCTCGCTGTTCATGAGGGATCAAATCGAGAAAAGGGGTTCCGAGCAAGGATTCGGGTGTTCTCCCGTAGTATTCGCAGTATGCCCGATTGACAAATTCGTGTCTCGTATCGGGCAAGGATCGGCAGATCATTGCTGGGGTGTCTTCAGCGATCGCCCGATACTGTCCTTCGCTTTTCCTCAGTTGGGCTTGCGATTCTTGTCGGATTTTGAGGTTGACCAGCATTTGGGTGAATAGATCGAGCAAGGATTCTTCCATATCAGAGTATCTATGAGTCGTCCGAACCGAATCGAACCCGACAAAACCAACGCATTCCCCTTCTTTCATCATAGGAACAGCGATCAGGCTTTGAATCTGCCGACTTTGCAAGGATTTTTTCGCTTTAGAGGAGGGTAGTGACGCGAGATTCGGGAGGGAGATGGAGTTTCCTTTCCGATGGGCCCTGACCCATTCAGGCTGAATGTTCAAAGAGACATTCTGCATATGATCGATTTGAGGAAGGATTCCCGGGGCGCACCATTCGAAGGTGTTGGTGCAGGTGAGTTTCTCGAAATCATAATCATATATATAGGCTCGATCCGCGCCCACAAAGGATGCCAGATCATGAAGTGCTGATTGAATCGCAGAACCGATACTCTCCAATGGTTCGTTGATAAAGGTGTTGGAGATCCGAAGGAGGATATTCTGGAGATGTGTTTGCATGTCTTGCTGTCTTTGAGCCTCCTGCTGCTGGGTAATGTCGACCATCACGCCATCCAACCAGATCTGCCCCTCTTTCTCCCAAACCAATTGACCCCGTTCCTGGATCCACTTCACCGCTCCGTCTTGCGTGTGAATCCGGTATATCACCTCATAGGATGTATTGGTCTCGACCGCTTTCTCAATGGCCAGTCGAACAGATTCCCGATCGTCGGGGTGGATCATGGATGAGAAGCTGGTTCGGGACGCAAAGATTGGATCATCCGAGGCGTATCCGGTAAGCGCCCATGATCCGTCGCTGACCAATTCCATGGGTTCTTCACCCTGAAATTTGCTCCGGAAGACAATTCCGGGCACATTGCTGATGATATTCATAAGCTGCGCTTGTGTTTTCTTCAATTTTCGTTCGGCTATCGAATGCGTTAGAAGAAGACCAACCTGTTGAGCATAGGGTTCCAAAAGATGCTCGTTTTCCAAGTCAGCCCCTGGCTTCATGAACAGGGTGAAATAGCCGAAAAGCCGTCTTGCTTTCTTGATGGGAATCACTACGATTTCGCCTATGTCCAACAACGCCTCGATCCGAGCGATGTCCAACGGAGGGATCATTGCCCCCGCATACGCGATCAATCCAGCAAACCGTGTAATGGCTCGGTCCGCGAACTGGGTGGTATGGTCTGGATCACATCGCCAGCGCTTTCCCAGAATGGAACTGCCCATCTCTTTAGAAATTTGAACCAACAACTCTTTCTCTCCCGCTATATCTACTGTCCGGCAAAACAGGTTGTCTTCATCGTAGAGATTGAACACAGAATACACGGCGCCTGAGAGCAAACGGATCTGATTGTTGATGGAAGGAACCCCAATCCCTTCTATGGTATATGGAAGGTGTGGCTGAGTGTCCTGAACCCTTTTGGGTTCCTGTGCATCAAAAGAAAGAGTTAAAAAAAAGCGCTCCGAATCCTGGACAAATCCCTTTGCTAAGACCTGTCGGCCCAAGAACCGAAAAGATTGGACAGTTTCCTGCTCTCCGTTATGCTCTATGGCTTTTTGGCATAACACAATCCAAGGGGTGATATCTTGATTTGGAAACAACTGTCGGAAGGATTTCCCGATAATTTGAGAATAGCTGAGACCGGTCATTTGCTCAAAGGCTGGGTTGATGTCCTGAAAGATGAAATCTTCTGGTTTTCTATGAGAGCTGAAGATGACTTTCTTCTGAGCGAATCCAACTGGCGCGCTTTGGAAGAACCATTGAAATGGGTTTGGCCCTTTTTGGCTCATGATCCCACCCTCTTTCTTCAAAAACCGATCCGAATATGGCCCCTTCAGCTAACAAAAAAACAGCTCCCAATTAGTATACACGATTCATGGATCTATTTTCAACAATCAAAAAACCAGAGAAAATCAGCAAACTGTCGATGTGGATCCATGCGAACAGTTCTCCTTGCGCGCCGATGCTTTGACCGGGATTTGGAAAAATGCTCAGCAGGATCTTGCATGCTATAATTGAGTCATTGATTCCCAAGCGTTTTGAGGGAGTGATCGAGATGATCCTTGTGTTTGGAGACATTCATGGATGCGTTGAGCCGTTGACCCAGTTGTACGCCTATCTCGAACCGTACATTCAAAGAGCCAGTCATTGTCGGCTTATCTTTTTGGGTGACTATATCGACCGTGGACCCGCATCGAGAGAAGTAGTGGATTTCATACGGAGCATCCCGGTTGAAACGGTATTGCTTATGGGCAACCATGAAGATCAACTCTTGATGTACCAAAAGGGATCCGATATCTTGGCCGCCTACGGGAATTTTTGGTGCACGCGGAGAAACGGAGGTCTGAAAACAATCCAATCCTTTGATCCCCGCTCCCCCCTTCCCCGATTGATCCAAGAAGAAGGAGCCTTGGATCAGGGTTCACGGACGTATGTGCGAAATCGGGGTGAATTTGACCTCAAACCCCAATACCAAACATTTTTCGAACATCTCCGATACATTCATGAAGAAAGGGTGGTTCGCCCGAAGGGAGACCCCATCCGATATCTGTTCAGCCATGCCACCCCCAACCCAAAAGTACCTCTGAAAGAGATATTTCGAGCCAAATCCTTTGAACATTTCCATGCCTTGGAGCAGCAATATGGCATTCCGATCGATGAATCCAATATCTGGAACCGGAGTCTATTGGATCAGAGGATTGACAATGCCATATTGGTGCATGGACATACCCCCACCCATCTCCTGGCAGGATCCTACGGATCTCGATTCGGAGTAGATCGGAAGGTCATGGAGATCTTGAGACAGGGACATGCCTATTTTCGGTATGAGAAAGGCGGAGGATCGCTCATCCAGATCAATATCGACACCGGAGCGGTGTATGGCAACCGCCTTTCGGCGCTCATGATTGTAAACGACCCAGCGGAGTATACCGACCCGCGATGGAACGGACTGCATCATGCCGTCTTTTGGGTGGACGCAGACGGTTGTCAGGGTCATGACAAGGCATAATGGAGGCAGCCACCGCTTGCATAATTCTAAGCCAATTCCAAGAAATGTGCGGTACGATAGAACGGAAACAGATAGCGCAGAAAGGGAATCGAGGGATGGCTGATATCCGAAGGACTTCCAGGGCAATCTTTCTGAAAGCGGATCAGAGATTATGAAATTAGCGCACAAAATCGGCTGGCTCAACACATTGATCCTTACCGCGCTGTCTTTTACCGCGGTCTTCTTTCTGTACGCTCAGTTTCAAAGGGTGATGTATGAATCGATAGAGCGAGAGATGCTCCAAACGGCAGAGCATTACTTTGCTGCATCCGCTCAGAGTCGAGGAATCGGCCGCAGCGTCAACAATCCACTAAGGCAGGAATTGATCCGGTATCTCTATATTGCCGTAACAGATTGCCCCGTGCGGGGGTTCGAAGTCTTACAGGATCCCTTTGGAATTGGACGTCAAGCAAATGTAGGTCTTCTGGAGGTGGAAGAAGGCCTCAAGTATTATGGGGTCGAGTACACGACAGACGGTCAAACCTTTTTATTGGTCCAGGAAGCCACTGCAGCCATTCATACTCTACATGCGATGCGCAACTGGCTCTTCGTTCTAGCAGGATGCCTGGTCGGACTCTCTTTCTTTTTGGGCCGGTTCGCGGCCAGTTGGTCCCTCAAGCCCTTGTTGATGGTGACAGGACAGATTCGTGGGATAAACGCCCAACAGTTGGAAAAGCGGTTTGAAACCAACGAAACCACCCAAGAGATAGTGGAGCTGAAAGATGCGCTCAATAAGATGTTAGAAAAAATCCAAAGAGGTCTGGAGCTGCAAAAACGGTTTTCGTCAGATGTGGCCCATGAATTGCGAACACCGATAACCAGCATCAAAGGATATGCCCAACTCCTTCAAAACTGGGGGTTGCGCGATCAGGAAGCTGCGCGCGAATCGGTGGATGCCATTCGAGAAACCGCAGACGAAATGGGCCATTTGATCCAACAGCTTCTCTCACTTAGCCTGATGGAAGAAGAGGACAACCTGCCTCTGGAACCCTTCGCGAGCAAACCATGGATCGAAGAACTGAAGAGTTCCATTCACAGGCGTTATCCCGATCGGGCGTTTTTCTGGGAGAATCAAGAATTTCCCGACCCCGTTGCATCCCATTCATCAGGATTGCGCCAATTGATTATGATCTTTGTGGATAACTCGGTCGCCTTCTCTGACGATCATACCCCAGTCGAGATTTGTTTTGGACAAGATCAGATCCAGATCCAGGATCATGGCCCCGGGATCGATCCCCGAGAAATCCCCAATCTGTTTGAACGCTTCTACCGAACGGATCGGTCAAGGCGGTCCGATCGCTCAGTGGGTCATGGAATCGGGATGGCTATCGCTCGAGAGATCGCGCGCAAGATTCAAGCAGAGATCCAGGTAAAGAGCGAGCTGGGTTTGGGGACAACCATCACAATCCTTTTGCGAAGCCATTGAGTAATCGGGAGCTTTTCCTAAATTGCCGGGTTTTTGCGGAAGATGTGATACAATTGAATAAACCGCTCGAGCAAGAAGGGACTCGATTCGAGCCAGGTTGAGGGAGAACCCATGATCAGCATTCGTACCATGCTCATCGGGATGATCTTCATCATACTCGTGCTTCCGATCACCATCTTAGGGGTCTTTTCCTTTATGCGGTCTGTTGAGGTCATACAAGGGATCTATGAGCAGGAGATGATCCGCGCCCTTCGTTTCACGGGAACCGAACTGGTTTTCGGTTTTTTCAACCAGATCGAAGATGACATTGCCCCGATCTTGGTTCAGATTCAGTCTACCCCCACACGAGATCGTGAGGCGATCAACTTATCCATTTGGACCGATCCAAATCGGGAATGGCCCATCCATCCATCCATCCGGTCGATTGATTATCTGCCTGAAAAGGAGACGGACCAGCCCCCATGGAGGATCGAGACAGGGCAGATGCTGTACTCGCGGATGATCAAAGACCCCGAAGGTCGCCCTACCGGAGCAATACGGGCAACGATCGATTGCGAACCCATCGTTCATTTTCTGAACAGAGCAATACCGGAGTTTTTCGAACAAGCCTTTCTCATCGATGGCAAAGGCTCTGTTGTTTTCGGGGATATGGATGACGCAAAACGCTTCGAGACTGCCATCGAATCGATCTTGCCTACGGGTTTTACAGACAGCGCCATTTCTGTTTTCCCGGTCGAGCGCAACCGATTTGCGGGATATATGCCCATCGGTCAGACGGGTTGGTATTTCTTCGCTTCGCGCACTGCTCAGGATTACCAAGTTTATATCCAACCGGTCCAAATCCTGTTCATGGGCATTCTTGCGTTCTCTCTCGCGCTAGCCATCGGGTTTGGGGTTTGGTTTTCCAACCGATATATATCGCGGCCGATCGCCAAACTCTCCGACCAAGCCGTTTCGATCACCAACAATGAGCTGGACGCCTATGTGGATGTAGAATCCTTCTCAGAACTGCGCTTTCTGGCTGCTTCTTTCAATGTCATGCGTCTTTCGATCAAAGAAAAACTGGAGCGATTGTTCCAATCCGAGACAGATTTACGCGCAGCCAAAGATAAGGCCGAAGCGTCCAATCAAGCCAAAAGCACTTTTTTGGCCAACATGAGCCACGAAATCCGCACTCCCATGAATGCGATCATCGGATATGCCACCTTGACCCAAAATACTACACTCACCCCGAAGCAAAAAGACTATCTACACAAAATACACTTCTCGGCTCAATCTCTGCTGGGCATCATCAATGACATCCTCGATTTCTCGAAAATCGAAGCCGGCATGATGTCCATGGAGTTTGCCCCATTTTCTCTCACGGATGTTGTCGAACACATTTTGGACATTACCGCTCTGAAATCCGAAGAAAAAGGGATTGCCTTCCATCATCACTTGGATTCTTCGATTCCACAATCCCTTTCAGGAGACTCGATGAGGCTCACCCAAGTGTTGGTCAACTTGATCAACAATGCATTCAAGTTCACCCACAGAGGAAAGGTAGATTTGTCTATAGAACGCGAAAAGGAAAGTGAACATACCTGTACCATCCGTTTTTCGGTCACAGATACGGGCAAAGGAATGACGCCGGATCAGTTGGATCGCTTATTTACCCCTTTTTATCAAGGAGAACCATCGACAGCCCGCGATTATGGAGGAACCGGATTGGGATTGACCATTTCCAAACGGTTGGTGGAGATGATGGGTGGTTCCATCTCTGTAACCAGTACAGTGAGAAAAGGGAGCGTCTTTAGCTTTACCGCCACCTTTGGCATCCCTTCCTCCGAAGATCCGCTCCCCGAAAACCGCTTCGATCAGGAATTGGATCCCCGTGAAATCCGTCAGAAAGTGGCCGGTGGTCGGGTGTTGCTTGTCGAAGACAACGTGATCAACCAACAGCTCACGGAAGAACTCTTACGAAATGCGGGGATCGAGGTGGAGATTGCCGATAACGGGCAACAATCCATTGACATGCTGAACCGGTCATCGTATGACTTGGTTCTCATGGATGTGCAGATGCCGGTTATGGGCGGATTGGAAGCCACCACTTTCTTGCGGAAGAACGAACGGTACTCGGAGTTGCCCATCGTCGCGATGACAGCTCACGCTCTGAGGGGGATCCGCGAAGAATGCCTGAATGCGGGAATGAACGACTATATTACCAAACCAATCAACCCCAACGAGTTGCTTTCTGTGATTGCCCGGTGGATTCGGCTCCCGGATAGAGACTTGAGCGATATTCCGATCAGAAGCGAGCCCATCACCCAAGAAATCCAGATTCCCATGATTGCGGGGATCGATATCCAATCCGGATTGGATCGAGTCGAAGGGAATCAGCCTTTCTATGCCCGATTGCTGATCCACTTTCGAAAAGACAATACAGATACGCTGGATCGCATCCGCGCAGCCATATCCGAGAAGCGCCTCGATCAAGCCGAGGGAATCGTCCATTCGTTGAAAGGGGTTGCAGGAAACCTATCCATTCATGGAGTGTTTCAGGCCGCTGCTTCTCTGGAGGAAGCGATCATCAGCAAAGCACAGGGCATCGACTCCCTTTTCGACCGCCTATGCCAGGAAATGGAACCGATCATGGAACGACTTGCTCAATTCGAGCAAACATTTCAACCGAGATTCTCAAAACCGCAGGAAGAGAGACCGTTGGATCTTCAATGGCTTCAATCGCACATCCAGCGGATGGAACATTGCATTCAGGAATACAATCCAGATGTCGAACTCTTGGTATCTGAATTGGGAGAACGAATCGGTTCAACGGCCGCTCAAAAGGAGTTTGCCCTTTTGGAATCGGCTGTCAATCGATTTGATTTTCATGAAGCGCAGAAAGCATTACAGGCTCTTGTGGAAAAGTTGGAGATTTTTGGGGAGGGATCTGATGAACGAAACGGATCAAACCAATCATTCCATTTTGATCGTGGATGACGAGCCCACGAACATTCGCGTCTTGCTGGAAATCTTACGACCTTTGTATCCTTTGCGCGTGGCCAACAATGGGGAGACAGCCATCAAAATCGTCCAATCCGACACCCCTCCGGATTTGGTTTTGCTGGATATAATGATGCCAGGTCTGGACGGGTTTGACGTGTGCAGGAAGATCAAATCCAATCCAAACACCGCAACCATTCCCATCATTTTTATCACCGGCAAAGACACAGACCGGGATGAGATCTCCGGGTTCGAGGTCGGAGCGGTGGACTACATCACCAAGCCATTCAAACCGGTGGTGGTCAAAGCACGAGTCAAAAACCAACTGGAACTCAAGAACAACAGAGATATCCTTGAAGCGCTATCCTATCGGGACGGATTGACCGGAATTTTCAATCGACGCAAATTCAACGAATACTTGCAGACAGTTTGGGGGCTCTCTGTGCGAGCTATGTCGGTCCTTTCCATCATTATGATCGACATCGATTTCTTCAAGCTTTACAACGATCACTACGGCCACCAGGCCGGTGATGAATCCCTCAAAAAGGTAGCCCAGGTCTTGGAGGCGACATTGCGCAGGAAAACCGATCTCCCAGCTCGGTACGGCGGAGAAGAATTCGCCTGCATCCTCCCCAACACCGATTCTGAAGGCGCTACCAAGGTTGCTGAATTATTCCGGAACAACATAAAAGCCCTTCAAATCCCTCATGAATGGTCGAAAGTCGATTCGTATGTAACTGTCAGCCAAGGAGTGGCCACCATAGTCCCCGGCAGAGAACAAAAACCCGAGATCCTAGTAAAAACGGCCGACGAGGCCCTCTATATCTCGAAAGAATCGGGGAGAAACCGGATTACATACCTCGAAGGATTGGATGACCCCGCGTGAAACAAGTAATGACGACCAGCCTATTTTCTTTGATGCCAGTTCTTCAAGCTTGGGAGATTTGTTCCGATAATAAAGCATATGACAATGAAAGGATGACCTCGGATGATTGCAGGGAAAAAAATCCTGATTATCGGCGGAACGGGAACAGTAGGCAAAGCATTGCTTCAAAGGGTTATTAAAGACAAGCCCTCTGTTGTCCGAATATTCTCGCGAGATGAATATAAGCAATTCGAAATGCAGCACGCACTCCATCTCTTCGAGCTCTATGAAAATGGCAGCGCAGTCCCCAGCACCGACATTGTCCGGTTTCTTATCGGAGATGTTCGAGATAAAGACCGGTTGGCAAGAGCCATGGAAGGGATCGACATCGTTTTCAACGTCGCCGCGATGAAACATGTTCCTGCCTGCGAATACAACCCGTTCGAAGCGGTCAAGACTAATGTTATGGGCGTGCAGAATGTCATCGAATGCGCTTTGCAGGAAAACGTGCAAACCATCGTCTATACCAGCACCGACAAGGCGGCCGCACCGACCAACACCATGGGCGCCACCAAACTGTTGGCTGAGCGGCTGATGAGTTCGGCCCAATTCTATCGCGGACCTCGAAAAGCCCGATTTATCACCGTGCGTTTTGGAAACGTGCTCATGAGCCGGGGAAGCGTTTTGCCCCTGTTCATGGAGCAGTCCAAGAAAAAGGCGCCGTTAACCCTCACCGATCCTGAGATGACGCGGTTTGTAATGAGCAAGGAACATGCCGTGGAGCTGATTCTGAAAGCCGCCCAAGTAGGCAGAGG
>Ga0334885_1004253_pt1 | contig 12520 bp, 10 predicted proteins | sample GraSluR1_MG_8_FD_207233 | JGI IMG/M metagenome (GOLD analysis project Ga0334885, IMG submission 207233) | Sludge microbial communities from methane-producing bioreactor in Wageningen University, Netherlands - Granular Sludge_31_05-R1 | ecosystem: Engineered > Bioreactor > Anaerobic >...
GAGAATTGACCAGCTTTACCCAGGAACTCCATGCGAAAGGGGTCAAGGCGGGATCAGTTGTGTTGGAAAAAGGCTGGATTGAATGCGACGATGCGCTCGCAAAAATCTTTGCCATCTCTCCAAAAAGCAAAGTCGTGTGGTTGAGACGATTGAGAACCGCTGATCAAAAGCCTTTGGGGATACAAACCTTCTATGCTCCCGAGTATCTTGTTCCCCAACTCCTCTCTTATGACTTTTCCGGATCTCTTTATGTATTCCTGGAGCAAACGTACCATATTCGCATTGTACGCGCAATAGAGAAATACTTCGCCACAATGTTGGATGAAGATGACTGCGTAACACTGGAAGTCCAGTATCCGTTTGCGGGGTTCTATGTGGAACGAATCGCCTATGATCATACCGGACAAGTGGTGGAATACACAAAATCTTGGATGCGCTCGGACAACTACTGTGTCGAGATCCAGCTGGAAAGGTGAGCAGTGATGAATGACTTTCTTTGTGTCGACATCGGAGGATCGCATTGCCGAAGAGCTTATGTTGGCTCTGATGGACGGTTGCGTGATAAACTGACTTTTTCGACCCCGAAAGACTTTGCCACCATCGAAAGCCAATTGTCCGACTGGCTCCAGTGGGAGAAAGGACTCGATTCATTGGGCATTTCCATTGCCGGAGCCTATATCCCCCAAGAAGAGCGCCTATGGATTCCCAATGCCTTTCACGAGCAAACCCTTCCCAATCGAAAGAGGTTGGAACAGAAGTTAGGGGTGCGCGTATTCGTATCCGACGACCGAATGGCGGGGGCCATTGGAGAGGGTTGGATGGGAATGGCGCAATCGGAGCAAGATTATCTCTATTTGATTATGGGTACGGGGCTGGGGTTAGGTGTCGTATCAGGCGGTCGTCCCATTGCTGGATCCCATGGTTTGGCGGGGTCGATTGCTTGGAACAGAGTCTCGAAAGAACATGAGCCTTTGGAGCGGATCCTTTCAGGTCCAGGAATCGTTCAACAGTATCAAAGAACCACAGGCACCGATTTGAACGACGCGCCTTCTATCTTCGAGAGCGACCGTATGAAAACAGATTTCAGCGCAAAAGCGGTAATTGATCATTTCTCGGAGGTTTTAGGTACTTTGTTAGGAAGGCTCACCAATCTGTTGGATCCATCTTTGATCGTTTTGGCTGGGAGCGTGAGCAAGCAATGGAACCATTTTGAAGAAAGGACCCGGATGGCTTTGAAAACCCAACTTTCACCCATGCTGGGAGTCCCAACCATCGTTGTGTCCCGACTGATGGACGATGCATGCTTGTTGGGCATGGCGAAGGTCCAAATGATGGCGTTAAAGCCGTGAAGGAGGGAAACATGGCATATCGTAGATATTTACAGGAGGTTCTGCAGTTGATCCAGACCATTGAGTCCCAGAATGGAGAATCGATCGAAGCTGGAGCGCGAAAGATGGCATCATGCATTCAGCAAGGGGGATTCTGCCATTTTTTCGGAAGCGGGCACTCCATCATCCCCGTTCTTGATGCTTTTCCGCGTTATGGTGGTTTTCTCGGTCTGAATCCCTTAATGGATGCGCGTCTGATGTGGTTTAGTGCAATTGGATCCGCGAATGCTCCCGGACTGCTTAATATCGAACGGAGAGAGGGGTATGTGGAAGACGGATTCCTGAGATATCAACCGGTTTTTCGAGGAGATGTACTGGTAGTTTATTCTCATGGAGGTCTGAATGCCGCCCCTGTTGAAGCAGCCCTTTATGGGAACAAAGTGGGGGCTTACGTGATCGCGATCACCTCCATGGCGCATCAATCGGAGGCTCGTTCGACACATAGCAGTGGGAAAAAGCTTTCGGATATTGCCGACCTTTGCATTGATAACTGTGTTCCACCGGAAGACGCGGTTGTTTCGCTACCCGGAAAACGGCAGAAAGTCGGAGCCACTTCCAGTATCGCTGCCATTGCGGTCACTATGTCATTGACCGCCCAAACGGCCGAGTATCTCAATGAGATGGAGGAAGATTTAGAGATCTTTGTGTCACCGAATGTGCCTGGATTTGGAGTGGACTATAATCTGGGCGTATTTGACCTTCATAACCGAAGAATGGCGCGGCATATGGCCAAAAATCAGGAGGAGTAAAAGAGATGGACCCAAAAACCTTTCCAGTCTCCGTATGGTATGGCGCCAACCGAGCAAGAGCGCCCATGTTTTGGGAAATCCAAGGCGAAGACCATAAACGAATTCGAGCAGACTTTCAATCGATCCGTTCATCCGGATTCAATACCGTTCGCCTCTGGTATGATTGGCTTACTGCCGAAAAAAGACCGGATCAGTGGGATTTCTCAGGAATCATAACACTTTTGGAGTTATCTCATCAGGCCGGTTTGAAGTCGGTCATCCAGGTTTATTCCGATTCTGCGCCCAATTGGGTCGAGTCCGAGTACCCCGATTCTTTGTTTATGGATCGTTCGGGATTGGTGATCCGAAATCAGGCCTCTCCCGGTTATTGCACCGATCATCCAAAGGTTCGAGAACACGTCGGCGATTTCTATTATCGGTTGGCTGAAGTTGCGACGCGCTTTCCATCTTTCCTTGGATGGGATGTTTGGTCGGAACCGCATATTGTGGAGTGGTCTTGGATCGATTATATGAAAGAACCGTGGTTCTGTTTTTGTCGCCATTCGCAGAATCGCTTTAGAGCGTGGCTCCAAAACCGCTATGAGTGTGATCTCGATCACTTGAATCGCAATTGGTACCGCACCTACCGGTATTGGGAGGAGGTTCAGCCTCCCGGGTACATCTCTCTCTCCACTTTCAGAGATGTTGTGGACTGGATCCATTTCAATACAGAAAAGATCGCTGAGGACCTCGCATGGAAAGTGGATCATGTCAAAAAGGCCGATCCCGATCATGTCGTCAGTTCGCATGCTGCCATCTCATCAGTATACGGTATGCCGGGAATCGGATATGGAGCCTCCGACGACTGGCTTTTGGCGCGGCAGGTTGACGTGTGGGGTACTTCTTTGTATCCGAAACACACCGGGCCTTGGATGCCTCTGAAACCCCATCAGATTTGCGTCGCTCTGGATGCAACCGCAAGCTCATGCAGAAGCGCGGCCAAACCCTTCTGGGTCGGCGAGCTGCAAACTGGCGATGGAGTTACCGGGATGCGATTTGGCGAGTCGGTAACCGCTGAAGACGTTGATCGATGGGCCTGGCGATGTGTCTCTCGAGGCGCGACAGGTCTCCATTACTATGCTTGGTATCCCATGAGTTGCGGGTATGAGATCTCCGGGTTCGGGCTTTGCGAACCCGATGGTTCGGTAAACGATCGCGTATGGAGCGCAGGCAATGTCGGTCGAATCGTTTCCGAAAACGAAGACCTCTTTATGAAAGCAAAACCGGCACAGGCAGATGTTGCAATTCTGTACAACATTGAGGCCCATGGCTCTCTCGCGGGGCTGAGGGTGTCCGCCGCAACTCAAATACGGAAAGATATGTTCGGGTTTTACCGTGTTTTGATGGAATTGGGAATCCCGGTAGAATTTGTGCATCTCGATGATATTGCTGAGGGGATGCTCGCTCAATATCGCTTTCTCTATATGCCCAGCTCTTATGTGTTAACTGAACGACACGCCAGGAGAATTCAGGAGTTCGTTGCTCGAGGCGGCACTGTAATGGCGGATTTCAGAGTGGGATGGATGAACGATCAAGGAGAATTATCCTTGAAAATCCCTGGGATGGGACTCGATCGTGTCTTTGGTTGCTATGAAGACGATACAGTTGACAATCGCGACAAAAAAATCATCTCTTCTCATTTGTACGGACCCATCCCTGCTCATGAGCATTTGTCCACATTCATCGTGACCGACGGGAAAAGCCTAGCCGAGTATAACGGACGGCCGGTCATTGTAAAAAACCAGTACGAAGAAGGTGCTGCATACATGATCGGAACACAGATTGGCTGTGTTTTGGAAGAAGAGAATCATTCCGGAATCCGCAGGTTTCTTTCATCCGCTGTAGAAGATGCGGGAATCGTCCCCTACTGCCGGTCTTTCATTCGTTCTCCCGAAGGGTCCGATGCCCCATATGAAGTCCGAATCAACATTTCCGATGAGAGGAGGATCGTTTTTGTCTTCAATGATTCTTCTGAACCATTGACCCTCGGATTGGAAATTCCGTTCCCCCTCTCGGATTTCGAGCCTGTCTGGAAAAACCTGAAGACAGGGGAAGAAAGATTGGTTCAATGCATAAATGGTGTCGCAAAGATGGATTTATTGATCGAACAGAATGAAACCGGGGTCTATGCTCTTGGAAAACCCCATTATGATAAGGAGGGAAGGGTATGAAAAAGGCGTTCTTGGTGGCATTAGTACTGATGATGGTTCTGTCTGTGATCTCTCTGGGAAGCACGAAACTTGTTTGGGCCGTTCACTGGTCCGATTTCCAGGTAGATGGTATTTTTGACGAAGAGGAGAATCTTACGGTAAAAGGGGTCCAACAATATGTGGATCAATACATGAAAGAAAACCCCACTGTCGAGATTGAGATTCAACCGGTTCCTTTCGACGATTATTTAAAGAGGATTTTGATCAGCCATACGGCGGGCCAATACTCGGATATCTATAATCTGTATTCTTTATGGGCAGTCCAGTTGGTGGATTCCTACATCCTTGACGCTCCCCCACCGGCTCTGATCGAAACCGTCCGGAAGGATTTTGTCCCCGTTTCTGTTCAAGGGTCAACCATTGAGGGCAAAATTTGGGGCGTTCCCATGGAAATTTCCAATTATGCGCTGATCTACAACAAAAAGCTATTCGCGGAGGCAGGGTATCAACACCCTCCGAAAACCTGGGATGAATTGATCGATATGGCAGTCGACTTAACCAAGCGAAATGAAGATGGCACCATTCATCAGTACGGGTTCGCTTTCTTATCCGGATGGGATTCTGCCGTCGTCCACCCCTATTTATCTATGTTGTACAGTTTGGAAGGCAGATTGTTCACCGATGATTTCAGCCGTTCTTTGTTGGATTCTCCCGAAGCTCTCTTGGCCCTTGAAAAGCAGCTCGAGCTGTTCAAACGCGGAGGCACTGATACGGCAGGAAGCGTTTGGGCTTTCCCAACAGGACGGGTAGCCATGATGATTATGGCGCCATGGTACGAATCGAGTTTGAAATTGGGGTTCCGTGATGACTATGAAGAGACTGTCGGTGTTGCGCCTTTCCCATACCTTACAACACCCGCAAACTGTGGATATACTTGGTTCATCGGGGTCGACAGGAATTCCCGCCATAAAGAGGAGGCATGGAAGTTTATCCAATGGATGACCATTGAACTGACCGAAGAGGGTACGACAAGAATGGGTGAACTGATGGCCAGGAATATCGGGTCTATTCCCACTCATCATGCAGATCTTGACGAGTTCCCGGATGAACTGAACGACTTATATACTTCGGTCTTTGTGCAAGAACTTGAAAACACCATCTCAGAGCCAAATGTAGCGCAAGGTCAGGAGATAAAAGTTGTACTGATGAGAGAAATTATCGAAGCGTGGCATGGTCGTAAGACCCCTCAACAGGCTCTTTCTGCTGCCAAGCGAGAGATTGACCAAATCCTGAGAGAGTTTTACTGATCGGATGAAGGGCGGGACTGAGTGATGAGAAGGGACATGCGGCTTCGGGCATTATCCGGGTATGGCTTCATCAGCCCCGCCCTTATTTTCTATGTCTTTTTCTTCGGGTTTCCGGTCATCTTTTCTTTTGCCGCTTCGTTTCGGAGATGGAACATGCTTGTTCCACTCTTCGACGCTCGGTTTTTGGGTTGGGACAATTTCGAGTTTCTTCTTCAAAATGAGATGTTCTTACGTTCCTTATTGAACACTTCGCTGTACGCCGTGATTACCGTGTGCGCTTCGCTAGCGATCTCTTTGTTTCTGGCTGTGCTCATAAACAGCGCGCGCTTTCCAGTCCTATGGAGATTCCTCTTTTTCACGCCCGTTGTCACACCCTCGGTAGCCATCGGAACGATATGGAACTATCTCTATAGGCCCAACAATGGGCTTCTCAATCAGATCTTGGGTTGGTTTGGAATTCGCCCTGTATACTGGCTTACCGATGGGAATGTCGTTCTTTTCTCAGTCATGCTGGTTGCAATATGGGCCGGAATCGGTGGTTCCATGCTAATTTTTACAGCAGCGTTGAAAAATATCCCCAATGACTACTATGACGCCGCAAAGATCGATGGAGCGGGAATCTTCCGAAGGTTCTTCTCCATTACCATTCCTCTGATTCAACCCACCTTGCTTTTTTTGATGGCTACAGGGATGATCGGCGCATGGCAAGTCTTCGATCTGCCCTTTATCATGGGCCGGAATGCTCCTGCAATGAGCATTATGACGGTTTCTTGGTATATCTATGAAACCGCGTTTGGTTCTATGCGGATGGGACGCGCTTCCGCAGGAGCCTTTCTCCTATTTATCATTATCTTTGTCATTACGCTTCTGATCCTTCGAGCTTTTCGGAAAGGGGGGTATGAAGGTTTTGCGGAAAAAGAGACGTAAGTATCCGGTATCACGAGTAATTGTAACGATCGCAAAATATTCCATTTTATGCATCGGCGCCTTTTGCATGATATTGCCATTCTTTTGGCTTTTTTCGGCATCTCTGATGACTTCTCAAGAACTGATTGCAGACCCGCCGCGTTGGATTCCTGAAAGCCCTCAGTGGAAGAACTATATGGAAATCCCCCGAAGAATCCCGATCCTGCGCTATTATGGAAACAGTTTACTGATAGCAGGTCTTGGCACTTTTGGTGTCCTTTTCACGGGATCTCTTGCGGGGTTTGCTTTTGCAAAAATTCCGTTCCCGGGAAGGAAGATCCTTTTTCGATTTGTTCTTTCCACGATGATGTTCCCTGTCTTCATCTTTTTGATCCCAGTGTTCTATTTGATGAAAAATCTCGGTTGGTTGGACAATCACCTTTCGTTGATCATTCCTTTTGCGGTCAGCGGATATGGGATTTTTCTCATTCGGCAGTTTGTCATGACCATCCCCGACGCGCTTATGGACTCTGCGCGGATCGATGGGGCAGGATTGTGGAAGATCTATCTGCGAATAATCCTTCCGATGATCAAGCCTGCTCTTGCTACATTGGGCACGCTCACCTTTATCGGTCAATGGAACTCTTTCCTTTGGCCTATGATTGTGACTTCCAACGCGCAACATCTTATGACACTCCCTGTGGGCGTGTCGAGGCTGACGCTCGCTTTTTCGACAACAGAAACCCAGCATCTGGTGATGGCTGCGCTTGTCTATCAAGTCATCCCCATGGTTATCGTCTTCTTGTACCTCCAGAAAAACTACGTCAAAGGGTTTGTAATGAGCGGATTTGGAGGGATATGAGTCAAACCGATCCTTCGAATTTCGCAAAGCGATCTGACCGAAAAAAGCCTCGAATCGAGGCTTTTTTCTTGCGTTTTCATGATCACGTCCAAGGTTTTTTTGGCTTTCTGTGATATAATCAAAGCGATAAAGGATCCTTGGGATCAATTTGATTGGAGGAGGATTGAGCAAGATGATTCGGGTTCGATTTGCACCCAGTCCTACAGGATATCTGCATGTTGGTGGCGCGCGAACAGCTCTTTTCAACTACCTTTTTGCTCGACATATGAAAGGATCCTTAGTGTTACGTATCGAAGATACCGACTTAGCTCGTTCCACATCGGAATCCGAACAGTCTCTTCTTGACACCCTCCATTGGTTAGGTTTGAGTTGGGATGAAGGCCCGGATGTTGGTGGAGCGTATGGACCGTATCGGCAATCCGAACGCTTGCCAATGTATCGTGCTAGGGCAGAAGAGCTTGTGAAAAAGGGGAAGGCGTATGAAGCCTATGTCTATCCCGAAGAGCTCGAAAGCTTGCGCGGGAAGATGCTGGCCAATAAGGAGTCCTCTCACTATACCAAAGAGATCATCAGTGCATTCGACACCCCCGAACGACGAAAAGAGTATGCCGATCGGGGTTTGTCCCCTGTGATCTACTTTCAAATGGAACAGAAAGATTATGTTCTTCGTGATTTAATCAAAGGTGACGTGGTCTTCAAAACGGGAACCATCGGAGACTTTGTGATCCTTCGAAGCAACGGGATTCCCATCTACAACTATGCCTGCGTGGTCGATGACGCCATGATGAAGATCTCTCATGTGATCCGAGGGGACGATCATCTTTCCAATACGTTACGCCAATTGGCCATGTATGAAGCCTTTGGATTCCCTTTACCCGAATTCGCTCATGTTTCGATGATTCTGGGGCAGGATGGGGCGCGTTTGAGCAAACGTCATGGGGCTACTTCCGTGGAGAAATATCGAGAAATCGGCTACATGCCTCAGAGTATTGTGAACTACCTTTCCCTATTGGGATGGTCTCATCCAGAGGGAAAAGAGGTTATGGAGCTCCAGGAGATGATCGATGCCTTCGAATTGACTCGCGTCAGTTCGAATGCAGCCATCTATGACGAAACGAAGCTTCGCTGGATGAATGGTCATTACATTCGGAATATGGATCTGGATCAGCTGACTCGAGAAGTAATTCCCTTCCTCAAAAAGGCGCATGCTGATCCCCGAGCGGTATGCGCTAATTATAAGTGGTATCGGGAAGCCGTTGAAGCGCTCCGGAACCGAGTGCATGAACTGGCGGAATTCCCCGAACGTATGGAAATCTTTACCAAAGAACCACCGATTGAAAGAGACTGGTTGGAAGAGCTTGCCGATCAGGATTTGGAACCCGCGTTTATCATGCTTTCTGAAAAATTGGATGATCTGGATGGTTGGAAAACAGAGATGGTCCAGCAGTTGTTTCAATCCGTTCTTCAGCAAACAAAAACCAAACCCAGACCTTTTTATAAGATGCTAAGAAAACTGATCACCGGGACGGAAGATGGTCCGGAACTTGTCTATGTGGTTCATCTTTTGGGTCGAAATGAAATGATCAAACGGATTAAAAGGGTTGTGGAACAACTATGATCCGATTCACAGATACATTGACCGGAACGAAGCGGCCCTTTATTCCCATCACGCCTGGCAAGGTAAGCATGTATGTATGCGGTCCCACCGTGTATAATACCGTTCATATTGGAAATGCCAGACCGCCGGTTGTCTTTGACAGTTTGCGGAGGTTTTTGGAGATGGAAGGATTTCAAGTAACGTACGCGCAAAACTTTACCGATATCGATGATAAGATCATCCTTCGAATGAGACAAGAAAGTTGGGATTTTGAAACGATTACGCACACCTTCATTCGGGCATTTCGCAAGGATATGCTGTGCTTGGGCGTTCGAGAAGCCAATTTTCAACCCCGAACCACCCATTACCTTGAACCGATCATTCAATTCATCGAAGATCTGATCAACAAAGATCATGCGTATGAGATAGAAGGCGACGTTTTCTTTGACGTTTCTTCGTACGAAGAATACGGAGCTTTGTCACACAGAAAAGTCGAAGATATGATTGCGGGAAGTCGGATCGAAATCGACAATCGGAAGAAACACCCAGCCGATTTTTCCCTTTGGAAAGCAGTCAAGCCCGACGAGCCATCGTGGCCAAGTCCATGGGGATATGGCCGACCTGCTTGGCATATTGAGTGCTCTACCATGGCGTTAGGCCTTCTGGGAAATCGGTTTGACATTCATGCAGGTGGCAATGATCTGATCTTCCCGCACCATGAGAACGAACGGGCCCAGAGTGAAGCGCTCAATCGCGGGGGATTTGCCAATTATTGGTTGCACAATGGGATGCTCCAAACTGGTGGGGCTAAGATGGCCAAATCAATCGGAAACATCCTCACCATTCAAGAAGCGGTTCATCGCTTTGGCAGAGATGCGATCCGCCTTTTCTTCTTTTCTGTCCACTATCGGAATCCCATCGAGTTCAGCGAAGAAATTTTGTCCGGATGGAAAACAGCTGCCCAAAAGATGAAGCAAACCCTTTCTGAATGGAAAAAACAATGGGACCCGCAGCAAGTCATTATGAAGCGTTCATCATGGATGAACGATCAGATCGATCGATTTCATGAAGCTCTTCGGGATGATTTCAATACACCAAAAGCCATATCTCATATTTTTGAGCTTTCACACACAGACCGCGCGAACCCTGAACGCCTCAAAGAATCGCATTACTTAATCACGGAGTATTTCTCAGAAGTGTTGGGGTTATTCGATGATCGGGATGAATCGATTGCGAGAGGATCGGATCAACTCATTCGATCTTTGATTCATGACTATATCGAACGGCGCTCAAACGCCAGAAAGCAAAAGGATTTCTTTGAAGCAGACCGAATTCGAGATTACCTGGGATCCTTAGGGATCATCCTATTGGACAGAGGGGATGGAACGACTGATTATCAGTGGACTGGGTAACAAAACGAGGATGCCATGGATATTCATCGAATAGAGCCGGGAGAAACCCTTTTTTTTCAGGGGATGCCGGGTAAACATATGTACCGAGTGCAAACAGGGATTGTTGCTTGTTTTTTTGCCCTTAAGTCCCCAGTATTTATTGGGTTCGCGAAGCAAGGAGATTTGATTGGGATCGAAGCTGCCTATGGCGGGAATTATTCGTTTACTGCTGAATGTGTAAAGAAGGCTTCTTTGGAACAGTATCCTTCATCCCGTGCGAAGGCCTTGCTGATCGGAGATGAATATCGCAGATTGGCAGGGGGGGTATCGCGCCAGATTGAGCAGTGGATCAAACAACCCGGTATACAGAGCCCGGAAGAAATTTGCCTCCTTCTCCAAGATCTGGAAGAGATTGACGAAGTTCTTTTCCGAAAGTTTTTCAACCCGATGCTCTTTCGGCAAGCATTGGATTTGCTGGTTTCCAAAGGAACCCATTCAAAGGTGGATCATAAAATCTTTCGAAAAAAGAAAAGGGAGGTTGAATGATGGCACTGATTCGTCCATTTCGCGCTTTGCGCCCGAAAAAAGAGCATGGCGCCGACGTAGCTTCAAAACCGTATGATGTCATCAGTTCTGACGAGGCAAGAACAGAAGCACAAGACAAACCTCTATCGTTTTTGCATGTGATCAAATCGGAAGTGGATTTACCCAAAGAGACCCATCCGTACGACCCGAAAATTTATGCAAAAGCCAAAGAGAATCTGGAACGATTCATCTCCGATCAGGTGTTGGTCCAAGAAGATGAACCGGTTTTGTTTTTGTATCGGCAAATCTGGCAGGGGAGGACGCAGACAGGCTTTGGGGGGTGTTTTTCTGTTCGTGAATACGAAAAGAATCGGATCAAAAAGCACGAGTTTACCCGTAAGGATAAGGAGGACGATCGTGTCAACCACATCCTCACGACTGGAGCGCAAACAGGGCAAGTGTTCCTGGCTTTTCGATCCAAGGAAAATACCGACGAATTGATCGAGTCCCTTACACAAAGGGAGGTTGATTATGACTTCACCGATTCGGAGGAAGCCCGCCATCTTTTGTGGATTATTCGAAACCCCCAAGAGGTTGAACGCATTGTTACGTTTTTTCGGGAGATTCCTGAGTTGTATATTGCTGATGGTCATCATCGGGCCGCTTCTTCTTCCCGTGTCTGCAACATAATGGCCTCCAAAAATCCGAAACATAATGGCTCCGAAGAATATAACTTTTTTATGGCGGTTGCGTTCCCCCACACGCACTTAAAAATCCTGGACTACAATCGGATTATTAAAGGATTGAATGGATGGAGCTTTGAGGGATTGATCAACCGGATTACCGAAAGTTTCACCGTTCATGCCGCGCCTCACAGTCCTTATTCACCACAGAATCGGCATGAATTCGGCATGTATTGCCAAGGCAAGTGGTTTTGTTTAAAGGGCAAAGAGGCCATTGTTGATGAATCTGACCCTATCCTATCTCTTGATGTAGCGATCCTTCAGAATCACTTGCTCAACCCTGTATTGGGAATTGAAGATCCCCGCACTGATTCCCGCATTTCCTTCATTGGAGGCATCCGAGGGTTGAAAGCACTCCAAGATGAAGTGGACCATAATGCCGACATCGGATTTTCCCTGTTTCCCACTTCCATGGAGGAATTATTGAATGTGGCTGACGCAGAGCAAGTAATGCCGCCGAAATCCACATGGTTTGAACCCAAACTCAAAAGCGGATTGATTATCCACCGGATTGATTAACCCGGCATCGGGAAAGAATGAAAGGACAGTTTCAATGAAAAACCCGCGCGGTGTGTTCTTGGTACTTTTTGTTCTGATGATTTCCGTTGTTTGCGCTCAGGATGATCAGATCGAATCCCATATTAACGCCCTACAGACGATGAACCCGATGCTGCCCTTTTCATTCACTTACGATTATCGGAGTCCGCGCCCTTTGCAGATCGAGTTTTTCGTCGGCTCTTTTGCGGATGTAGATAACTTAAGCCGCATATCACCCGATACAGAAGGCTTGGCTATAATCCCTGGTTCAATTGGGATCAAAGCGGGACTTCCAGGCGATCTGACGCTTATCGGAAGCTGGCCGT
>Ga0334885_1004254_pt1 | contig 12519 bp, 12 predicted proteins | sample GraSluR1_MG_8_FD_207233 | JGI IMG/M metagenome (GOLD analysis project Ga0334885, IMG submission 207233) | Sludge microbial communities from methane-producing bioreactor in Wageningen University, Netherlands - Granular Sludge_31_05-R1 | ecosystem: Engineered > Bioreactor > Anaerobic >...
AGACATGTCGAGGTCTTCCAGACGGGCGGTGTGAGAGCTCCCATCATCGGAAGACCTCGACCCCTATCCCGGGACCGCCACGCCGAACACGCTCACCCTGGACCTACACCCTCGATTGTGAAGAGCCGGATTGGGCGTTGATCCGGAGGCTTGCCGCGGAGGGGGTGCCGAACGCGCGGATCGCTGCGCGGCTTGGGGTCTCGCGGACGACGGTGATCAAGGCGGTGAAGTCGCAGGCGCGACCGGTGTATGTTCGCACGCCGGTCGAGACGTCGTTCGTGACGGTCGAGGCCAGAGTGCGGGGTTTGTTATCGGGCACCCCGGACATGCGGGCGTCGGTGCTGGCTGAACGGGTGGGGTGGACGGGCTCGGCGTCGTGGTTTCGTGAGAACGTCGCCCGGATCCGGCCCGAGTACGAGTTGAAGGATCCGTCGGATCGGATCGTGTGGGAGCCGGGGGACGCGGCCCAGTGTGACTTGTGGTTCCCGCCGAAGAAGATCCCGCTGGAAGACGGCACCGCCACCTTGTTGCCGGTGCTGGTGATGACGGCCGCGTTCTCGCGGTTCATGCTGGCCGCGATGGTCCCGTCCCGTAAGGTCGAGGACTTGCTGCTCGGGATGTGGTTGTTGCTGGGCCGGCTGGGTAGGGTGCCCCGCCGGCTGATCTGGGACAACGAGGGCGGTATCGGCCGTGGCCGGCTGACCCAGCCCGCCCAGGTATTCGCGGGTACGCTGGCGACCCGGATCGTGCTGCTGAAGCCTCGTGACCCGGAGACGAAAGGGGTGGTGGAACGCCGTAATGGCTGGTTCGAGACCTCGTTCATGCCGGGCCGAGCTTGTCAAGTGTTTTGTGTAAGCGGGCACTGCTTGGTTTCTAGAGGTAAGGGTGGATGCGGTCGGGGTAGGCGAGAGCGAGTTGGGCGAGGGCTTGCTTCCAGTTCGTGGTGATCTGGCCCTCGACGAGACGGCCTTCCGCTTTGCGTTTGGTCTGCCGGCTGCCTCCTCGTTCCTTCGCTCGCTCACGAGCACGCTTGTCCTCGATGTTGCAGATCGCGAGCCACAGCAGCTTGACGACCGCGTCGTCGGAGGGGAAGTGGCCCCGGTTCTTGATGATCTTGCGCAGCTGGTAGTTCAGCGACTCGATGCTGTTCGTGGTGTAAATCACCCTTCGCAGCATCGGCGGGAACGCGAGGAACGGCGTGAACCGGTCCCAGGCGTCCTCGAACACGCGGATCGTGTTCGGGTTCGCGATGCCCAGGTCGGAGGCGGCGAACTCGGTCAGAGCGGCCAGGGCGGCGTCTTCGTCGGCGGCCTGGTAGATCGGCTTGAGCGCGGCGGCGACAGTCTTACGATTCTTGTAGTTCACGAACCGCATCGCGGATCGGATCAGATGCACCACGCACGTCTGGACGGTCGACTGCGGCCAGGTCGCTTCGATCGTTTCGGGGAATCCGGTTAGCCCGTCGCAGCAGACGACCAGGACGTCGGCGACGCCTCGGTTGGCGAGCTGCGCGCAGACACCGGCCCAGAATTTTGCGCCCTCGGTGGCCTGGATCCAGATCCCGAGGACGTGCTTGATGCCGTCCATGTCGACACCCACGGCGATGTGCGCGGCCTTGTTACGCACGTGCGCGCCGTCGCGGACCTTCACGATGATCGCGTCCAGGTAGATCACCGGGTAGAACGACGCCAATGGTCGATGCTGCCAGGCCATCACCTCGTCGCCGACCTCGTCGGTGATCTTCGAGATCGTCTCCCGGCTGATCTGGGTGCCGATCGTGGACACCAGGTGATGCTCAATGTCCCGGACGGTCATCCCGCCCGCATACAGCGACACGATCATGTCATCGAGGCCACCCACTCGCCGGGAGCCCTTCGGAACTAGCATCGGCGTGAATGACCCGTCCCGGTCTCTGGGGATCGCGAGCTCCACGTCACCGACGCTGGTGGCCACCGTCTTCGCGGAGGTGCCGTTGCGCGAGTTCGGGTGCAGGGCGGCCTCGGCGTCGCCCTTCTCGTAGCCGAGGTGCTCGGTCAGCTCAGCTTGCAGGCCACGCTCGAGGCCGGCCTTGATGAGCTGCTGGATCAGCCCGTCCTTGCCGTCGAGGCGGACCTCGCCCGCGTCGATCATCGCGTACAGATCATCAAGCGCACCCGACGCTTCGAGCGCTTTCACACCCTCACGCTGCTCACGACGACGCTCCTCACGCGCCTGCTTATCGATCATGGTCATCAGTGTCTCCGATCAGTAGGGAGCACCACCCCTCACACAAACAACCTGACACCCTCACGACTACTCAGTCGACCCGACCGCGATCGGCCGGATAGTCGACGTTCACGCCGATCTCGACCGGGTCCGGGCCCACCTTGACACCCGGCTGATCGCCGACCATCCCCGGGTATGGGCCCGCAGCCTCACCATCACCGACACCGCTCACGTCGAGACCGCCCGACGGCTGCGGCGCGAGTTCCAGCAATCACTGCCCCGACCCGCGGCCGACGACCTGTTCAGGGACCTCGCCGACTACGACCGCGCGTTCGGCCTGACCACCGAGGACCCCCGATGACCGACACCATTGACACCACCAAACAGCTGCACTATCTGTCCAGCGCGCTGAAAGCACCACGAATCCTCCACGCCGCCACCCGGCTCGCCGACCAAGCCCGCGACGCCGGCTGGAGCTTCGAGGAATACCTCGCCGCTGTCCTCGAGCGTGAGGTATCGGCCCGTAACGCCTCCGGCGCCGACCTACGGATCCGGGCGGCCGGGTTCGGCGCCCGTAAAACCCTCGACGACTTCGACTTCGACCAGCAACCCGCCGTCCGTACCCAGATCGCCGCGCTCGCGTCCGGCGCGTTCCTGACCGAGGCCCGCAACATCGTCCTGCTCGGCCCACCCGGCACCGGCAAGACCCACCTCGCGGTCGGCCTGGGTATCCAAGCCTGCCGCCACGGCCACCGCGTACTATTCGCCACCGCCACCGACTGGGTCACCCGCCTGACCGACGCCCACCGCGCCGGCCGGCTCCCCACCGAACTCGCCCGGCTGCGCCGCTACGGCCTCATCATCGTCGACGAAGTCGGCTACCTGCCCTTCGAACAAGACGCCGCGAACCTGTTCTTCCAACTCGTCTCCAGCCGCTACGAGCACGCCTCCTTGATCCTGACCAGCAACCTGCCCTTCTCCAGCTGGGGCAGCGTCTTCGGAGACCAGGTCGTCGCCGCCGCCATGATCGACCGCATCGTCCACCACGCCGACGTCCTCACCCTCAAAGGCGCCAGCTACCGGCTCCGCAACCGCGGCATCGACACCCTACCCAGCATCCGCACCACCAACGAAACCCACAACTAAACTGTCTCGCAACCGTTCACTTTTCAGCCGTCACAACCGACCACTTTTCAAGCGTCACCGACAAGGTGCACGATAAGCACGAAGGATTCCTCGACGCCGAGGGAGCGTCACGTGAACAAGCTCTTGTCGTCGTCGGCGAAGGCTGAGATCTGGCTGCGGATGGTTTGTGGCGAGGCCACGATCGCTCAGGGCGACGTGGGCCGCCCCACGATCATCTGGGTTCAGCAGGTCGCCGAGGAAGGCGCGATGGCCGCGCTGGCCGCTTCACGGCCCGTTGTCTCGGGCAGGTCATCGGGACACCGAGCTGGAGGAGGCCAACGCCGAGATCGACAGGTTGGGTGAGGTAGTCAAGGAACTGGCGGTGAAGCTGACACTGCTGGAGGAGAAAAAGGGGAAGCCGGTCTAATGCCCACGGCACCGGCCCGGATCGACGCGGCCTCCAAGCGGGTGTTGCTGGACCTGATCGAGCAAACGAGCGTCCAGGGGTGCTCGGGTTGGACGTGCGGCGGGGCCACTGGGCGACCCGGGAACACGCCGAAGGGCTCAACGACGCCCGCCCCGGCGTCTGCGTTAACGTCTTGAGGCCGTGCGACGTGACGGCAGCCGACACGTTCGGAGAGAAGGGCTCCTCCCATCGTAGGCTGACTCACCGCGGCTGTTATGAAAATCTGTTCTGAGCTCCCCCCTGCACGGTCCGGCGAGTCCTGAACGCTCATGGCCCGCGGCTTCGTCACCCTCCGTCGCCTGACCGGGCAAGCGGCATCCATTCCCGGACTGGGCCTCGTGCACCCCTGCTTGATCTGGACCTATTGCACGACGCACTTCACCGCGACGGGCATGGGGCCTTGTTGGCTGAGGGCCTCATCTGGCGCAGATGGATCACCACGGTCGTGTCCTGGGAAGAGACCCACACCCAGGTCCAGCTCGCCTTCGAACAGGCCGGTAGGGTCGAAGGGCTACTGGAAGCCGCGCTGGAACGTGCTGATGCCCTTGGCCGACACTCTGAACTGGGCGGCGAGGACGAGCTGAGCCCGATCCTGCTGGCCGTCTCGGATAGCAGGCCACAGATTATCTCGGCCAACACATACAAGTTCATAGTCATGTTCGCCATCGCCGAGTACTTCGGCCAGCCCTTTACCCCGACCGACCAAGCCTGGATCAAACCGTTGAACGGGACCACAGAAGACGAATGGCCCTCTGACCAGGGGAGACTCACGACCCGTGTTCAGCCAGGTGCTCAGGACTCCGATACCGGACGAAGGCCGAAGCGTCTGGCGGGAGCGTAGCGGAAGCATCGGCCGCAGTCTCGCTCCGTTGACACTCTCATCGAGTCGCGGCGGCGTACAGAGTGACGTGAGGTTTCCCGTCAGGACGCGCCGACGCACGGGCAGCCAAGTCTCAATTCTCCGGCTCGGGGCTCAAAGCACCGTCGCGCCATCGCGTCGGAAATGGCCAGATGCCCACGCCAGCCAAGTAGCACGGCCCTGCGGACCCGGCGCGTGCTAACATTTGCCTGGTTCAGTTGGGGTAACAGAGAGTGCAACGTCAGTGAGCGACAGACCCGTCAACCACCTCTCGAAGGCAGCTGGTGAACGCGCCGCCTGGGGCGTTCACTTTTTGGACGCGACCCAGCAGTTGTTCATCACGAATCCGTCAGACATCGGGGTTTCGCTCGCTGCGGCTGCGCCTCGGCGCTTTGAGGCCAGCATAAGGGAACGTGATGTTTTCCGCCCCAGTGCGCCCGCAATACTCTCGTTTGCACAGGTCCCGTTGAGGTTGCTCATCGGCAATCGCTGGTGGATCGGAGCGGACGCCTGGCTTCAGAATCGAACGCATATTCGCATTGCCAATGATGTCGCGCTGTTTCAGGAGATGTCCCCTACAACCGGAACCCGCGCCCACGAATGGGACATTGCGCTGATCAGGTCGCCGATTCAAGTCAGGACGGGCTCCTGGGTCAGATCGCGTGCTCTCATGATCATCAGCAGAACGGCGAGAAGCGCATCGGTCATCGCGTTACCGATGCGCGTTGTAGGTAGCACTAACCCCGATAGATAATTGCCCCCGATAATGAAAGCACGGCGAACCGATTCTGATGCGCATTTTGCATGTTGTAACCTATATATCGCCAGATATGCGGTTTGGTGGTCCACTGAGGGTTGCCTTGAACATCGCCGCCGAACAAGCGAGGCGGGGTTGCACCGTAGCGATCGCAGGCGCTAGCGCGACGTCCGGTCCTGTGGACTTCGAGGGCGTAGCTCGACATGTGCAGGTTCTCGGTTTCAAGTGCCAGACGCTATCTGGGCGACGCCCATTCACATCAATGATTTCGCCTGGCTTGTGGCGGTTCATTTGGTCGCATGCAGGTGACTACGACGTCGTGCACGTTCATCTCGGACGCGATCCGGTGTCGGCACTGTCGGCGTTGCTCCTCCGATCGCGAGGCCGGAAGTACGTGGTACAAACGCACGGAATGGTGGAGAAAAAGGGCTGGCTTACTCGAATTTACGATGAGCTCGTCATACGAATGGCGATCCGAGGCTCGCGACTCGTGCTAGTACTCACGCCTTCTGAACGTTCTTATCTCGGCCTTATCAGCAGTCGTGATGACGTAATGGTATTTCCAAATGCGACATCGATACCCGCGTTGACCTTCCACCAGGAAGAAGACTCCGTCGCGGTTCTGTTTCTCGCACGATTGCATCCACGGAAAGGTGCCGTTCAGTTCGCCAATGTTGCGGCGCGTATCCTCAGAACGCAGGTCGACTTGGACGTCACCTTCGAGATTGCCGGACCAGATGAGGGAGACTTGGCCGCGGTGAAGCAAGCAGTTGAGCAGGCCGCCGACCCGCGGATTCGATATCTTGGGCCACTCACGGCTAGCGAGGCCTTGGCAAAGCTGGCATCCGCTGACGTGTACGTGCTTCCTGCGGTATCCGAACCATTCGGGATGACCGTGATCGAAGCTCTGGCGGGAGGGGCGGCAGTGGTGTTGCACAGATCTGCCGCGCTTACTCCGGAACTGCTCAACGCATCGGCTGGCGTGAGCTTTGACGGCTCCGACGCAGATCTCATGTCAGTAGTCACCAGTCTGATCGACGATCGCGCCCTGCGGACCGCAATTGGCGGGCGTGGTCGCGAGCTCGCCGCACGACGGTATGGTATTGCCTCCAGTGTCGATCATCTCGAGAGGCTTTACGCTCAATGACCAGGCTGATCACTGATGGACGGCCTGCTAGTGATACCTCACAACACTGGTGTATCGTCCCGGCGCTGCGAGGAGTCACTGGAGTTGCTGTCGCGAGCCGAAGCGCCGCACTCTGCACCAGGGCATTTGCCGGAAAGAACAACGCGCTCGGGAGGACACACAAGTGACTGTCTTACTTGTCGGCATAGGCGATTTCGGGACTGGCTTCCAGTCGGGGCGCCCACGGGCTTTGCATCGTGCGATTCGAGATGCGCATGACGTCGTCACAGTTAGCCTGCCGCGCGCCGCCGGCGCGCGGCGAGCTATCGGCGCTGCGGATGCACGGATGCCAGTGGGTAACTATCTCGCCGAGCGATCCCGACACCTCACCCTCAGCTACGCGCTCGAACTGGAACGAGCCATCGAGCAACACCACCCCGATGCTGTGGTGTCGACAACCACCCTGCCGTTCACACGACCCACGACCGTGCCCAGTGCGTCATGGCCAGACGCTCCGCTCAACATGATGATTAGTGACTTGGCGTACCCTCGATTGACGCGGCTATCCAAACGCGCGAAGCAAAGGTATATCGATGCCGAGACGCAATCGTTGAGCAACCAAAGCCTGATCGTGATGCCCACAAAGCGGGCTCTCGAGTACGTCAGTATGCTTGGGGTGACCAACAAGCCCAACCTGTTCGCCCCTTTCGGACCGAACATCGATCCAGCGCTCCTTTCGGTAGCCCGCGCATTTCGTTCCGAAGATCTCCGAAGTCGACCATCCGTGCGTCCAATCCAGCTCTTGTTCATCGGGCTTGACTGGTCGCGCAAAGGTGGACCGATAGCTCTCGAGACTGTCGCTGAACTGAATAGGCGAGGTTTGTCATCGCGGTTGACAGTCATCGGCGTATGCCCGCGCGAGGTAGCAGCAAACCCGCTAGTCAACTACCTGGGCAGATTGAACCCTGACTCGCCGAAAGACCAGCCCAAGTTGGTCGATGCTCTCTCCGCGGCCTGGGCATTGATCTTCCCAACTCGCGCGGATAACTACGGCGCGGTCGCCTGCGAGGCGGCATCTGTCGGTGTGCCGGTGCTGATATCCACCTCGGCCGGAGTCTCCGAGCACGTGGTCTCGATGGGGTTTGGGAGCGCGATCGAGGTACAGCACGACGTCAAGACCGAGGCCTCGCTCTACGCGAATGCAGTCGAGGAGCTGGCCGCCGCGCCATCTACCTACTCTGCGGCTTGCGAGGCCGGGCCGGATGCGACCTCCGGACCACTAAGCTACAGATCGGGCTGGGAAGCCATCCTCCGTGCGCTGCTATCAAGCGCCTAGTCGGCCGGGAGTCAGCGCATGAACAGCCGGAACCGTAGCAACCCCAGACGGACTTCAGTCGGCCCCGTCCTGACAGCCAACCCTCCGCACTCTTCACAAAGAAGCGCGGGTCGTTTTCGGTACCGGTTCTTCGCGATCATCGGCTTCGCGTCGGCGTTTTACGTTCCGTTTGGCGGACAACTGTATGTGGGCGAGCTTCTTTTGTTCGTTTTTCTACCGTTCGCCTTGCGCCGATCCTCAAAGATCTCTAGGCCAACGGCTCTACTTTGCCTGCTTATCGCCTTCTATTCCGGCGGTGGGATTATTTCCGGGGTCGCTGCTGGAGACAGCACCGCCGAAATTGTCGCACGTACCGCCGCTGGCGCCTTTCTGGGTATATCAGTTCTGGTTCTGCAATTACTGAACACCACTCTTGATGAATACAAGATTGTGATCGTGTGGTTCTCGCTGGGTCTGCTGCTCGCGAGTTTGGTCCAACCGTCTGTATATGTTGTTGAGGCGCCGTGGAAGTTCGGCTATGGGCTGCCCGCAACAATGCTTGCCCTCGTGCTCGCAGGGAAGTTCAGGAAGCGATTCGCCGGCGCCGTGTTGCTTGTAATGGTGGCCGCATTGAACCTCGCGCTTGACTATCGATCCCTCGCGGTGGTTTGCCTGTTGTCGGTGGTGTTCGGGTGGCGTCAGTTGGGTGCCGCAGCACCGTCTCCTCATCGTAAGGCAACGGGTCGCGCTGCACTCTTGCTCCTTGTCTCGGTTGGTGCCGTACTCGCACTCGGCAGTGTTTATTCGGCGCTTGCCTCGAGCGGTGCGCTTGGCCCAACTGCCCAGTATCGTTACGAGCTTCAGGGGCAGGGAGGTTTAGTTTCTCTCCTGCTCAGTGGGCGATATGAGATCTTCTACAGTCTCCCGGCAGCCATCCACAATCCGATCCTTGGGTACGGGACATCATCTGCTCCTCCAAGTAGCGTCCTGAACCAGGGAACCGAAGCTCTCAGAGCGCTGGGTCTGGTTCTCATCGCAGAGCGAGGGGCGGCCCACGAAGGAATTCCGACGCATTCGGCCATGATGGGCGCATGGGTGACTTCAGGGATCTTCGGTCTCGTGCTCTGGCTGTTTATTCTCGGCCTGTTCGTGAGGCTTTTATATCTTGTCGTGCAATGCTTTCCCGTGCCCATCCTGGCGGTCTTTCTGACTCTTCTTGGTATTTGGAACACGCTCTTCAGTCCGTTCGGGGCAACAACGAGACTTCTCTTTGCTTTCACCATCGCTGCATGCATATCCATAGTCGTTTCATCCCACCCACAGGAACAGGAGAGATTATGCCGAGAGTGATCCAATCGCTCACCACATTGGTTGCTTTATTTCCCGCCTCCCGAGCAAAAAACGCACTTCTGCGTGCACTTGATCACGATGTGAACGCTACAGCATCCATCGGGCCATGTCTCATCCTTAGGGTTCAAAAGCTGGTCCTCGGCCCGGGCGCGACGATAGGCGCGTTCAACGTAATTCGGGATGTGAATCTCTTGTCGATCGAGGAAAACTCCACACTGGGCCATTGGAATTGGGTATCTGCGGCGCCGTCGATTTCCCCGGAAAATGGCGCCCGGCTAATGATCGGCAAGGAATCGGCGATTACGAGCAGGCACTACTTGGATGTGTCGGGCGGTATCTTTGTCGGTGACTACAGTACGTTGGCTGGCGTCAGGACAACGATCATCACCCATGGCATTTCGTGGAAGCTGTCTAGGCAGCAGACACGAGCTGTTATCGTCGGCAATTACGCTATCGTCGGCTCGACTTGCGCCTTGGTGCCAGGCGCCGTGGTCCCAGATGCCACCGTAATTGGCATGGGCAGCACTGTTGCTCCAGGTCTCGACAGCTCCGGAATCCTCGCCTTTGCTCCCCGCGCGACTACACAACGGTCCGGCCTGCGCGGGCGTTACTTCGAGAGAACTCGCGGATATGTTGAGTGAGAACGGGAATCGTCGTGATAAGCCGCACGTGTCTGTATTGATGCCTTCCCGAGATCCTGGTCGGTTTGGTCGTATTGCCGTTGAGTCCGTCTTGAGGGAACTTGGACCAGCGGATGAGGTCATAATTCAGGATGCGAATTCTACTGATGGTTGGCTAAAAGAGCTACCTGCAGATCCGCGAGTTCATGTCGTATCCGAGAGGGACAATGGACAAGCAGACGCTTTGAATCGGGCACTGGGTAGGGCCTCCGGCGAGTGGATCTTATGGTTGAACGCCGACGACATCGTGTTTCCAGGGAGCCTACGCGCTACCGAACAGCTCAACGCATATGACGTCATCTATGGCGGGTTCGCGACGATTGATGCCTCTGGAGATGTGATTCGGCGGTTCTTTCCAGACAGGATCACGTTCGATCGGCTGATTTTACGTGGGTGTTTATTATTCAGCGGTTCAACCTTATTTCGAAGAGATGCATTAATTTCGATTGGCGGTTTTCGATCGGATTACCACTACTGCATGGACTACGAGCTGTTCCTACGCGCATTCTCTTCCGATCTGGCTGTAACTAGGTCTCCCCATCTCATAGGTGCACTCAGGATTCATCCCGACACCAAGACAAGCGGAGTTCCCTGGGAGTTCGTGAAAGAAGCGGCACGCGCGAGGAGCGAGTATACGACCACGAGGCGACTACACTTGTACGCTGCCGTACAGCGCCTGGAACATGCGTTGTTGGTCGCTTCAACACCGGTGCGAGCGTCGTCCCTCTATCTCCGCCTTCGGCGGCGGGGAGACCCCCCCGACACGGCAGATCTAGCCCTTTGAAAAAGCTATCGACTTCTTATATTTCATCACAAGATTTGCCCTCCGCCATATCGGGGACTGCACGTTCAACGGCGTAACTCCGACCTCGGGTGTGTCAGATTAACCCGACTTGGGCCAATTTAGTGCGCATCTGAGTTGTTGATCTTGGCGAGGATGTCGGCTTCGTCGGAGGGGATGGGTTGGCTGGCGGTGATGGTCTGGCCGGCGACCGTGAGGGTGACGTCGCGGTACTGACGGAAGGTACGCACGAAGCGTTTGATGGTCCATCCGGTGGCTTGTTCGATGTGGTGGCTGACGGCCAGCGCAGCGAACACGACGGCCAGGTGAGCGTCGATCGATTCCTTCTTATGGTGGTAGACCGGGCGGGCTTTCAAATCGCTTTTGGACATCCGGAACGCGTGTTCGACATGCCACAACTGGTGATACGCGCCGATCACGAACTCGGCCGGCTTGTCGAGATTGGTGACATACGATTTCCAGCCGGCCAGGGCTTTCACTTTGGCCTCCAGTTCCCGGTTGATCGACGGACGTGCCCCGGACAAGGTGATGAACCGGTTGCGTTTCACCGGGGTCTTCCCCGCGACCGCGTTCGCGGCTTTCGTGAGTTGCTGGTCGACACCGTGCAGGGTACGGCGGGCACGGGCGGCCCGGTACTGGAAATACACGCTCCGATGCCGGGTATCGGCCTTGACACCCATCACCTGTTTTTGTGACAGCACGAGCTGATCGGGCGGCTCAGCGTCCGGATGCTGTTTGCGCCACTGGCTGATCGCGTACGGGATCTCGGGAATCTTCCCGCCCACGATGAACGACCAGCCGGCATCTTCGATATCTTTCAGGTTCTGCTCGCTCATCATGCCGGCATCGGCGACCACGACCACATCAGCGATCCCGTGGGCCTCCACGAACCCCCGGATCAGCGGGATCATCGTCTTGGTTTCGGCCCGGTTCCCTTCGAACGCTTCGATCATCAACGGGGCACCGGTCGCATCGGTCAACAACCCGACCGTGATCTGCGGCTCCAACCGGCGCTCCTTGCTGAAGCCGGGCTCACGGAACCCGTCACCGGTATCAGTCTCGAACCATAACGTCGTCACATCGTACAAAACCAGGGCGGCAGGGCCGAGATCAGACCTGGCTGAAACAGCCCCTGACAAGCGGTGACGAAACGCGGGTTCGGCGTAAACAGGCAGCCGCCGTTTCACGGTGCGATACGACAATGGCCGGATACCGGCCTCAGCCAGCACCCGGGCCGCGTCCAGTTTCGACGACGGTTCGATGATCCGCGCGGTCACCAAATGCTCGAACACCAGATCCCCGCCAGCGGCCCGCTCCAAGCCGAGTTGCCGATAAACACCGGCGATCGCGTCCAGCAGCCGGCCCATCCGCATCCCGGCCACCACAACCTCAGACTCCACCGCCAGGGCCGGGTCTTCGAGGGGGAGCTGGTCTTGCCCGGCAGCGATCCGCTGCGCGGCAGCTGCTTTCAACAGTTCGACCTCGGCCGGAACCCGCGCCGAGCCAATGTGTTCGATATCTCGTGACCCACGCACCGACTTCCACACGATCTGAACAGCCGTCGCCCCCGACCCCGCGGTCACCGTCCGCACATACGCCACGAAACCAAGCCTGAAACCCCCACCACTTAGTGCGCAACCCCCAGACCAAAGCAGCTAGCCACTCCCATGATCAACCCCGAAACCGAGAGTCATGGCCCAAGTCGGGTTTCAACATCTCGACCTCGGCCGGGCTATGCGCCGAACCCACATGCTCGATATCTCGTGACCCACGCACCGACTTCCACACGATCTGAACAGCCGTCGCCCCCGACCCGGTGATCACCGTCCGCACA
>Ga0334885_1004255_pt1 | contig 12518 bp, 11 predicted proteins | sample GraSluR1_MG_8_FD_207233 | JGI IMG/M metagenome (GOLD analysis project Ga0334885, IMG submission 207233) | Sludge microbial communities from methane-producing bioreactor in Wageningen University, Netherlands - Granular Sludge_31_05-R1 | ecosystem: Engineered > Bioreactor > Anaerobic >...
CTGCGCCTTTTCGAAGGCTTTAAGCATCTCTCTGGAAGCAATTTCACTATAGGTCATAACGGTCCGTTTATGATTGATCATTTGTGAAATGATTCCTTCGTCTGTTGGAAAAGCTTCACGATGAAGTCGTTCCAATCGCTCTAAATAGGCTTCCTCCGAAAAGTCATAGAAGTACACTTCCACGCCCCGTACCTGAGGATTAGTGAAAGAATTCAAGTGAATACTGATGAAAAGATCCGCAAGCTCTTGGTTGGCAATGATCGCTCTTTCTTGAAGGCCAATATACACATCTGTATCTCTGGTCATAATCACAGTATATCCCTTTTGCTCTAACAACGAACCAAGAATAAGGGATATCCGCAATGCAATTTCTTTTTCTGGTGTTTTCCCTGGACCAGTTGCCCCGGTATCAATTCCTCCGTGACCTGCATCTACTACGATCAGAGGCGCTTTTCGAGAACCAGGCGCCCAAAAATCGATCCCCTTTTCTTCTGCATGAAATTCTGATCCGTTGAAGGGAGGTTCTTCGAAGTTATGGTGATCGATATGGGCAGGAACTGTAGTTGCAACGTCGACCCTCTCTCCCGAAACAACATACGATAGACCAGTAATCTGCCCGAAATCTTCCATTGGTATAAAAAACCGGTTCTGAACTAAACGGGGCGATGCTTGGAGGGTATTGTATCGATCGTTGATCCATACACGGTCAGACTGGTTGAAGAAGATCAATTCCTGTTTTTGGTATCGAATGATCAGGGATTTTTCCGAGTTGTTCCATTCATACTCCGCTCCCAAAGACTCAGCCAGGGTTACAGCATGAACATATACAGTATTTCCCAATTGGAAGTATCGATCCGGATCAATCCTCTCTCCTTCAAGGAATACTTCAAGTCGATTCCCAAAAGAAACCAAACATAACGACACGATGCCGATATAAAGCAGCAACCGTTTTCCCATTAGTTACCGCCCATAGATAGTGGATTGCTTTGTTTCAGAACATACATTTTTGATATCGGAGGCAAAAAGTCAACCGGATCTAGGGTTTCACGAGAAGGAAGCGTTCGGATTTCGAAGTGTAAATGAGGCCCTGTGCTTTGACCAGTAGACCCAATCCTTCCGATCATTTCGCCTTGATGAACACGTTGACCCTGCAATACAGAAATTTGAGATAAGTGGGCATATCGAAACATGTGCCGATCTCCATCAATATCAATCGTTAATCCATACCCTCCATTTTCTCCGACAAATGTCACTAAACCAGATCCTGCGGCGAAAATAGGGGCACCTTCTGGTGCAGCAATATCAGTTCCTGAATGGAATGACCGTTGCTGCGTGATGGGGTGTGTTCGCCATCCATACGCACTGCTGATCACACCAAATGTGGGCCATATATACCGATTGTTTTCCACATGAAAGGCTTTTCCAATGGCGCTCAATGGAATAAAGAGTTTCTGACCAATACGAATTGGATAGGGAGGTGAAAGCTGATTGGCAGTCGCTATTGAAGGCACATCTGTAAAAAAATACTGGGCTATTGTGGAAAGAGAGTCTCCCGCACTTACTTCATAGATATACCCTTTTGGAAAAGGCAGAAGTACAACTTGCCCCTGATGCAACTGTCCTGTATTGATTTTGGGATTCCAGTCCAAAAGCATCGACATCGGAATCAGGTACAACTCTGAGACTTCTTCCAACCGTTCTCCGGAAATCGCAACATGCCTCAGTGTCAAGTATCCAAAAGCAGTGACAGAAAGAAAAAATACCACCAACACACAGACGATCCGATTCATCGCAATCCCCCCATCATTCCAATCATCTTGTTTACCCTTGATCCGTAACAACGAACAAAGCAAAGAGAAACGAAGACAAAAGCATCAATCCAGAAAAAAGCAAAATGGCATAAGCAACATCCGTCTTATGTTTATGATCATGGCTTTCTGATTGATCTCGATAGTCTTTATGCAGTTTCGCTAGATAGATCCATCCTACATTTATGGTAATGATAAAAGCACCAAAGAGGATATTAGATACCCGTTCCCAATGGAACCATCCCGTGACGAGAGCAATACCAATCATAATTACACTTACATACATAGGCCGGATGAAAAGGATTTTCCACCGAGGAACCGGAAGAATTGCGTTTTGATTCATGAACTCCCCTCCAAAAAATGACGAACCATACTTAAAAAAGGACTATCCGGATAGGTAAGTACAAACCGAATTGCATTCTCCAACCACTCCGGATCCCCTTCGCTTTTTTGTCTTCCAATCATGGAAAAAAGAGCTTGCTGCCCTGCTTCTTCTTGCGAATGAAAATATATGAGTTTTCGCAAATACCGATTGGCCTGATAATGATCATTTAACCGATCGTATTCTTCCACGCACCTTGCACGAACTTCCCCTAAGTTTTTGGAGGAGGGAAACTTCTCTTCAAAAGTCTTCAACACAACAAGGTTTTGCAATGGATCAGAGCTTGTAGACCTTGACAACAGATCATCGTATGCGACAGCTTCGCTTTCCGACATTTCGATTTCGAGCTTCCCCGAGGTTAGGTCCATAATAACACCCAACATCGAATCAATTTTCTTTGAATCTTCAAAAAAATCGATTGCTTGATTGTATATGTCTAGGGCTTTGTTTTTTTCGCCCCAGAATACAAATGCTTCGAAAGCTGAGTAAAGCGATTCTTCAGGACTCATAACAATCCCCAAGAACTTTTGATTGATAATCATCTGATAAAAAAAGGCAAGACTCTTCCACACTTTTTCCCGGATTTGGATGACATCGCTAAATAGATCATCTCGGTTGACCATCGCAACCTTACCTTTAGTCTCTCCAATGACAATAAATGAAACGGCTGTATCGTTTATCAAGTTCCAAATCCCGATCATCATAGGTTTTTCTAAGGTTTCTTCTTTCCAAGAATCCCACTTCCATTGAAGCTTGATCGTCCCTTCTTTGATTTCATAGACATATCGGAGATGGTCTCCATCCATAACAATCACTTCATCGGCCCGGAATTCTTTCAGTTGCACTCCAAAAACTCCTTTATGGCGAGAATTATTGATCCTTTTTCCATCGGACTCATCCCCATATGGTCGATCATGTTTTCACAAAGAAAGATAATATGAAAATTCCCTGACATCGGATTTCGATGCTCGGGAGATCGCAAGGTCACGACCAACATGAGCGATTGCCATGGGGAAAGTTCGATCGGATCAACGCCAAAATATGCTCTTGACGCCTGCCCCATGCCCCAAATTCCGTTTCCCATATACGCTGTGTTGAGATATAGTTCTAGGATCATTGACTTTGAGTAATTTCGTTCGAGCTGCAATGCGAGGTAGAGTTCTTTCTGTTTCCGTTGCAAAGTCCGACCGGGGTCAAGGTACAGGTTTTTGGCTAGCTGTTGTGTGATCGTGCTTCCCCCTTGAATCGATGATGAGCCGTCCGAGAATAATCCTTGGATGTTAGACCAGAAAGCGCGCAGTATCGCCTTTATTGAAAACCCAGGATGCTGCCAAAACACTTCGTCTTCAGATACGAGCAACATGTCAATTAGGTCTTTGGGGAACTGGTCAACTGAATCGAACGAAACGGCATTTTGCCGTTCAATAATCGGCAAGTGAAGATCAAAGCTCTCCGAAAGAAAATCCTGAGCCTCCCCAATAACCCATAACCCAAAAAGCCCACAAACCATAAATGAAAAACCCATCCCCCGTAAATAGGAAAATATAGCCCTTTTAATCAAAAGCTTTAACGATCGCTTCGACATGATTGGTAATGATACCATAGGCTATATGTTCTTTAGCCATGATCAATACCCACTCCACATCGTCTACAGTCCACCAGAAAATTTTGATCCCCAAAGCCAGAAATCCCTGACGCAAGTCCGCCCGTTTCACTTCATCAACCGATTGAAGCGCTTGAATCGGAAGATGCAACGAATAAGGTCGGTATAAAACGCATAATTGATTGATATATTCCATAACCGTATCCGGTTTTTGAAGGCTAACTCCATGTTTCTTCTGTGCTTCTTCTCCGATTAATAAACCACAACGAGCTTCTGGAATAATCTTTCGAACCTCGTTTAACGAATCATGAATAAATGACGAGAAAATTACTTGTTCTTCTGCGCGGAATTTTTTTACCAAAGCAGCAACTGGTTGTGCAGTTTCTATCTCTTTGAGTTCTATGTTGACCAAACCCCTGTGAACAATCTCTTCAAGGACTTCCTTGAGGGTTGGAATCTTCTGGTTTTGAGCAAGGGAAAGCGTTTTTAATTCCTCCAAAGTCATCTCAGACACGCGCCCATAGGACCCAGTTACCCGATCTACAGTTGCATCATGGATGACGATAATCTGGTTGTCTTTGCTCATGCGAACATCTAACTCGACACCATCCGCCCCGTATTCCAAGGCTTTTTGAAAAGCCAGTAAGGAGTTTTCTGGATATAGTTCAGAGAACCCGCGGTGACCGAGGATAAACGGTTTCATTAGTCCCACCTCTGCTTTTCTGACATTTGCTCTCTTATTGGAAGGATTATACCATGATTTTTCTCTTTTCCAGTATTCCACGCCGAATTGCTGCTCTAAAGACGGGTCAAAAGTGTCTTGAATCGATCGATTCCTTCTCCAAACAATTATCCCGAAAACCAAAATAATAAAGGCAGGAAAAAGCCAGGAGCTCTGGACAAAAAGCCAGCGTAGCCAAGAAACCAACATTGTGCGCACTCGCCAGTTCGTAAAGAATTCGCGAAATGAACCAGGGATAAAAGCTTCGGGCCATGAACCCCCCGATTGATATTCTAATATGATCTGCTCCAAGTTCACGCGAAAATCTATTTTTTGGTCGAGCGCATAGAAAAAATCCGTTACCAGTTCATAAAACACCAATACTTGATCGCCTTGAGGATAATCTTCATAGGCCATCAGATTGGTTTCATTCCAGGACAAAGGCCTCGGGATTCTTTGCGTTTGTCGACTTTCAAACCAACATGCCAACCCTTCCATGATCCATAGAGGAACATGAATAATTCGGCCGGTCCGGTCGTATTCTCTCCAAATCCATTCAAAAGTAAACAAATGCATCATCTCATGCCGGAGCAATTGAGGGAGTTCTCTTAGAGTTGGAGGCAATGCGATCCTGAAAATACTCCCATCAAAAAGCGCTTCTGCGCGTGTAAAAACAGAGTATTCTCGTCGAATCTCGATCTCAACAGGAAAAGTCAATGTCAATCCCCACAGACCTTCCAATTCATGATTAATCTGTTGAAAATGCCAATCAATGGTATTTCTCAAATATAGGGGAGGGGGATTGGGATAATGAGGGGTGGCGATAAGAAAAGCCGGGACAATGAGTACAAAAAGAATGAAACAAGCTTTCATTAGGGTTGAACCATCACTCGAAAATAGAGGATGTGTCCAGGAGAAATTTGATAGATCGAGTACTCACCAGGCACATCAAAATTCCATCTCAGATTCTGCTGCGAAAACCGCTGACCCATTATATGCCATATCCCTGAATGCTTCCCGGGGAAAAGAATGCTTTGATTCAATCGGATCCGTTCAAAATGAATGGTTCGATGAACAGGCAACTCAAATCTTTGGGGATAGAAAACCCCTTCTTCACTCGACCGATTCCCAAACCGATCTTCCGTAAATATGGAAACGTGAAGGGTTAAAGACTCATTGGGAATGATATACTGAACACAGGCATGTAAGGTTTCCCCATTTACCCTCCATTCTAAACTGGAAAGGTTTCGAGAAGATCGATACCGGATCAGTAAAGGCAAACCTTGAACAACCAAAATCGGCTCCATATTAATGGAGTATTTCGGATCTCCGAAGAAAAAACGCTCTGGGATTTCTGATTCACGAACGAATGGATACAACCAATCAAATACATCATGAAGCCCGAGAAACTGGAGATATGCAGGGAGGTATTCCAGAAATTCAGTGGATTGAATCCACAGCTCTTCCTCTTCGACAAACCAAGGGAACGTTACGAATATAATTTCATCGATCGAATCAATCCAAGAATATTCATGAGGTGCGATTGGCAGGATGAGGTGGGCTAAGGAAGCATAATTGCTTACAACAATTCCGTTATCGAGTTCGATGACCCAGGGGGGATCAAAAATCAATGGAAAGTCAATTCTCGGTGGAATGTACGATTTGGAAACACGATATGTCCCTTCTGAAATAATCGGTCTATTCCTTGTCTCCAAACCTACGGAGTAAATCATCCGACCATAGGATAGAAAAGCAATTCCTTTATCCAAATCCACCATTACCGTCTGCGTAAATAAGCATCCAGAACTAAGGAAACATAACCCAATCAGAACTCTTATGGTCTTTCCCAAAAGAAGACCGATCCCCCTTTTCTTTTCCCTTCTCGAGCCTTCTTTATCACAACCTCTATCGGATCGCTGAACACCATTATTATCAGGAAAAAGCAATCTTCAACGCGATCAGAAACTATGGAAGAGGCGCAACATCCCCTGCGACAAGCTTTTGGATGATCGCTTTCATTTCATCTTGAATGATTTGCGGAGTATTCCTTTGGAAGTTCGGATCTTCGATGGTGAAACCAATGCCTCCTTCAAGAATGCCCCATCGCTCAATCTTTCCAAAAGGCAGTGTCCCTTCAAAGGCTCGTACAATTACATCGTACATTGCCCGATCTGCGTGCTTAAGAGCACAAGCCAAAATTGCGTTTGGGGCATGATGAATATAATTGGAGTCAACGCCAATGATATAGCGGCCTTTTTCCTGGGCCGCTTGAATGGCTCCTACTCCAGTTCCACCGGCTATCGTGAAGATAATGGCAGCTCCTTGGTCGTATTGAGCGCGAGATAAATCTCTTCCTTTGTTCGGATCGCCCCAACTCCCCGCAACAGAAAAAAGAACCTGGATGGATGGAATAACGCTTTTTGCTCCATATTCATACGCAGGTTTCATTCGTTCCGTCATAGCAGGATATATATCCCCCGCTAGCAGCCCTATAGTCGGTTCGGGAAAATTCCACCTATGATATTGAACCATCAGGGCCGCATACACACCAGCCAAAAAAGCCATTTCTTCATCTCGAAATCCCAAAGAAAATACGTTATCCATTTTTGGAGCGATCCCGTCTATAAGAACTACCTTTTGGGAAGGGAAGGCGCGGGCAACCTTTTCAACACTGTGCGGCATACCTTCCGTAAATGTGATCACAACATCATAAATCCCGCTCGCCGAAAGACTCGTTAACAAGGGCTCCCACCGCGCTGCATTATATCCCCCTTCAACAACCCGAAGGGAAAAGCCTTTCTCTTGGGCTGCCTTTTCAGCGCCAGCAACCATCATCTCATAGATTGCGTTACCACCTACTTCGCCTGTAATCAGAAGTACTACGGAAAATGGGAAAGAAAGAGTCGCTGTGAATATGAATAAAAAGAAGTACACCACGGATCGTCTACGGAAAATCCTTCGGGCCTTCATAAAAATCACGCAGACTCCGAAAGAACGATAAGGGCGGCTTCTTGCCCCTGTACATGTTCGGGTGTAATGATCACTTTTTTTATATTCCGTTTTCTGTTTTGCATGGAAGGAAGTTCAAACATCAAATCCAGCATAACTTCTTCCACTACGCTTTTTAAAGCTCTCGCTCCCGTACCTCTAGAAAGAGCAGAATGAGCGATACATTGCAGCGCTTCTGGAGTGAACTCGAGATCGATTTCATCCATTTCCAATAGCTTTTGATATTGTTTGATCATGGAGTTTTTGGGCTCGGTGAGGATGGTTACCAAGTTCTCTTCGGTCAAATCATCTAGAGTGGTTGTAAGCGGAAAACGGCCGATAAACTCTGGAATCAATCCATAGTGTACCATATCGTCGGGATTCACCTTTGAAAGGATTTGCCCAATTCTCTCTTGGTTTTTTGACTTTATATCTGATCCGAAACCCATAGTGGAATCTTGAGTCCGATGCTTGATGATCTCCTCAAGACCATCAAAAGCTCCTCCTGCTATGAACAAGATATTTGTGGTGTCGATTTTCAAAAAATCCTGGTATGGATGCTTCCTGCCGCCTTGCGGGGGAACACTCGAGACACATCCTTCCAGAATCTTAAGCAGGGCTTGTTGAACCCCTTCACCAGAAACATCTCTCGTGATGGAGACATTGGGTCCCTTTTTGGCGATCTTGTCGATCTCATCAATGTATATGATTCCTCGTTCAGCCCGCTCAATATCAAAATTAGAAGCCTGAATTAACCGAAGCAATACATTCTCGACATCTTCCCCGACATATCCCGCCTCTGTAATACTTGTCGCGTCGGCAATAGCAAAAGGAACATCCAAAAAACGGGCGAGTGTCTTCGCGATCAGCGTTTTCCCTGAACCTGTGGGACCAATCATCATAATGTTGGTTTTCTCGATCTCCGTTTCATCTTTTTTCTCTTTGAACATGATTCGTTTATAATGGTTGTAAACAGCAACAGCTACTGTCTTCTTCGTCTTTTCTTGACCAACCACATACTTATCTAACTCGGTTTTTATATCCAGGGGAGTTGGGAGCGTTTCTGAGGAGTCACGAAAATGGATCGAATCCTCATCTTTCAACGTATCATAAAAGAGTTCAACACATTCATTGCATATATATACATTCGGCCCGGCAATCAATCGCTGGACTTGTGTAGACAACCGCCCACAGAATGAACATTTTTTTTCTGGTTTCATTTAGTTCTCAGCCTCCTCGAGCAGCAATCCGCTTATTTTTTCTTCTGAATTACCTTATCCACGATCCCATATTCCACTGCTTCATCAGCGCTTAACCATCGATCGCGATCGGTATCTTGTTTCACTTTTTCTAAGGGCCTACCTGTATGCAGAGATATGAGTTTATTAATATGCTCTTTGGTTTTCAGGAGTTCTTTCATTTGGATCTCAACATCACTCGCGCTCCCGCGAGCCCCTCCCCACGGTTGATGGATCATCACTCTTGAATTTGGGAGGATATTCCTTTTTCCGGATTGGCCCGCCATTAAAAGCAATGCCGCCATAGAAGCGGCTAGACCTACGCAAATCGTTACTACGTCAGATTTAATGTATTCCATCGTGTCGTAAATTGCCATACCTGCAGAAACGGAACCTCCAGGACTGTTGATGTACAGGCTGATGTCTTTATCTGGATCCTGCGCTTCAAGAAATAAAAGCTGGGCTACGATCAGGTTGGCAATATGGTCATTGACTTCATCGCCCAAAAAGACAATTCGGTCCTTAAGTAAGCGAGAATAAATATCATACGAGCGTTCATATCGGCCCGTTGTCTCAATGACAATGGGAACGAGTTGATCGATTGTTTCTTCAGTAAGATCTTTTTCTGTCGTTCTTTTGCGCATCAATTCCATCATGATTCCTCCGTTGTATCCTTGATTTCGCTTTGCTTGGCTTGTAGATCTTCACGAATGGCTTGGATCAGTTCGCGATCATCCGGCCATAGGTCTTTGGAAGCCTTCTGAACCTTATCGGTTGGCTTCTCGGAAGGCTCTGCCTCTTCTTGTTGGGTTTCTTGCTCTTCTTGTGTCTTTGAATCATCCCATTGGACCAAATCGATCATGAAGGTTCCAATTTTCATTTGAATGACTTCTTCTCTGATAGGACCCATCTCATTTCTTTTCACCAAGTACTCTTTCATTTGCTTTCCACTAAGCCCAATCATAGCAGCCCGATTATCCAAGAATTGATCTACCTCTTCTTCTTGGATAGAAAGTCCATTTGCTTTCGAAAATGCTTCGGCAACGAACTTTCGTTTCCAAGAGTGCATCAGTTGATCCTTCAACTTCTGAATGAATGAATCATCATCATCAACGGTTAACTCTTTCATGTACGCAGACTTTTCTTCAGGAGTCATTTTTTCTATGCTTTCTTTGACGATAGTCATGGGAACTTCTTCCGAAGTAATCATTTCTGATTGAAGAACCAGCTCCTCAAAAGAGGCTCTTGGAAGATAGTATGTTCGATATCGTTCTTCCACTGAATCTCGTATCTCATTTCTCCATGCCTCTTTCATCTCATGAAGATTCTCAAAATCAAGACCAACCTCTTTTGGAAAGGAATCATCCAAGGGGAGATATTCTCGATGTTGGACTTCATTTATCTGTACATTATAACTGTATACACGCTCTGTTCCTTCTTTTTCGAAAGACCGTTCAATGGAAAACTGATCGGATTTTGCTTTCCCCAAAGCGGCTTGGACCAAAGGGTTATGATCTTCGATATCCATCCGGTACGTGATTGCTGGAGAATCAAAGATCATTCGGCCTTCGGCATTATGGACTTGATAGGTAAGAGAAATCTGATCACCCCATTGACAGGGTCTGTCAACAGGATGTAGAATTGCGTACTCTTCCCTATGTTCTTTTACCCGTTCTTCGACAGCTTGATCGATCATATGTTCCTGGATTTTCTCTCTGCGAATCATCATGTTCGATAATTCCGGCAGCTGAATCTGGGGCTGAGCAAACAAAGTAATTTGAAAGTTGTAATCTCCCATCTCCGCTTTTGAAGCCTCAGTGATAATAGGCGGATAGATTAAATCCTGTAACGATCCTGTTTTTCTTTCCTCATCTAAATGGATTTCTAACAAATCCCAAGCTGTTTTTTCTTCCAATACCTTCACGTGTTCCGGAGGAAAAAGAAGACGCAAAGGCACCTTACCTTTACGAAAACCCGCAAACTGCGCATTTTTTTGCGTTTTTTTCATTTCCGTTTCCAAAGACTTTCGAATTTCATTTGCAGGTACTGTTGTCTTCACCTTTCGAACATTGACATCTTCATGAACTGTTTCTAAATTCAAAAACATACCTCCTTGCTTGCTTGTATTATTTGAGTCGATTATACCATGAATCCATACCAAATCCCGACAAAGGAAGCTTTTTCAGGAAAGAGGGTTGTCATTCATCCGTTTTATGATACAATCAAGCTGGTTGAAGAAGGAATATGGAGGTGTCTTGTGATTTGGGAAGGGTTTCTGGATTTCTTTGAAAATTCCGCTCTGCTTGGGTTGACCTGGGGAAATCTGGTTATGCTCGGAATCGCTTGCCTATTGCTATATTTAGCCGTTTATAAACACGCTGAACCGCTTTTGCTCGTTTCCATCGCTTTTGGCGTCATTTTGGCCAATATTCCTGCTCAATACACCGGGGTCTTCAATGAACCAATGAATGGAATTCCGGGTGGTCTGATGTATTATATTAACCTAGGGCTTTCTACTGGAATCCTTCCCCCACTCATTTTTTTGGGTATCGGTGTAGCGACTGATTTTTCTTTTCTGTTATCCAATCCAATTACGGTCTTTTTGGGAGGAGCAGCGCAAATTGGCATCTTTGTCACTTTTGCCGTTTCCTCTTTCATTGGCTTTGATATTCGTCAAGCTGCGGCGATCGCGATCATAGGAGGCGCGGATGGACCGACATCCATCTATGTGGCCTCTCTTTTTGCCTCTGATTTGCTCGCAATCATCGCGATTGCTGCATATTCCTATATCGCTCTGATCCCGATCATGATGCCGCCCATCATGAAAGCGTTGACAACTAAGAGCGAACGAAAGATCAGAATGCCTATGCCAAGAAAAGTGAGCAAGGCAGAAAAACTCGTCTTTTCTATTTCAACAACGATTCTTATTGGCTTTCTCGTACCACAAGCTTTGCCTCTAATCGGTATGTTGATGTTCGGTAACTTTCTGCAGGAAAATGGATACACAAAGCGTTTGGCTGAAGCCGCTTCGCGGTTTATCGCAGATCCCGCGATTATCTTTTTGTGTCTGGCCGTCGGATCGAAAGCCAGAGCAGATGTGTTTCTGACATCACAAAGCTTATTTATCCTTTTCTTAGGAGCAGCTGCATTTTCTTTAGGCCCCGCATTCGGTATCCTCTTTGCTAAGTTTATGAACCTATTCCTTAAACAGAAAATCAATCCATTGATTGGGGCTGCTGGAGTGTCCGCTGTTCCAGCTTCCGCTCGTGTTGCGCAATCAGTTGCGCAATCAGAAGATCCAACCAATTTCATCCTGATGCACGCGATGGGTCCAAATGTAGCTGGGGTAATCGGATCTGCAATTGCAGCGGGTGTCTTTCTTTCAATCCTCTAGGCAGGAATTTCTTGATGATTGATTACAGAAACCATACAGAAGCGATTATTGATTTGGATGCATATGCAAGAAATTTATCCTTTTTCCAAAACCATTGTGCCCCTTCGAAGATCATGCCTATCGTGAAAGCAGATGGATATGGACACGGAGCCTTACCGTTGTCTTTGCTTGTTCAAAAAATGGGATTCCCATTCTTTGGAGTCGCTTTTTTTGAAGAAGCTTTGGAATTGCTGAATGGAGGCATTTCAACACCCGTCCTTGTGATGAACTACACCCGGCCCGACTGCATTCCTTTTGCCCAAGAGAAGAAGATTCGGATTACCCTGTATGCATTCGAACAATGGGAGCGAATCAGACCTTACCTCAATCCTGAACCGCTTTTTG
>Ga0334885_1004256_pt1 | contig 12518 bp, 10 predicted proteins | sample GraSluR1_MG_8_FD_207233 | JGI IMG/M metagenome (GOLD analysis project Ga0334885, IMG submission 207233) | Sludge microbial communities from methane-producing bioreactor in Wageningen University, Netherlands - Granular Sludge_31_05-R1 | ecosystem: Engineered > Bioreactor > Anaerobic >...
AGGTTTTTCTTTTAAAGAACCCCGTGTATGATTCATACTGCTCCTCAAGGTTGATATTATCACCCGTCAGATTACCTGTTTCCGGTGATTTGAAAGGCCGAAGCCACAGAAGGAATACTCTCTGTCCCACTGAAAGTACAAATATCAGGTAGATTGCGCCCAGAGCAACCTCATAGGTGTGAGTCATAAGGTATACCTCCGTCTCAACATTTAAAGCCGTCTTAATGGCAGCCATATTGGGGGTTCCTCCGGTATAGATACCGGTAAGCATGCCCGATACTTTCCATATCTCAGGAATGCTATCCTTAAAGATCCAGTATCCGACAAAGATCATGAGAACAACTGTAAAAAGACCGAGAAGAAGCGATGATATGGCAGAACCAGCCATCTTCAGCCATTTCTTCACATCCATGGAAAAAAGTATCAGGGGAAGCGCAAGCGGAACGGTTAGCTGAGACAGCAGATCCTGGTACCTGTAGGCTTCCTCGGGCAAAAGCCCGACATTACCCACAAATGCGCCCAGAACATAACAAATCAGAACTCCTCCGGCTTTCTTCACTGTTTTGTGTTTCCCTTCAAGATAAATTATCAGAACCGGCATAAGGATAAAGAAGGCCAGCATAAGAATAATCCGGATACTCATGGCGGGGATTTTTTTGGAGATTTTACGATCGTCTAATTTCAGGGTTACCGGCGGACAATATAATTAATTTTTTATTTCTCAAAATATTTTGTCTGTTTTAATTGCAGAAATAGAGATGTCATTTGTAATTTTGATATCCTAATCAATAACAGATAATATGGTAAGCTTAAGACAGATTGAAGAGTTCCTTGGATCAGAGCCAATCGCTCTGGCAGGAGTGTCGCGCAATCCGAGAAAATTCGGATACGCTGCGTTTAAAGAGCTGAAAGAGAAAGGGATGAATATAATTCCCATTAATCCGTACGCGGACGAAATACTTGGCTCAAGGGTCTACCGGGATGTCAGCAGCCTCCCTCAGGAGGTAAAGGCACTTATAATTATGACAAAGAAAGATCAGACTGCCGGTGTTGTCAACGAAGCCCGGCAGAAAGGTATTAAACAGATCTGGATACAGCAGATGTCTGATAATAAAGATGTCGTCAAAGAACTTGAGGGAACAGGCATTAACCTGATCACTAAGGAGTGTATTCTGATGTATTATAAGCCACACAGCATTCATAAGTTTCACCGGGTGATTCTGAAATTTTTCGGAAGGCTCCCCCGATAGATTTCCGGCCGGATATTTGTAATTCGGGCAATCAGCATGAAAATAAGCCGCAAAGATTATATCTTCTCACTTGAGTTCAAGGTAAGGGATTACGAATGTGACATTCAGGGTGTTGTCAATAATGCGAATTACCAGCACTATCTGGAGCATGCAAGGCATGAGTTTCTTATATCAAGAGGTATTAGTTTTGCCAGTCTCCACGAAGAGGGAACAGATCTTGTCGTAACACGGATAGAAATCAATTATAAATATCCTCTGCGAAGCCGCGACAGGTTTGTCGTTAAACTTAATCTGAGAAGGGAAGGTCATCTCAGGCTGGTTTTTGAACAGGCTGTTTTCAGGCTTCCCGATGAGAAACTCATTGCTGAGGCAGAGGTTACAGGAGTGGCTACCCGCAACGGCAGACCGGTTTCTCCTGGAAATATTGTTTCCATACTGGGGATCTGAATGAGGCTGTCTTATTTGAAGACATCAGTCCCACATTAAAGTCAATGTTCTGAAATAATTTGATATCTTTATCCTCATCATAAACAGAAAATAAAAAATACTCATGCAAAAAAACAGAATAAGCCGCAGAAAATTCATGACTGCTCTTACAACCGGGGCCGGCACGATCCTTCTGGGCAGGCATGCACTGGCATATTCCGCCACCTCTGCACCTCAGACCGCTGATCCGTTCAGGATCGTTACCCTCGGTAAGACCGGTATCAAAAGCACACTGCTGGGTATGGGCACAGGCTTTACCGGAGGCAACCGTTCCTCCAACATCACAAGGGCCGGAGTTGCGGAGTCTCTTATCAGAACAGCATACGAAAAAGGCATACGATATTTTGACTGCGCCGACAGCTACGGCACTCATCCATTTACCCGTGATGCCCTGAAGAGCTATCCACGCGAATCGTTCGTTGTGGGCACAAAGATGTGGGTTTTAAGAGGTGGAATCCCCGAGCCGGAACGCCCTGATGCAGACATTGTTGTGGACCGTTTTCGTAAGGAGCTGAATACCGATTACATTGATATAGTCCAGCTTCATTGCATGATGACAGGAACCTGGACCGACGAGCAGAAGCGCCAGATGGAAATACTCGATAATCTTAAGGCAAAAGGGATAATAAAGGCACACGGGGTTTCCGTTCATTCCTTCCAGGCTCTTCAGGCTGCAGCCGACAGCCCGTGGGTCGATGTGATACATGTTCGCATCAATCCTTTCGGAATTTCAATGGACTCAAAGGACCCTGCTCAGGTGGTTCCGGTTATAGAAAAGATGCACAAAGCCGGCAAAGGAATCATAGGCATGAAGCTAATCGGAAACGGCAATTACAGGGACGACTCAGCAAGGATCGATGAAGCCTTGAAATTTGTTCTCGGGCTGGGCACCGTTGATATGGTAATCATAGGATTTGAACAGCCGGAACAGGTTGATAATTACATCGGAAGATTCAGGAATGTGACCATTGCCTGATCCGGATTATTGTCTTGAAAAACAATAAAACAAATTATTATATGATGAAATATTTTGTGTCCCTCTTTGGATTAATATTCATCCATTTTGTTACCGTTATTCCGCAATCGGGCGGGTTAACTCAAATACTAAAATCCGGGGCAGAAATTGAAAAGCTTTCCGGCGATTTTCAGTTCACCGAAGGGCCGGCTCCCGACAAAAAAGGAGATGTGTACTTCACTGATCAGCCTAATGACAGGATAATGATATGGACCTCAAAGGGAGAACTGAAAACATTTATGCAGCCCTCCGGCAGGTCTAACGGTCTCTTCTTTGACCGGCAGGGCTATCTGTGGGCCTGTGCCGATGAGAAGAATGAGCTGTGGAAAATAAGCCCTGACAGGGAGGTTGAGGTAATTCTTGATGAATATGACGGTAAGCTTCTTAATGGTCCTAACGATTTGTGGATAGCGCCCGACGGTGGCGTCTATTTTACAGATCCGTTCTATAGAAGAAACTGGTGGAATCATACCTCCAGGCCTCAGGACATGCAATGTGTTTATTATCTCAGTGCTGATCGTCTGACACTTAGGCGTGTTGAGGAAGAGCTTACGCAGCCTAACGGGATCATAGGAACGCCTGACGGGACAACTTTGTATGTAGCGGATATAGGCGCCAAAAAGACCTGGTCGTATAAGATCAACAGCGACGGCACACTTAGCGGGAAAAAGCTTTTTTGCGAAATGGGTTCTGACGGTATGACCATCGACACCAAAGGAAACGTTTATCTTACAGGCAAGGGAGTTACCATCTTCGATAAAAATGGCACACAAATCGGCAACATTGCAGTTCCGGAGAACTGGACCGCCAATGTGTGCTTCGGTGACAGGAACCGAAAGAGTCTCTATATAACTGCAAGCAAAGGACTTTATCGAATCAGGACGAGAGTCAGGGGTGCATATTGATCACCTATTTTTCAACTTTAGTCAAAACAACCTGAATTTTTTTTTCTATCTGAAAAAAATATCTTTATTATTGCACCCTGTTATTAACTCAATCGCGAATGGAAGGGAAAAGAAGAGCGGATGTAAAACCGGGTATTTCAGTAATGGTTGAGCTGGTTGAGCATAAACGTACCGGAAGACTAACCGGCGGCAGGGTCAAAGAAGTTCTTACAACTTCACCTGTACATCCACACGGAATAAAAGTCAGACTCGAGAACGGCTTGATAGGAAGAATAAAGGAGATCATCTGATGCTCTGAATCTTCGTTATTACCGCTCTGATTATTTTTGCTACTTTTGTGCGGGATTTTTTCCATACAGTAAATCATTATTTAAATCCGGTTAAATATGAAATACGAGGATCTTATAGTACCGAATCTTGGGAAAGGGAACCTTGTCACTCCGCTTAAGACGGCCCAGAGGGCCGATAGTCCCGTTTATAAGTTTGTGAACGATGATGAGAGAATTCTTTATGATGTATCTGTTGATGGTTTTTTCAAAACCAGGGATTCAGGTGAAACTCCGGTATCTTTTGAGAAAGCAGGACCAAAAGAGCATATCTTTTTCGAGCCTGCAAAGACTAAAGTCGGGATTGTCACATGCGGAGGATTATGCCCCGGCCTTAACAACGTGATCCGCAGTCTTGTCAATCAGCTTTATTACAGGTATGGCATCAACAGGATACTCGGGATCAAATACGGATACGAAGGTCTGATACCTGATTATAATCACCCGGTTGTTGACCTCACTCCTTCAATGGTAAGCAATATTCACCTTTCGGGAGGTACATTTCTCGGAACATCAAGGGGCGAACAGGATGTTGGCAGGATGGTGGATACACTTGAGATCCTGAGCATAAATGTCCTTTTCTGCATCGGAGGAGACGGTACTCTCCGCGGGGCTCATGCCATACACGAAGAGATTCATAAGAGAAATCTTAAGATAGCCGTTGCAGGTATCCCAAAAACCATCGACAATGATATTGATCTTATTCAAAAATCTTTCGGTTTTGAAACAGCATTTTCAATCGCCAACGATATTATAAGGAATGCCCATAATGAAGCCTACGGGGCAAGTAACGGTATTGCCCTTGTAAAGCTTATGGGCAGGGATTCAGGATTTATTTCTGCCAGTGCAGCCCTGGCGATCCAGGAAGTGAATTTTGTTCTTGTCCCTGAGATATCTTTTGATCTCTACGGCCCCCGCGGATTCCTTAAAGTACTCCGCAAACGGCTCGAGGAAAGGCGTCATGCTGTTGTTGTAGTTGCAGAAGGTGCCGGACAGGATCTTTTTGATTCAACCGAACATGAGAGAGACGCTTCCGGTAACATCAAGCATAAAGACATTGGAATTTATCTCAAGGAAAAGATCAGGGAAGAATTCAGCGCAAATAGCTTTCCGCATACAATCAAATACATTGATCCCAGCTACATTATCAGAAGCGCGCCGGCTAATGCCAACGACAGCAAGTTCTGCAACCTGCTCGCTCAAAATGCCGTTCATGCAGCTCTCGCCGGAAAAACCGATTTTGTGGTAGGGTTCTGGAACAACCAGTTCACACTCATTCCGATCCCGATGGCAGTAGCAAAAAGAAAGAAGATCGACATTGAAGGTGAACTCTGGTGGAATGTCCTGGAGGCTACCGGACAGCCAATAAGCATGAAAAACCACTGACCGGTGAGAATCAGAAATATTATATTCGACCTCGGGAATGTTCTTATCAGTTTCAATCCCGGTGAATTCCTTGTAAAGAAGGATTACCCTGAAAATATCAGAAACATTATCATGAATGATATTTTCAACAGCAGGGAATGGAAAGAGCTCGACAACGGTGATATTACAACACCGGAGGCAATTGAATCCATATCACTCAGATCATCCCTGAAAAAGCACGAAATAGAGCTTGTATTCAATTTTCGCAGGGAAATAATGTATCCCCTTGACCAGAATGTAAGATTGCTCTCAGGGCTTAAAAAAACCGGATTCAGTCTATATTACCTCTCAAATTTCCCCCTTGATTCTTTTGAAGAGATAAAGAACGATTATTACTTCTTCAAATATTTCGACGGAGGTTTAATTTCATCTGAAGCAAAACTATCAAAACCCGATATCCGTTTCTACAGGCTGATACTTGACAGATATTCCCTTAAACCTGAAGAGTCCCTTTTTATAGATGATATTCCTGTAAATGTTCAGTCGGCGGAAGCAGCAGGTATGAAAGGGCTGATCACATATGGCGCGGATGATATTTCGGGGATGCTTGCCAACATACTTGAAAGGGAATGACCCCTCTGAAGCTACCTTGAGCAAAGTGCGCCCTCTTCCCAAAAAAGGAAGAAAATTCTCAAAACCCATGAGAAGTTAAAGTTGAAGCCAAAGAATTTTTTCCCCTCCGGGGGGAAATCAAAAGGGGGGACCCAAAATTATACCCTGTTAAAATAAGAAATTCATGTACTCCTCTGCCTGGACATGAAAATATGCAATCCCTGGCGGGTTTACAAGCTGCATTATTATATTTAATAGCCTCTATTATAATTACTTAACACACAATATATAAACTATAGTTTGATCTGAATTCTAAACACGATTTTTGTAGTAATTTTTCAAAATTGATGCCTTAGCCTGACCAACCAGATTTTTAAGCTCTTCTTCCGGGGCTTTTTTGATTTCTTCCACCGAAGAGAAATTTTTAAGAAGTATTTCCTTGGTTTTGGGTCCGATTCCCTTTATTCTGTCAAGATCCGATTTAAGGAACTGTGATGAACGCTTGTCGCGGTGAAAATTTATTCCGAACCGGTGTGCTTCGTTCCGCAACTGCTGGATTATTTTCAGGGTGACAGAATTCTTGTCAAGGTAAACAGGAACACTATCTCCCGGGAAATATATTTCTTCAAGGCGTTTTGTTATTCCTATTATTGCGGTCTTATTACGAAGGTTCAGCTTATTGAGGCTTCTAAGGGCTGATGAGAGCTGACCCTTACCGCCGTCGATGATTATCAATTGTGGCAGACTGCTGGTCTCCTCCATCTTTCTCCTGTAGCGCCGGTAAACTATCTCTTCCATCGAGGAGAAATCATCAGGTCCGGTAACGGTCTTCACATTGAAATGCCTGTATTCCTTTTTGCTGGGCTTTCCGTTGCGGAAAACCACGCATGCCGCAACCGGATTCTCTCCCATTATGTTCGAGTTGTCGAAACACTCTATATGAAGCGGAAGCTCTGCCAGATGAAGATCTTCTTTCATTTTCTCAAGGTTCTTGAATGTGCGATCTTTAGGTTTTTGATCCTCCCTTTTCTTCCTCTGTTCAAGTTTATAATAGACAGCATTACGTACTGCAAGCTCAAGAAGTTTAAGCTTGTCTCCCTTTGCCGGCACTCTGTATTTAATTTTTTCATCCATTATATCGGGCCTGAAAGGCACAATAATTTCAGGAGAATTGCTTGAAACCCTCTGCCTGATTTCCGTTATGGCAAAACTCAGAAGGGACTCCTTCTCCTCTTCCAGCCTGCTCCTGATTTCCAGGGTAAAGGTCTGTATAACTGCTCCATCAACGACCTTAAGAAAATTAACATACATGTTGTCAGCATCTTGCGAAACACCATACACATCAACATTTTTTATCGTTGAGCTCACAATGGTCGATTTGCTCCTGAACCTGGAGAGTATCTCTATTTTTTCCTTAATCATCTGCGCATCTTCAAACTTCAGATCTTTGGAATAGTCATCCATCATCCCCTTCAGATGGTCCATTACAGTTGAGATATTGCCCTTCAGGATATTCTTTATCTGTTCTATGTTATGTAAATACTCTTCTTCTGTCTGAAGGCCGACACAGGGACCCCTGCAGTTGCCGATATGATATTCCAGACAAACCCTGAATTTGCCTGCTGAAATGTTTTCCTGCTTAAGGTTAAGTGAGCATGTCCTTAACTTGAATAACTGCCTTATCAAACCTATAAGCGTTTTAACCATCAGCCCCGAAGTATACGGGCCGAAATAAACCGATCCGTCTCGTATCGTATTCCTCGTGCTGAATACCCGCGGGAAGTGTTCTTTTTTTATACAGATCCAGGGGAATGTTTTATCATCTTTCAGAAGTATATTATACCTGGGCTGGTGCTTTTTAATAAGGTTATTCTCAAGTAAAAGTGCATCTGATTCATTATCCACTACAACATGACTCAAACCGGCTGCTCTGTCGAGCATTACAATGGTCTTGCCTGACCGGCTTCCTGAGAAATATGACGTGACTCTTTTTTTGAGGTCCTTTGCTTTTCCCACATAAATAACCCTGCCCGCTGTGTCGACAAACTGGTAAACACCGGGTTTATGTGGCAGGTGGGGTAATATATGCTGAGGGTTGAGTGGCATGAAATACTTTTGTTGTGGTAAAGATAGTTAATAGAGTGTTTCAAGGTTTCAAGGTTTCAAAGTTTGCCTGCGGCGAGCTCGGCGCAGAGCGCCTCGGTTCAAGGTTTGGCCTCGCCGAGATCGCTTTTAGCCCGGTTAAGGATTTCACAGTTCATGGTCATTTGTCCGATAGACGGCGGGCGTCATTTGGCCTGCGGCCGTCATTCATTGTCAAACAATTGAATGACTATCGAATGACCATTGAATGACCATTGAATGACTACTGAATGACTACTGAATGACTACTGAATGACTACTGAATGACCATTGAATGACCATCGAATGACTATCGAATGACCATTGAATGACCATTGAATGACTATTGAATGACTACTGAATGATTACTGAATGACTACTGAATGACTACTGAATGACTACTGAATGACTACTGAATGACCATTGAATGACCATCGAATGACTATCGAATTTTTAAGGCGGTTCCTTCGATGGTATCAAGAAGAAATTTCATGTCTTCTTCTGTGGTCAGGGGATTTATGATCGTTGCCCTTAGCCAGAGCTTATCTTCCAGTTCGGTCTGAACGATGTAGAATTTACCTTCTTTAATGATCCTATCGCGGATGGCTGCATTAAGACGGTTTAGTTCTTCAATATGCATTATGCCGGGATTGTACCTGAAGCAGACGATATTGGCGTCAGGTTCGTGGGCTGCCTCGAAGTTGTTTCTCTCTCTCACCATTTCAGCGAATCTCTTTGCCAGGTTGTAGCGGCTGTCGATATAATTTCCGAAATACTCTCTGTCGTAATATTTGAATGCCGTAAAGGCCACAAATCCAAGTGAGCTCTTAGTGCACTCCAGGGTTCTCTTTGCGCTGTTATACCACTCATTTTCAGACTGTTTCTTAAAAAGATATGAAGCTTTCTGGGCGAAGGTCTCGTAAGAGCGGCGGCCGTCGCGGAAAAGCACCATCGTATTGAGTCCTGGTACCAGAAGCATCTTGTGGAAGTCGATCACTACTGAATCTGCTCTTTCAATTCCCCTGATAAGATGGCGGTATTTGTCAGAGAAGAGAACGCCCATTCCGTGTGCACCGTCAACATGAAGCCACAGTTTGTGCCTCTCGCAGAAATCGGCTATGGCCATTAGATCGTCATAGGAGCCCGTGGCCGTTGAGCATGAGTTGGCTACCACTGCCGCAACAGAAATCCCTTTTTCGATGCTCTTTTTGTGGTATTTTTCAAGCAGGTCGGTGCGCATCCTGTAACATTTGTCATAGGGTACTTTTATCAGTGCATCATTACCGAGTCCCATTATCTTCACGTTCCTGGCCACACTGTAGTGCGACTGGTCGGTCACCATGAATCCGGTCCTCAACTCCTTCATCACACCCTCCTCCCAGACATTATGGTCTGACTTTACCTGTCTGATTGCCAGCATGGCGGTCAGGTTGCCGGCACTTCCTCCGTGCGTGAATATTCCGTCAGCCTTTTCATCATATCCGATCATATCGGAAAAGAGTCTTAAAAGGTTTTTTTCCATTGCCATGGCAACCGGACCCATCTCATATACTGCTGCTCCATTGTTCAACAGGGTGGTACAGAGCTGAGCGAGTGCCACATGTGGCAGTGGTGAGGTTACCTGATGGCCTATATATCTCGGGTGATGAAGGTGATTGGAGCGCTCCACCGCTTCCTTTATATAATCAGCGAATGGTTCCTCATTGCCTGCTTTGAGACTTTCGGCGTAACGTTCAGCCAGTTCGTCGGGATCTGTCCATGGCAGGACCGGGGTATCGGGCCTGTTCACAACTTCTTTCAGATAGTCGGAAAGCAGGTCTATTATCCTGTGACCCTCCTGCCTGAAGAGTTCGGGATCGAAGGGTGCCTGCTGAAATTTTTTGTGGCTCATTCTCGTCTAATAATATCCTCCATAATAATCCAGGATCTTGCCAGACCTGGCCGGAGGCTTTAAAAGTAATAAAAAAGAACTGTTTATTTTTGTGGGGAGTGTGCGGTGCAGAGGTATAGAGGTGCAGTGGCGTAGCGGCGTAACGGCGTAGGGGCGTAATGGCTTTTAGGTATGAAACATAGGTTTTGCCGTTGTGCCGTTGCGCCGCTGCGCCGTTGCGCCGTTGTGCCGTTGTGCCGTTGCGCCGCTGCGCCGTTGCGCCGTTGTGCCGTTGCGCCGTTGCGCCGTTGTGCCGTTGTGCCGTTGCGCCGTTGCGCCGCTGCGCCGTTGCGCCGTTGCGCCGTTGCGCCGCTGCGCCGCTGCGCCGTTGTACCGTTGTACCGTTGTACCGTTGTACCGTTGTACCGTTGTGCCGTTGCGCCGTTGCGCCGCTGCGCCGTTGCGCCGTTGTGCCGTTGTGCCGTCAGTGAATGAAGAGCGGTACAAACTGAAACTTCCTCCCGTCAAAGAGCCCCCGGTCGCTTAGTTTAAGCTCAGGGATTACGAGTAGTGCCATAAACGAGAGGGTCATGAAGGGTGCGGACAGCATGGATCCCATTTCTTTCACTTTTTGCGAAAGATTTTCATATTGAGCGGCTATTGTGCTGACCGGTTTATCTGACATAATTCCGGCGATTGGCAGCGGCAGAAAACTTATGTGATTTCCCTTTGCCACAGCCAGTCCTCCCTTCATTTTAACAACCTCATTTATAGCACTAACGATATCATCATCGTTAGTTCCTATACAGATTATATTATGACTGTCATGAGCGACGGTACCGGCAAAAGCCCCCCTCTTTAGTCCGAACCCTTTAATAAACCCTGTTGCCGGCGCTGTATCCGTGTAACGATCCTTTACAACTATTTTCAGAATATCCCTGTTGAGATCGGACGACACCCATGTTCCGGGCTGAATATCAACTATTAATTCCCTTGTCAGGAGCTCCCCTTCAAAAGCTTCAATTACCCGCATCTTTTCTCCTGCACGTCTGATTGTTATGTCATGCTTTTTTATCCCCGTACAATAGAATTTGTTGACCGGTTCTGCACCTGTATAATCAAAAAGAATCTTGCCCCTGTCAAATACTTTCGTTCCGTCGATCCATGTTTCCAGTACGTTCATCTCACCTGGGTCATCCACAACAATAAAGTCTGCGGGATCTCCCGGCCTGATAAGTCCTGCTTCAAGATCATAATGTTTTGCCGGATTTATGGTACAGCTTCTGAGCACGTCAAAGAGATCGTAACCTTCGCTTATCAGTCCTGCTGCAATTTTATTAATATGTCTCTTCCCGAGCATTTCCGGGTGAAGGTCATCACTGCACAGCATAACCATATCCGGATGAGTGGCGATCAGATCCTTAAGCGCCTCAAGATTCCTTGCGGCACTCCCTTCGCGGATAAGTATCTTCATTCCCAGGGATATCTTTTCAAGCGCCTCTTCAATTGTTGTGCACTCATGATCTGTAGATATACCTGCAGATATATATTTCCTGAGGTTTTCGCCGGTTAGTCCCGGAGAATGGCCATCAATTGGTTTTCCCAGCTTTTTTGCTGTTTCCAGCTTTCTGAGTACTTCCGTATCTCCGGAAATAACGCCCGGAAAGTTCATCATTTCGGACAGGTATTTTATTTCCGGCATCATCAGCAATCTCTCAACATCTCCTGAATCTATATTCGCTCCTGATGACTCAAATGAAGTTGCCGGGACGCAGGATGGTGCACCGAACCAGAATTTCACCGGAACCCTCTCTGCATCTTCAATCATGAATTTCATCCCGTCGATCCCCAGTACATTTGCTATCTCATGCGGGTCGGAAATAACCCCTGTTGTTCCACGTGAAACAGCGGCCATGGCAAAAGCTCCCGGTGTACACATCGAACTTTCAATGTGTATGTGGGAATCAATAAGTCCAGGCAGAATGTAATAATCTTTCCCTGTCACCTCCCTTTTAATTTCCTTAATTAACTCCTGCTCTGTCCGGATAGTTCCGGAATATATCTCTCTTTCGTGGATGCTAATTATCCTGCCGCTTATATTCATGTCCTTTTATAAATATTTACAAATTCACCAGGGCATTGAATGCAATGCCCCTTTTACCCCTGTTACCCGGTCAACAACCTGCTCCTGTAATTGTGATCCCATGCAGGAGGGGCATTGCATTCATTGCCCCTACAATCATATTATTTGTGTTCTCTGTGGTTTGTGGAATTCATCATAAAACAGAGCCTTTCGCGCAATAACCCAATTACAAATTATTACATTATAATTATTTAAATTTGTTCCACGTGGAACATTCTATCTTCCCAGGTATAGCAACAGGATGCTTATGTCTGAGGGCGACACACCGCTTATTCTTTGAGCCTGCCCTATTGTTGATGGCTTTATTCTTTCGAGCTTTTGCCTCCCTTCTGTAGATATAGAAATTAACTCTGAATAATTTATATCGTCTGGTATCTTAAGGTTATCCAGGCGTTTTATTTTTAAAGCCACTAATTTTTCTCTTT
>Ga0334885_1004266_pt1 | contig 12503 bp, 12 predicted proteins | sample GraSluR1_MG_8_FD_207233 | JGI IMG/M metagenome (GOLD analysis project Ga0334885, IMG submission 207233) | Sludge microbial communities from methane-producing bioreactor in Wageningen University, Netherlands - Granular Sludge_31_05-R1 | ecosystem: Engineered > Bioreactor > Anaerobic >...
CTAAATCTTTCGCAATTCGTTTGGTCGGAATGAGCGCCTTTCAGTCCGATGAATTTCCCAAACTTGTAGCGCGGTATCGGCCGGAGGGTGTGTTCTTTTCTCGTCCAATCGATCTGCCCAAAGAAACCATTCGGTTTTCCAGCAACGAGGAGATGGTGCGCGCTCTGAACCCAGATATTGCGGTGATCGCTTCGGGAGGTGGGGCGACTTTGGCAACTACGATCGCCTCCTTGGAAAGCGCGCGCAGGGTCTGCTTGGCGAACAAAGAATCCTTGGTGCTGGGCGGATCTTTCGTGATGAGCAAAGCCGATCAAGAAGGATGCGAACTCATTCCTGTAGATAGTGAGCATAGTGGACTGTTTCAGTTGCTTATGGGGGAAGACCAAAGTACGATCGATCATGTGGTTCTGACCGCTTCAGGAGGAGCCCTCCGGGATTGGAAGGCTTCCGATCTCGAAAAAGCCCGACCGAAGGACGTGTTGGCTCACCCCAATTGGAAGATGGGGCCGAAGATTACCGTAGACAGCGCTACAATGTTCAACAAAGGGCTAGAGATGATCGAAGCCCATCACCTTTTTGGGCTCTCACCGGACCAAATCCAAGTAATGCTCTGCCCTTCCAGTTATGTTCATTCCATGATTCAATTCTGTGATGGCGTGGTGAAAATGCACGCAGGAACTCCCGATATGCACGTTCCAATCGCTTTTTCTTTGAGTTACCCGGATCGCGTCGGTCATGAGGATTGTATTGGGGTTGGGATCCCGGAGCAATCCATTCCCTTGGCGCCTGTTGATCAAATGAGGTTTCCCGCGCTGGTTTTGGCGAAGCATGTGCTTCAAGCACCTGTTTGCCGAGCGGTTCAGTACAATGCCTTCAACGAAATTGCTGTGGGGTGGTTTTTGGAAGAACGGATTTCTTTTCCGCAAATCTATACGATCGTTGAGAAAGCCATGCAAAAAGAACCGGTTGTGGCGCTTGATTCTGTCGAAGCGATTGTCGATTACCATGAGCAGTTGAAGCAGAAGGAGTTGAAGCACATATGGAACACCTAACAAACAACGCGATGAAAGGCGATCTTTTGATCACGCTCAACAAAGAGCCGGAATGGAATTTATTCCTGATCGGCGATCTAATGAACTTCGGGATCCATACCGAATTTCAAGATTTCTACATCAAGAGCGAAAAGAACGCCATTTCTTCCGTCCTGCTCAGATATCATCATTCTCTGGTGCTGTTCTCCGCCAACATAGCATCGGATCTCTCCGCATGCGGGGAGCGGATCAATCAAATCACGAAAGAACCCGGAAGGTGGATGCTTTCGGGAATGCAATCTACGATCAACGCTTTGAAACCTTTGGTTTTGGATCGGATTCGTTCGACTCGTTCATTGCGATTTGCGGTTTGTTCCCAACTAAACCGCGAACTCGAAGAAATACCCCTACACAGGGTGATCCCAACAACCAGCGATGACTTGCCAGAAGTTGTTGATCTGCTGAATGCCATTCCCGAATTTGCTCCAACTCGGTTTGACTTGGACCATTATCGATGGGCGGTGGAACAGGGTTCCAAAAAGGTGGTCCACATACGGGATCCGAAGTCCGGAAGGGTTGTTTCGACAGCAACTTTGGACGCCGAAAGCGACAAAAGCGGGATGATTCTCGCCGTAGCTACCCATGTGGACCCAACGTATCGAAATCATGGATTTGCAAGCGCTTGTGTCCATGTGTTGGTGGAATACCTGCAGAAAAAAGGAAAATCGGCCTGTCTATTCTATCAAAGCCCCGAATCCGGTCGAATCTACCGGAGACTTGGTTTCTGCGAGATCGGGGATTGGGGATCGATGGGTCTGGAAACTACCCCATAAAGAGGAGGATTCGCCATGAAAGTAGTACTGATTGAAGATGTACCGAAGTTAGGATTAAAAGGAGAGATTAAGGATGTTTCTGACGGATACGGAAGAAACTACCTGATCCCCCGGAATCTTGCCAAGCCAGCGACCAAAGGGGAGATCAAACATACGCAGACCATCCAGCAGGTTCATCAAGAACACGAGGAAAAAAAGCGGAGTCAGAGCGAACTGGAACGCTTGATGAAGGAGTTTTTTACCATTCCAGTGCGCGCCGGGGAAAAAGGCAAATTGTATGGTTCCATTACCAATGCGGATGTAGCCAAAGCGCTGAGCGAACACCTCGATGAAGCAATTGACCGCAAATGGATTCAGGTTCCAGGAAGCGCGATCAAAGAAATCGGTACTTATGAAGTATCCATCAAACTTCCCGGAGGAGTGAAAGGAAAGCTCAAAGTGAAACTGGAGCCACAGGAGGAGCTGTGATCGTAGAAGAAAAGGAGATAATCCATTGGAAATTATGAGTTTTTCGAAAGCGATGTACTCCACGTGGACCTATTACGCTCCGGATCGGATCCTTTTTGATTGTGGGGAAGGGATCAGCACCATTATGGCTAACAAGATCTATGCCGTTCAAAAAGTCTTTTTGACTCACTCCCATGCGGACCATATTTCTGGTCTTTGGGGATTTTTAAATACCAGAAACAGCGCGATGGGGGAACGAGAAAAACCGTTAGAAATCTATTATCCAGCCGGTGCGGTCATGATTCGGAAGTTCTTGAGTTTTATCATTGACAACGGACGATGGATCCGGTATCCTTTGAACGTTCAAGAAATTGAGGAATCCTTTTCCCTCTCTCTTGCCGAAGGCCAGAATCCGAGAACGATCCAGGTCTTCCGTACGCAGCATATGAACGGAGAACCCAGCTTTGGGTACCGGATTGTGGAGTCTCGAAAACGATTGAAAGAGGGTTTTCGCGATTTGTCGAAAGAGCAAATCCGGGAGTTGGCTTTGAAATGCAAAGCGCAAGAAAAGGGACTTGGCTTTACAGAGGTGTACCATCATAATCAATTCACTTTGAGCGGCGATGGTTTGGTACTTCCCCAAGGGGTAATGATCAATACGGAAACGTTGATGCACGAGTGTACATTCCTGTCTCGAGAAGACCGAAAAGGGGAAAACCATACCGCCTTGGATGAGTTGATTGCCGCGGTTGAAGAAGCGAAACCCAAACGGTTGATTTTGTATCATATTTCGAGCCGGTACAACCACCAATTGAAACGGAAGTTGAAAGAAGTTCATGAACGACTGCTTCCCCAAGGAATCGATCTGATGTGCGTCATTCCGGGGAAGGTATTTAAGTGTTGAAAGGAGATCAAGTGGTTACTAAGGAAACGGTACGGAAGTGTTTGGCTGATTCTATGTACGAACCATCGATTTTGAAAGAACTGGTTGCGTCTTTAGGACTCCGAGAACGCAAAGAACATATCGCCTTGCGGCGCATCTTGAAAGAGTTGGAAGAAGAGGGAGAAGTCCACAAAGATGGCAAAGGAAGATATCATCTGGCCAAAACGGATGATTTGAAAGGAAGAATTGAGTTTACCCGGAGTGGAACAATGGGCTTTGTCCGGGTAAACGCGCAAGATGAGTATGTTGTGTTTCTTGAAGACGCAAAAGGGGCGATGCACCGTGATCAAGTGGTGATCCGGCCAACCGGCTACTATCGGGATTGGAGGAAAGCGGAAGTAGTCCGAGTCCTGCAGCGTAATTTGACCCGTGTGGTCGGTGTTTTGGTCCAGCAGGGAAAGAAATATTTCGTGATCCCTGACGACAAAAAGCTGGGACTGCAATTTGTTGTGGACATGAGATCGAAGAATGACCTTTTGGGCGCAATTCCGGGTCAAAAAGTCTTTGGTGATATTACGATGTACCCTCATCGAGGACAACTACCGAAGATGAACATTCGGGAGGTCTTGGGTGACGTTGAAGACCCGAGGATCCATACCGCATCGGTCATCCTGAAACATGGATTGCCCTTTCCTGAAGAGTTTCCCGAGCCAGTCTTGCAGGAAGCTGGACATATGGGAAAAGAGGTCAGTCGAAAGGCGTTTCAAAGCCGGGCCGATTTTCGGGAGCATTGTGTGGTGACCATCGATGGAGAAGATTCCAAAGACTTTGATGACGCGGTCTGTATGTACACAGACGCCGCAGGGAAGACCTTTTTGGAGATTCATATCGCGGATGTGGCTCATTATGTGCAGCAGGACCGACCTTTGGATAAAGAAGCCTATAAGCGGGCTACGAGTGTCTATTTGCTAAATCAGGTGATCCCGATGCTTCCAAAAGTCCTTTCGAACGGGCTCTGTTCTCTTCAAGAAGGAAAGGACCGTTTGGTAGTTTCTTTGGTGATGGAGATTCTTCCCGATGGCTCGGTCGGTCATTTCGACATCCATGAAGGTGTGATCAGAAGTCAAAGAAGACTTACCTACACCCAAGTAAACCAATGGTTGGAAGACCGGGATCCTCAAGCGAAGAAAGAATTGGAACAAACCAAGGGTTTGTTGGACATGCTTGAAGCCATGGAGAAATTATCTCAAACCCTTAGAGAAAACCGGAGAAAACGAGGGGCGATCATTAATATCGGCAGCGATGAGGTTGCGATCCAAATGGATGATGCGCAGCATACCGTTGCGATCATCCCTCAAAGCCGGCATGTGGGTCAATCCATCATCGAAGAATTCATGATTTTGGCCAATGAAACGATCGCAAGACACTTTCAGCATTTGGACCTTCCCTTTGTATATCGGATCCACGAACCACCAGACGCAGAAACACTGATCCAGCTAAAGGACTACATCCGAGCATTGGGCATTCAGCACCGGGTGCCAAAAAAGCTTACGTCTACGCAAATTCAGAAGTTGCTCGAGACACTGAAGGATCACCCATTGCTGAGCAGCGTTGAACGTTTGGTCGTTCGATCGATGAAACGGGCGGTATATGCAACCGGGAATGTGGGCCATTATGGGCTGGCGTCGGAAGCCTATACCCACTTCACATCACCCATCCGAAGATATCCCGATCTGATGGTCCACCGTTTGTTGAAAGAGATCATTCGTCACGGAACGCTTTCTTCCGAAACGATCCCAACCATCACCCAGTACTTGTCAAAAGTGGTGGTTCATTGTTCTCAAAAGGAGCGAGTGGCCAACGAGGCGGAATGGGATTTGATTGCCTTGAAAAAGGTCGATTATATCTCGCGCCATCAATCCGAAGTTTTTGATGTTGTCATCACACATGCCAGCAAGTTCGGGTTGTTTGTTGAGATTCCCGGCATTCAAATCTCAGGATTGATTCATATTTCATCTTTGGAGGATTACTTTGTCTTGGAAGAAACTCAGAACGCGCTCGTGGGAGAACGGACCGGAAAGGTCTATCGATTGGGGGACGTACTGAAAGCTCGAGTCAAAGATATTGACCGGGTCCGTGGAGAGATCGATTTTGAGATCGTGCACCAAGACCACCCTTCCGAAAGCAAAACCCAGAAGAAACGCAGATGACCTTACAAAGTTGGCCCGATCGCAGGATCATCCCATCGAATGCTTGATGAGGGAGGCACCCGATTGAAATCCTACAACAAAACACCCGGTTTGGGGCTTGCTCTCGGTAGCGGAGGAGCGAGGGGATTTGCTCATATTGCTGTCATCGAGGCGTTGTTCCGCCATCATCTATATCCAGATGTGATCACCGGTTCTTCCATGGGGGCAGTGATCGGCGCGGGAATAGCCCTGCACAACGATGTGGAAGTGGTTCGAAGAATGACAAAGCACTTTGTCCTCCAAAAGCAGGAAATGATCGAAACATTGATCCAATCCATCGAGGGCAAGGGTGGGATTGCCGGTCAAGTAGAGTTGGCCCGGAGAATGACTCTATCGCGATCCGTAGTAGATGACCGCTTTTTGTATGATACTTTGTCCGCGATCTTTGGCAAGGCGCGATTTTCGGATGCAATCATACCATTGGGAGTGGTTGTCTGCGATTATCAAAATGGAACAACAGAATTGATTCAATGCGGGTTTATTGTGGATGCGATTGCAGCTAGCGCAACCATCCCTGGCATTTTTCCGCCCCGAATTATGGGAGGATCGATTATGGTGGATGGGGGTGTGACCCGGTGCATTCCTGTGCCAGAAGCCAAAGAAATGGGCGCGCAATATGTGGTGGGAGTTGATGTGGGACGGCTTCGACCCCGCGAGTCTTTTCACAACGCTTTTGATTTGGTGAACTACATCGATGAACTGAAAGGAGAGAAGATTGCCGAAGATGACCTAGTAGAGGCATCCTTGGTCATGTCTTTCGAAGCGGTTGGACATCCTTGGCATAGATTTGATCTATTTGATGAGATTTTGCGTGATTCGAGGGCACATCTGAAGAAAAGCTATGAAAAGGAGTTGATGCGGCTATCCGGTATGCTCTCTACCTGAATGGGATCAATCTGTTATGCCTGCGGGCTATGGGGGGAATCCAATATTTGGAAGAACGTTTTGGCCCACCTCGCTATATTGTGGCAACTGGAACCGGTGCGCTGATTGCAGCCGAATACTCCTATCATGGATCCGATCAAGGAGCGGCATCCCTTTGCGGCCAATTTGATCGAATGCGGGGGTTGTTCCAAGGGAGTCTCGTGGGTGTGCAACTATCCGATGGGCATACCCGGAGAAGGTATCGGTTCTTTTCACAGATCTATGCGTTGTTGAAAGCATCCGTATCGTCTGAGTCTCTTGGGTTGTTCGACCCATTCAAACTGAATTACTTTTTGGAGCGACGGTTTCATTTTGTGGGAGAGAAGACACAACAGGTTCCCCTCTTTGTTTCTCATTTCGAGATTACATTGGGGCGAGAACAGATCGAACCCCTTCATACCCGGTTGGATCTTCGAAAAACCCTATCGATCATCCCCTTTTTCGAACCAGTTTTTGAAGGGGGGGATGTTTTCATCAGCACCGCAAGTTTTCAAGGGGTTCCTTCCAAAATCGATATTCTTCCCGAGGTGGAACGGCACATCTGTTTGGACTGTATGTCCGAAGATACCCGATTTCCATCGGAGACCGCGCTCGAGATCATGGTATTTTCTGACATAATCCGAACCTTGGAGCTGAAACGAAGAAAAAAAGGGGAGTTTGATCTGGTGGTCAATCTCTGGAACTGGAGAAACGGACCGAAAAGAGATGCGCGGGCTTTCTGTGAAGAAGGAAAGCGATTGACGAAAATCGCAATGGAGCAGATCGGGGAGGATTGGGGCCTTTGCGGATCGATGTGATCCCTTTTTATACCGACAACCCTTCCCTTTTCCATAGAAAAAGCTATGACATCCTTTTGTTGATCGATGTGTTTCGCGCAACCAGTTTTATTGCTACCAGCGCGCGGCAAGGGGCCGTTCGATGGCAAACAACACAAACGGTGGCCCAGGCGCGTGAAATAAAAAAGAACCATCCAGAGATCCTTTTGTGTGGGGAACGAGAGAGTCGTCCACCGGATGGATTTGATTATGGAAACTCCCCAGCCGAGATTTCTGGCTTGGATTTATCGGGCAAAGAACTGGTGGTGACCACAACCAATGGCACACAGTGTCTGTCGCCGATGAGGGGATCCTACCGGAAAGCCTATGCCTTATCGTTATTGAATCTTTCCTTCGCAGTTGCCCAGACCATGGCTGAAAATCCCGAATCGATCCTGATCGTTTGCGCCGGGAACACCAACACCTTCTCCTTGGAGGACTTTCTATGCGCGGGCGTCTTTCTGAACGCTTTGAATCAAAGATCTCATGAGCGTCTGTGTTTTGGTCATCAAAAGGATGCAACCCTGCTTGCGTTGGAAATCGGTCAACGGTTTCTCGATGATGAGGTCCATCTCGAAAGGACCCTCCGGAATACGACACACGCTTGTGTTTTGCGTGATGCGGGATTAGAGAAGGACGTCGATTTTGTTATCGAACATAGAGATCAAATGGAAGTCTTCCCAGAAATTCATCCAAGTTTCCCCACCCGATCGAATTGAAGGCCTAGTTGGAATCATTCTCGCAAGATGAAAAACCGATCCAAAATGGCATAATGGGGTAAAACAGAAAGAGTATCCATTGGATCGGACGCTCTCATCACTGCTTTCACCTGAAGATCCAACCCTTTCTCGGAAACATCCACACGGACAAAGTGCAGATATCCGGTCATGGCTGTATGCGTAAATGAGTGGAAGTTCGGTCCAGTTTGCGGGTCCAAAGGTGCCCCGCCCCCCCCTGTGGTTACATATGTGATTCCATTACGAACAAAGCGTTCATATGAATGGATATGCCCATTGAATACAATGGAAACCCCGTACGCTTCAAACAGGCTTCTCCATTCCTGTTCAAGCAGGGATTCCTCATAGTATAACCGTGGATGGTTGGTCCAAAAGGGGTGATGGTAAGAGACGATCTTGATCGGCATATGTTCGTGTGTTTTCAGCTGCTCTTCCAACCATCGGGTCTGTTCGGTTCGTACGGCTTCGTGTTCTACGCAAGAATCCAACTGGATAAAAAAGAGATCTCCAAACGAGAAGGAATACCAGCGTTTGCTAAAGTCGCCTCCGCCCATTGGAAGATGGTACGCGTCATAGTATATGGGGCTGTTGTACTCATGGTTTCCAAGGACGGGAAAGTACGCAACATGGGCGGCAAGAAGGCGTTTGGCGTCGAAGTAGTTGTCCCAATCGGGCATATGGTTGCCGTTATTGACCAAGTCACCGGTATGGATCACAAAGGAAGGATTTTCTTCCAGCATGCTCAGCGTTACGATTCGGTGCAGTTCATCATACGTGCGGGTATCCCCATATACCAAAAAGCGGAACGTTTCTGGATGCGTAGGCAAGGTTTGGAACGAATAGCGGGGAGAACGAAGGCCAGGCGCCACACCATCATGAAGCACCACTTCGTATTGATATCGGGTGTCGGGTTCGATCGAATGGGCTGGATCCCGATCATCATCATACAGGATGATCCGGGATATTGATCTTCTCTGAGGAATCTCGTATCTTTGGATTTGGGCAGAGGCTTCATCATACAATTCAAGAGTTGCAGGACTCGCATAGAGACTTTTCCATTGAATCGCAATCCCATCAGAGCGCACATCTGTCAAGAACGGGCCCCAAAGAAAGGCATTCTGTTGAGGTGGGGTAATGAAAAAATCCAAGTCCTGTTGGGTGACCGGAGTCAGTCCTCTTCGATCAATGTCGACCACAAAAGAGCCTTCAGGAAGGAAAAACCGATATATCCCGTTTTCATCGGATCGAGTCAGCCCGATCAGAGTGGTTGCGTTCGCCTCGAATGCCCGGACTTCCACATAAGGGTAGCGGGTTCCTTGGGCATCGGCAATCACGCCTTGAACCTCTTGGAAGAGAATGCCATACCGATCGGCAAGCGCGGAGTAAAAGGGGAGCGCGTCCTCTCCTACAAACCAAAGAAGACTTCGTTTGGTCTGTTGATGGGGATCGAGCGAAAAGTTGGGATAGAATACGATTCCGTAGTTTGATTTGAGGGAAACGCGAGCTCCTGATTCGATCGGAAGAATCCCATGCGAGATTCCTTCCTCTTGGATATAGATGAAGTTCCGATCTGCCATCCGGGATCGGAGCAATCGGGGAGATATCATCGGAATGCTAAGGTTTTGCTGGAAGGCAATGGTTTCTATGGGTTTTTCGGATTGATTTTGGAAAAAGGTATGGATCTCCAAAGCCTCTGAATCATGGGAGAATCGGTACTCTGTGTACACGGAAAGGACTCCCGGAATCGGATCCTCATACTCCACCCGCACTCCCACAACCCAATTGCCCTCGATCAACGGTTCGATACGCTGTGCGAATAATGTTGACCGATTGACCAACGAAGAGAAGGATTCGATGATCGTATAAGGATCTTGGTTCTGATAGGCGGAAACGATCTGCCCACGGTGCGTTTGGCTTTGGGAGATTACAAACGTTGTCCGTTCGCTTGACAAGACAAGATCTCCAAAATTGATGGATTGGGGATACCCTGTGGGGAACTGGTGTGGATATCGAATTGAACCCACAGAAACCTGAGATACCAGGATCAAGCTGACCAGCATGAATACCCCAAAAAGAAGCCAATGCTTTTTCATGATTATGACCTCCATTCTGTTGGCGTACTGCATTATACCATAATCGGAGAGCCGACTGCTTTGTCGGTTGTTCAATGGATATCGAAAACGGGATTTTTGTAAAATCACGATGGGGTAAGCCTCTTGACCTAGGGAAGCCTCTGTGATATAATAGGCTTCGCTGAAACGGGGAGTGGCGCAGATGGAAGCGCGCCTGCCTTGGGCGCAGGAGGCCGCTGGTTCAAATCCAGTCTCCCCGACCAAGAGTGCGGTTGTAGCTCAATTGGTAGAGCACTGGCCTTCCAAGCCGGTGGTTGCGGGTTCGAGTCCCGTCGACCGCTCCAGGGGTTTCTTAGTATGGGTGCGCCTATAGCTCAATCGGATAGAGCATCGGATTTCTAATCCGGCGGTTGGGGGTTCAATTCCCTCTGGGCGCGCCAGAAAAGTAGGTACGCGTTCGTTATGCACGGTGGCTATAGCTCAGCTGGTAGAGCATCTGACTGTGGATCAGATGGCCGTGGGTTCAAATCCCATTAGCCACCCCAGAAGTGAGCTGTTGCGCCCGTGGCTCAATTGGATAGAGCATCGGTCTTCGGAACCGATGGTTGGGGGTTCGAGTCCCTCCGGGCGCGCCACTTTTTCCTGCCGGGGTGGTGGAATTGGCAGACACGCATGGTTGAGGTCCATGTAGAGAATTTATCTCTATGCGGGTTCAAGTCCCGCCTCCGGCACCAATTTATGGGTTCAGGGCCGTTAGCTCAATTGGTAGAGCAACTGACTCTTAATCAGTAGGCTACAAGTTCGATTCTTGTACGGCCCACCATCGGACCAAAGCAAAGAGGAGTCCATCTGCGCGATTCCCACCTTGGGGCGAAATGCTACCGGGTACCCTATGGGTTTGTTTCCGTTCATAGGCATCGTATGCGGGTGGTTTCTTGCCAAGACAAGAAAGCGCCCGTTTCTTCTTTTGATGTAGGAATCTATGGAAGAAAAAAAACGTGAAAAAAGGAAGGGAGTGTGAACAGTTATCTACAAAGATGAGAAATTACCTCCAAAAAACGAGGAGATTCGTGTTTCTCAGATGCGTGTAATTGCCGAAGATGGTGAGCAGTTGGGGATATTGGGATACCAAGACGCCATAATGAAAGCCCGAGAGCGCGGTTTGGATTTGGTGTTGATCGTACCCAACGCGCAACCCCCAGTCGCAAAGATTTTGGATTTCGGAAAGTATCGGTTTGAAATTCAGAAAAAAGACAAAGAGTCGAAAAAGAAGCAAAAACGAACTGAGCTCAAACAGATGAAATTTCGCCCCAAGATTGACGGAAACGATTACCAGACCAAACTTCGACACGTGATTCGTTTTTTGGATGATGGGCACATGGTGCGTGTGACGGTTATGTTTCGAGGCAGAGAGATGGCCTTCACGGAAAAGGGCAAGGAAATCCTGGACCTAATTCTTGAAGATACCAAAACGCGTGCAAAATGCACTGCAAAGGCCAAGCTGGAAGGACGAGACATGCACATGACCCTTTCCCCACTCTCGGAAGCTGAGCGGAGGAAGATCGAGAAAGACGTGAAAGAACAAGATACTCCACAAGAGGCGTAAAAAGGAGGAAGAACGATGGCCAAAATCAAGATGAAAACTCGGAAATCGGCTGCCAAACGGTTTCAGTTGAAGAAAAGCGGGACATTAATGCGAAATCATGGGTATCATGCCCACGAGACGGGAAAGAAGTCCAGCAAGCAAATCCGAAGGTTACGGGTAAAAGGACGAGTCGCCAAGGCAGACGTAGATCGAATCAAACGAATGCTCGCCAAAGCATAATTGGGAGGAATATACAATGAGAGTCAAAAGAGCAGTCATTTCAAAAGCGAGAAAAAAGAAGTTTCTGAAGTTCACAAAGGGGTATCGAGGCGCGGCCAGTCGAAGATATTCACTTGCCAAAGAGCGTTACTACCGAAGTGGTGCCTATGCTTATGTAGGAAGAAAAGACAAAAAGGGCGAATACCGACGGTTGTGGATCATTCGCATCAATGCAGCGTCTCGAAAACATGGCCTGAAATACAACCAGCTGATACATGGACTGAAACAGGCAGGAGTCAGCATCAATCGAAAAATGCTTGCCGATGTCGCTGTTCGTGACCCAGCCGGATTTGAGAAGTTTGCAGAAATCGCCAAAGAGGCTCTTGCGCAGTAGGAGACCCTGTGGTATAATTCGATAAGGGGTCAGCAGAATCGCCAGGGCGTAGTTCAGATGGTAGAATGCCAGAATCGGGATCTGGAGGTCGGGAGTTCAACTCTCCCCGCCCTGACCAGGAAAACGGGGTCCGCCGGATGGACCCCGTTTTTTTCGATTTGGTCCAATGGGAGGGTACGATCGGATTATCATGATAGCCACCGAAAGGAGGAGGTTGGATGAGTCGAGTTCGTCTGAAACCCCCAGAGGAGGTCCATGCACTAATTGCTGACGAGCTTGCGTTGACACAGGAGCAGGTTCGAAGCGCCGTAGAA
>Ga0334885_1004272_pt1 | contig 12488 bp, 12 predicted proteins | sample GraSluR1_MG_8_FD_207233 | JGI IMG/M metagenome (GOLD analysis project Ga0334885, IMG submission 207233) | Sludge microbial communities from methane-producing bioreactor in Wageningen University, Netherlands - Granular Sludge_31_05-R1 | ecosystem: Engineered > Bioreactor > Anaerobic >...
ATACAACATTGCCTGGTATGAGCAAAAAGCTGTCATCGTATTGCTTGCCCTTCTCTATCTTGGGGTGAAGAACATCCATCTTGGGCCTACGTTGCCTGCATTCCTTTCTCCTAATGTAGCCAATGTGTTGGTAGAGAATTTTGGGATTGCCGGAATCTCATCCGTAGAGGATGACTTTGCAGAGTTAATCGGATAAGCAGCTGGTCTAGGGTATTGAAGGGAGCTTCCAGAAGGAGGCTCCCTTCGCTTGTGCATATACAAACAAAGGCTGCCTCTCTTTGGAGAAAGGCAGCCATGTTGCAAAGCGATTGATGAAGTGCTAGAAGTACCAGCGAAGTGCAGCCCAAGCCATGGAGTTATCCTGGTAGACTCCGAAAGTACCCTCTTCATCACCAACAAATAACTCCACGCCGCCTTCAAGCAAGACTCCATCTCCAAAGTTATAGGAGAGGGATGGCCTGATAAGGGCATTGGCAGGTTCTAGTTCCACGTAGGTGAAGAGTTTTGCAGTCAGGCGTTCATCCAACAACGTATCTTGTACTCTGAAGGTGAGGGTGTGGGCAAACTCTTTGATGGGTTTCATCTGACTTACCAATGAATCAGTATGGTCATGGGTATAGGTAAGCAGATACTGACTCGACCACTGGGCCCCAAGCATATTCCAATCCAGTCCCACTAACGTCTGTACCTGGTTATGGTACTCGATTGAGATGGGTGGAGTGCTTGTAGTATCAACGCTATTCAACGGTTTTTCGAGAGCCAGAGCAGCCTCTCCCCTGAGCACCACACTTCCCAGGGTTGTATTGAAGCTACCTCCAACAAATCCGTACCGCTCATAACCTTGAGATATTTCTCTTGAGGTCGGTGTAGGAGCAGTTACCCCTGTAACCAAAGGTTCATCGGTGAATACGTATCCTCCGTTTACCTTCCAACTTATGGTATTTCCAAATCTTCCCAATGAGAGGAATGCTTCACTATTTTCCAGGCTGGACTCTGGCATAGTGGAATCATTAATCGTAGTAGTAGTAATTATTGGAGGAAACGGCATGGAAGGGGTCTGTGCCCACATTGAATCCTGGGAAGGAAGCGTGGATGGAATGAAATGCGTCACCCAGATTCCCTGCAGTGTGTAATCCCCTGCATAGTAGTCTACCTTGATGGCCGGAACTGCCTTACGGATCTCCGTAAAGTCAGCAAGGATGAACGAACGCATATCCCTAGGACTTACCAGGTCGGTGATAAAGGCTCCCTCAGCTTCACCCCAGATGACCTTCTGCATACCAAGTCTGAGGTCTGCATCCTGCAGGTAGAAATCGAAGTAGGCTTCCTGAAGCTCTAATTCAAGACCTTTGTTGGGTTTGCTGTACGCTACCGGGTGTAGGGTGAGTTTTCCCAGGTCCCCATAGTAGTCATACTTAAGGTTAGCTGTTATCTCATGCACAGGCATGTCAACCTGGTCAAATCGAAGGGTGGCATAGTCTCTAACCATGCCGCTGAATACCCCGTCCCCGGCTACTGCCGGTGACAGGACTACAATGAGTAAAATACTTGCTAGTACGTTGTTTTTCTGCTTCATTACTTATCTCCTTGGTCCAATTTTCATCTGTCGTTCACTAAAGAAGCTGTCATCAAAGTTCTGATTGAACTCAACGTTTTCCATCTGTATTCTGGTACAGGTGTTCTCCTCGAGGTTTCTCATCGTCATATCAGTGATGACATAGATGCCATCGATTGCTTCATATTCATCGATAGTGAGTGTCTTTCCGAGCGTTCCATCGGGTAGGTAGAATTCCTTTTTCAGGCCGAACCACTCTCCTTCTACAACCCACGAGAGGGTCCTTGGATAGTCCTCATCACCTTTTGCTATACTCTCCACAACCAGGGTCGAAACCCCGTCGACTGTCTCTTTTCTCAAAACTGTGTGGGTGTCCAAATCAGGATGTCGGCTTCCCATATCATCGTAGGTAAAGTCAGAACCCATGAACGAGTCGTTCTTGCTGTCGCTTGCGATACGCTTCACTCTTCTGAGCGCTGGTAGATAGATGTACTGGTCATCACTTCTTCCATCCTCATAACTGAAGCTGAGGAAGCTGGTGTTTCTTACATCACTGGGGGAAAGGAAGAACATAAGCTTGCTTTCCACTCCATTCTTGTCCATTCGGTACTGAGCAATCCTTCGTTCCCTGACCGCTCCCCTCGAGTTGGTAATGGTCATAATCAGATTGGCACTCATCGTTTCGCCGCTATCGCGGTTGTATACTTCCCACATTACCTCACCACTGCTAGCGTTGGCCGCGCTCACGGTAAGTAAGGCGAACGTCAAGAGCAGTGCAAGCACACTGATTCGTTTGGTTGTACGTGTGTTCATAAGTAACTCCTTGTATTGTTATCGTATGCGTTTTGGAAGAAACACATGTTTTTTCTCGAGGTAGTGCACAAGCACCACCAGTATCGTAAGTGTGCCCAAGGCACTGGTTGCCATGTTAAGGACGATGAGAGCACCAACCTGCCTGTTGGGAGGGAAGACGCTGAACATCAAAATTGCAAAGCCACCCATGACGGCGATTGCATTGAAGATGATTGCCCTCCCTGTATGCCTCAGTGTTGATCTCGTGGCTTGTTCAAGTGAAGATCCCTCGAGGCGTTCATTTGTGTAGTGCTCCAAAAAGTGGATGGCATAGTCCACCCCGATACCGATGGCAATGCTGGTTATCAAGGCAGTTGCGCTGCTGAGCGGGATTCCAAGCAGTCCCATTACTCCAAAGTTCACAATAGCCGTGATGGCAATGGGAACGGTTCCCACGATGCCGATAGACAGATTCTTGAACAGGAGAGCCAGAAGCATGATGATAATTACAAAGCTAAGGGCCAAGCTGATAATCTGTCCTTCCAGCAAGAGTTCGCTGAATATGAAGGCCTTGTATCCACTACCGGCATACGTTATCTCAATTTCATGATCGCCAAAGAGTGAGCGGTAGGAATCAACCACAGCGAGGATATCCTTGAGAGCAGCAGAGCTGTCACTCTTTAGCTGCACTGTAATATTTGCACTGGTATATTCATAATCAACGACCTTTTCCAAGGATTCGGGATCGCCGGAGAATTCGTAGAGCAGGAGATATTGACTCACCAGTTCCTGTGAGTCCGGGATGCTGTAACTTCCCTCTTCATGTTCCAGCATGACTTGGTTCATCTGCTTGATGAAGGTTGCAAGCGAGAGGGTATTCCCTGCAATTGGGTTCTTCTCAATATCATCTTGCATACAATCCATCGCCTGCAGTACCTCTGGATGCTTGAAGAGATCTGTCTCATCCCCGCTCAGGATGATATTCAAAGTGGAAGTCCCTCCGAACTTGTTGTTTACAAATTGATCGGTCTGTGCGATCGTACTGTCTTCCTCAAAGTTTGCCAGGAAGCTGGTATCGATCCATACCATGCTTGTTCCATAGATTCCAATGATGAGTACAACAAGGGAAATGAGAACAACCATCTTCGGACGACGGAGCAAGAGTGCTTGTAGCTTATCTGACAGAGTTTCCTTCTTCTGTTGTAGCTCAAGATCAGCCTTCGCTCTCTTGTACTTGGGTTTTCCCAGGAGATAGAGGGAAGCAGGGAAGAGCAATAGGGCAAGCAACATCTCAGAGAGGACTCCGATGGCTGCAAACAACCCAAAATACCGGACAGGAAGTACCTGGCTGCTCATCAGGGCAACAAATCCAATAGCTGTGGTTATTGCTGTCATGATAATCGGCCTTACCATCTGCTTCAGGGACTGGGTAGCCAGTTCTCCTTTGGAAAGGTCAGGGTAGGAGAGCATCAGGTGGTGGATGGTATTGTGCATGTGAATACCATAGGCAACCCCGATGGCGATCAACATGACAGGAATCATGGTATCGACCGCATAGATGGGAATGTTCAACAAGGTCATCAAGCCGAAGGAGACCAGTGTCCCGAAAAGCACAATGACCATATTCAATACAGTATCACGTATTGAATGCAACAAGAGATAGAGCAGGATAATCATGGTGATAATGACCAAGGGGAACATGATTGCCATGTCTTTTGGTCCCAACTCTGCAAGAGCCCCTTCAACTACTGGACGCCCTGCAACCATGATTGTTTCTGGTCCCTCCCACTGTTTGGCCCAAGTCTGCAGTGCCTCTGCCTCCATGTCACTGTTCAGTTCAGCAATGATAAGTGTAGCTGTACCATCTTTGCTGACGTTACGACCGTAGATCATGGGATTATCTTCAACCTCTGTTTGCATCTGTAAAATTGCCGAATCAGTTGTTTTACCAGAGAAGAACGGTTCAACCTCAAGAAATCCATCATCACTTTTGATGTTGTCTGCAGTTGTGAGACTGGTTACGGATTCCACGGCGTCGAACTCTTTCTGGAGTGCTACAGTGATGGCATCAATCTTTTCAATAGTACCAGGGTTGTAGATGCCCTCAGGGTTTTCAACTACAATGAGTATTGCATCCTTGATGCCAAAAAGGCTCTCTGCCTCATCACTGGCCACAAAGGCCGGGTGGGTCTTTGGCATGTACTCATCAAGGTCCGTCTCCAGCATTGCTTTGTTCGCAATGGAGATGACAAAGATACAAGATAGAAAAAATACCGCCAGTAAGAGAAGAAATGGGCGTTTGGAAAAAGATGTGAAAAATCGCATAAATCCTCCTAAAGTTAACGTTAACTTACATGTAGAATAAATAAACATCCACTCATGAATTTCAAATGTACAGTTATTGCAATGAGAAGAGCGTACTCAGGCTAGCAGTGATAGGCCCTGCCTGTTCTCTCAGGTTTGAGGGTTCATCCTGCATGTGCCAGCGTGAGACGTAGAGGCGGATGGTCCCGAAAGTAATCATTGCAAGCTCAACAGGGTTCATATCATCCCTGCAACGCTTCTCTGCAATGGCCTGTGCATAGAACGTAGAGAGCTGCTTCAGGTTTCCCTGCAGCAGTGCATCCAACTGTGGCTTGAGTTGAATGTCAACATTGAAGGTCTCCTCAGCGAACAGCATAAGCGTGAATGCTGCATTATGTTCCAAAAGTGTGAACAAGTCATGTACAAACTTGGTGAGCGCTTCCCTGTAGGAAGCTTCTGATGCAAGCAATGTGGCAAACTGTGGTGTAAGTAAGCTATCAAGATGGACAAGGATTGCTTGCAGTAACGCATGTTTGCTTGCAAAATGTCGGTATACAGCTGCTTCGCTGACACCGATGGCGAAGGCCACATTCCGGATGGTCAGCTTCTGGATACCATCATTGGCTGTTACGCGGATTGCTGCTTCCACCAATTCTTTTTGACGTTTTGTCTGCATGTTTCATTTCCTATATAAGTTAACGATAACTAACGTACCAGATTTCCATACTCTTTACAATGGTGCGACACAAGATATTTATGCGAACACTTATCATTACCGCTGATAGGCAGGCTTCTTGGTAAGAATTTTTTCCATCAGTTTTCCCATCAATACTAAAACAATGAGAGTCAAAACAAATCTAAGCAAGGTGAATGCAAGTCCGAGGAACTTAATCTCCACCATGAGCTGGGGAATTTTCAGAGCTCCCCATGCCCCAAGAAATACCACGATATTAGTATAGCTTGCACCTTTATGAATCAAGGTTGCAGTCATCGGGAAGGCAACATACAGCGGGCCGGTCGGAAGTGTTCCCAGCATGAAAGAAATTATGATACCTGTGAACCCCGATTCTTTTCCCAGCCATTTTTGGATTTTATTTTTCGGTATCCAAGCTTCAATCAATCCCATCAATAGAAACACAGGAGGAATGATCAATATCATTTCCTTCAGGTAGTCCCATGCAACCTGTGATGATTGGGTAGCAAGATCAGCTCTCGTAACAAAAAGAGTCACATATATGAGCAGAATGACCAACGGACCGGAAAATTTCTTAATTCCATTTATCATAACAAGGCTCCCATAATCAAAGCAATCAAGAAAGCGGCGAGAAATCCAAGACCATTACGCAATATGGCAAATTTCTTACCCAGTTCCTTAATTTCCAAGGGCGCGGTGACGATTCCCACCATGACCAGTGATGTCACGAATGTCGATATGGTCATCACGGTAGCTCCCGAACGCAGTAAGGATCCGGCAAGAGGAAATGCCACCAGTGAAGGTATCAGAGTAATCGCACCGAGGACTGCGGCGATCAGTGTAGCCCCAATCCCTGCTTCAGCTCCCACCAAGTGTGAAATTGTATCTGCAGTCAAAATCCCTAAGGTCAACCCAACGATACCAAGTACAGTCAACAAGCTCGGGGCTGTTTTGGTAAAGGCATTCTTAGCAATCTTGCAAGCCTTCAGTGTCTTTTCCCTGCTCTTGATGAATGAGGCGATGAGACCAATGGCCAAAAGGCTGTAGATTGTAATTATCGTAACCATACGCTTCCTTATTTCAGACTTTGATTTGGATGTCCGTAGAACAGACATGTACAAATGACCCCACCAATAATGGCATAGGTTCTGTGATGAATACTAAGGTTTCTTTCATTGATCATCTGTTACCTAGTTCTTAGGTCGTACTTGTTCAATAAAGTTTCAATCCTAGATTTCCGACTCTTCAAAATCTGTATCCACTGCCCTAATGCATCCCTACCCGTTAAAGTTATCTTATAAACTCTTCTTCGGGGGCCTTGTTCTCCCTCTTCCCATCCAGAAGTAACTAGATTTTCATGTTCCATTTTCCGTAATGTCCTATAAAGGGTGCTGACATTGAGATCCGATTCAGAGAAACCAAACTGTTTCAGCTGTTCAATAAGACCATAACCATAACCTAGTTCATCATGGAGCAGCAAAAGCAGGCAAATCTCCAAAAAATGCTCCATGTGTGTGGGTTTCTGAGTACAGAATGTAGTTTGGTCCATCGGTATGCTTTGTCCTTATTGTATCTATGTACTTAGTGAATATAGTTACGATGAATATAGTATACGTACGATGATGATACCTGTCAATTGAATAAGAGACCCCCAGACAAATTCTGGAGGTCTCCCGTTTTCATCGATTCGGATGAATGTTAGCTGTTTACCCGTTCCAAGTATTCCTTGGTCTCCGTGTTGACCCTGATCTTCTCACCCTGCTTGATGAAAATGGGGACGCGGACCTTCAATCCGGTTTCAGTGGTGACATACTTGGTTGCACCTTGAACGGTATCACCCTTGACTGCCTCTTCTGCTTCAGCGACGAGGTAGACTACCTTAGGGGGAAGCTGAATGTCCAATAACTGAGCTTCCCAGAATGTACAACGATAGGTCTCTCCGTCTTTCATCAAGAACTCGTAGTCAGGGAAGGTTGACATGGGAACTTCAATCTGTTCGAACGTGTCAGTCAACATAAGATGGAAGTTTTCTCCATCGTTGAACAGATATTGACAATCACGATCAACCACTGTGATGTCTTCTGCGTTATCTTGGGTTTTCATCGTCTCACTGAGAGTCTGTCCGGTTGAGGGACTCTTCATTTTCAGACGAACAAAGGCAGAACCTTTTCCGGGGTTTACGAATTCACGGTCGATAACCACAAAGGGCTGTCCTTTGATCAATAGGGCGGTTCCCTTATCGATTTGACCTGCTTTAATCATGCTAGTACCTCATATGCTTACAAATTGCGCTTATTACCATCACTTAGCATAGCAGAAAGGGGAAAAAGAATCACCCCCTTGAGCTCATTTTCACCCATTAACAGCATTTGCAGACGATCGAGTCCGATGGCAACTCCCGAGCATTGCTGCATCGATGCAAACACTTTTGCCAAGGAAGGATCAACGTCAGGAATTACTGTATTGCTCTCTGTTCTTTTTTCTACAAGGCGGGCATATTCATCCCGATAATAGCCGGCAATAATAGGCTCACTGCGCTCTTCATCATAACAATTGGCAACCTCTATACCCTTGACATACAGTTCCCAGCGTCTTCGGTACAATCCTTCTGCTTTTGCAAGGCATTCAATTCGTTTGGGATATCGTTCGAGTACCAGAGGGCGGTCTTGGGGAAGGTTTGGCTCTACAAACGTAAGAAAGATCCTGTTGAAGGTTTCTTCCCAACTCTCTGGCTCATCACACTCCGAAAGGCCAAGTCTTTTTGCTTCCTTTTGGAGTGATTTCTGACTTTGATGTTTTTCCAGATCAATAGAGACGTAGGTCTTCATCGCTTCAGCTACAGTCATTCTCCTAAACGGTGGTCTGAGCTCGCTTGGGTGCTCGTCGCTGAGCAAGGCTTCAAAAAGCTGTTCAGTGATGGTAATCGAGCTTTGGTCATCAGCTTGCATTGTGTAGTATTCGAGCATGGTGAACTCAGGGTTGTGGATATGCCCCAGTTGTTCACTGTTTCGAAAACAGTGGCTGATTTGGTAGATGCTGCCAAAGCCTTGGGCGATCAGCTGCTTCATATAAATTTCGGGAGAAGGCACCAGATAGAGTTCAGAGGAGGGGAGAAAGGGGTTTTCAAAACGGGTGGCGAAGTTTTCAATCGTCGATTCGGGGATCAGGGTAGGACAAAGCAGAGGAGTATCGACCTCTGTATAGCCTCGTTCATCAAAAAAGGTGCGAATCTTGCGATTCATCTGACTTCTATATTGTGCTGCTGCTTTCATGGTCGCATCATAGCTAGAGCTGTCGTTGTGTTGCAAGGGCCCTGTGCAAACATGTATACTCGGCAATATATGAAAAGTTATGTAACTGACGATATCATCTACGCCCTTGCAACGGCTTGGGCACAAAGTGCCTTGGCTGTCATACGCGTGAGCGGGGATGGGTGCAGAGCCGTTCTTGCTTCCTGTTTTTCACGTCCTAAGGCACTGTTGAACGCTGAAAATGCCACCTTGGTTCATGGATATATATGTGATATGAATGCGAACCGTATAGACGAGGTGGTTGCAGCAGTCTATACAAAGGGTCATGGATATACACTGGAAGAATCAGTGGAATTTACCTGCCATGGATCACTCTCAGTAATAAGGGAAATCCTTGAACTCTTTTCCAAGTTGGGGATGAGAAGTGCTGAGGGTGGAGAATTTACGTACCGGGCATTCTTGCATGGAAGAATGGATTTAACTCAAGCTGAAGCAGTTCAGGAACTGGTTTTCAGCCAGAGCGAACGATCACGTTCGTATGCCTTGCAACGGCTTGAGGGGAGTCTGAAAGACCGAATCAGCATGCTGAAACAGCAAGTGCTTACAGTCATGGCAAGCGTGGAGGTTCAGCTGGATTATGCAGAGGATGAATTGGATGAGTTTGTATTCCCTCGCTCAGAGGTTGTCAATACCATTGAGCAACTGAAAACGCTAAAGCAGACATACTCCATAGGTCGGCTCTACCGTCATGGTGCTCGTATCGTTCTTGCCGGGGCGACCAATGCGGGGAAAAGTTCACTCTTTAATTTGTTGTTGAAACAGGAGCGTTCCATTGTCAGTCCTGTAAAAGGGACGACGAGGGATTACATTGAAGCAGATCTCTCCATTGACGGAATCCCAATTCGCCTTTATGACACAGCAGGCCTCAGACAAAGTGAAGATATCATAGAATCGGAAGGAATCAAGAGGACGGAGCATCTCATAGGACAAGCCGATCTGGTTGTATATCTTGTAGATAGCAGCTGTATTGAAGAGGTGAGGGATGAGGATGCAAGGACCATTGTAGTGTACAATAAGAGTGATTTGGTTCGACCTCCTAAAGGAAAGCTGGCGATCAGCACACAGAGCGGGGAGGGCATTGACTCTCTTTTGAAGCTCATTGCAGAGCGTCTGGGCTCGGTTCCTCGTACAAGTGGTGAGGATTTATTGGTTATTGAATCAAAAAGACAGTACCAGCTGCTCTGCTCTGCTGAGCAAGCATTGTCAAAGGCTCTAGAGCTCTCCGATGCTAATATCCCTTTGGATATCATCGCCATCGATTTAAGCGAAGCTCTTGATTGTCTTGGACAGCTTACCGGAGAGGTTACGCCTGCTGATATTCTAGAAACCATATTCAGTGGTTTTTGTGTAGGAAAATAAGATGGATTATGATGCAATTGTAATAGGAGCAGGGCATGCCGGTATCGAAGCTTCCCTAGCGCTCTCTCGAATAGGGTTCAATACACTGTTGATTACGCAAAATCTCGATACAATTGGAAGACTCAGTTGCAATCCTGCCATAGGCGGTCTTTCAAAGGGAAACATAGTAAGGGAAGTGGATGCACTTGGTGGAGAGATGGCTCATCTGATCGACCGCTCCATGATTCAGTTTAGAATCCTCAATAGAAGAAGAGGACCGGCTGTACAAGCTCCCCGTGCTCAGGCCGATAAGTTCACCTATGCCCGTCTGGCCAAAGAAACTTTGGAAAAGCAAGCAAATTTAGCTCTTTTCATGGATACTGTGGTTGATCTGGTCCTGGACAAGGAAGAAAAAAGAATCATTGGAGTTCAGACCGCTCGAGGCCATAGGATTTATGCTAAAACAGTAGTCCTGACCACAGGCACCTTTATGGAAGGCCGAATTTTCATCGGTGAGTTCGATGCCTCAAATGGAAGACTTGATGAGCCTGCAGCAATAGGACTTGGGACCAACTTACGCAAAAGGGGGTTTCCTGTAGGAAGGTTGAAAACAGGAACTCCTGCCAGAGTGCGCAAATCGAGTCTGGACTTGGACAGGATGGAGTTGCAGGAAGGTGAAGAGGTCATGATGCCGTTCAGTTTTGATTATGACCGGGTTGAACGGCCTTCTCTTCCTTGTTATATAACTTGGACGAATGAACGAACCCATAAAATAATAGAAAAGAACATGCACCGATCTCCGCTCTATGGGGGCAAGATAACAGGCAAGGGTCCCCGTTATTGTCCTTCGATTGAGGATAAGGTGGTGAGATTTCCCGATCGTGAACGACACCAGATTTTCGTGGAGCCTGAGGGTGTAGGCACCGAAGAGATGTATCTGAATGGGATTTCCTCTTCGCTTCCAGAGGATGTGCAGTGGGATTTCATTCATAGTATTGCAGGTCTTGAACATGCCCAGATCATGCGCCCTGCCTATGCTGTGGAGTATGACTACATCGATCCCCAGGCGCTCTTTCCTTCTTTGGAAAGCAAGTTGGTGGAAAACCTCTTTATTGCAGGGCAGACCAATGGGACCAGTGGCTATGAAGAGGCGGCCTGTCAAGGCCTGATAGCCGGTATCAACGCTGCCCAGAAGATGAAGGGGGAAAGACCCTTGGTTCTCAGTCGTAATGAAGCATATACAGGTGTGCTTATCGATGACTTGGTAACCATGGGGACGAAAGAACCCTATAGGATGTTCACCAGCAGGGCGGAATATCGGTTGAATCTCAGACACGATAGTTGTGATCAACGGCTGACGCAAAAAGGATATCAGGTTGGATTGCAAAGAGAAGAACAATTAGCTCGACTCAAAGATAAGCTTGAGAAAATGGATGCAGTGAAGGATCTGCTGAACAGAGGCAGGTATGAGCAAAAGAATGCTCTTCAGGCTTTAAAGATGCCGGAGGTGACAATCCAGACCCTCAAGCAACATATTGCAGGTCTAGAGGCATATGACGAGCCGATACTCTATCAGGTTGAGCTGGATGTAAAGTATGCTGGTTACATTGACAGGCAAGAACGCCAAATCAACCGTTTTGAAAAGCTTGAGAGCCTCTTGGTGCCTGACGGTTTTGATTATGACAGTATAGAGGGGCTCAGTGCCGAAGGGCGGGAAAAACTGAAGAAAGTATGTCCCATTTCCGTGGGGCAAGCCTCTCGGATCAGCGGGGTGAGAAATTCTGATATTGCCATATTGATTGTGCATCTCGATAAGGGAGGAAGGCATGAACGGACCGTATAGAACCTTGCTTCAAGAGAGTCTTCGGTCAATGGACATCCCTTATGAGGCTGTACAGCTCGATCAATTACAAGCGTATATTGCAGAGATTGAGCTGTTCAATCCTGTCTATAAGTTGGTTGCAGCACAAAAAGAGGAGCTGGTAATTCGGCATATCCTCGATTCCTTGGCGGCATATCCAACGATTAAAGCACTCTGTGATATGGTCAAGCCCTGTGAAATTGCGGATCTGGGAAGTGGAGCCGGACTTCCTGGCATTCCCTTGGCCATCATGTTGAGCGAGTGCCCTTTCAGCTTGGTTGAACGGATGGGCAGAAGGGTCGACTTCCTAGGCAACGCATTGGTGCGAACCAATCTCACAGACAGGGTGAAGATCATCGATTGTGATCTTAGGCAAGTAAGGCAACAGTTTTCTATTGTTACCTTCCGAGCCTTCCATCCTTTGGTTGATATCCTGGATTTGGTTGCCCCTATTCTCAGGGATGATGGATATGTCTGTGCGTACAAAGCAGGAGTTGCACAGGTGGAGATGGAGTTGCAAGAGGTGCAAAATGTTTGCAAGAGTTCATGGAAGTCCGAGTTTGTTACCCTGAAGGTACCTCACTTGGACGCCAAGCGGTCACTCTGCCTTTTGCAAAAGAATTGATACCAACT
>Ga0334885_1004283_pt1 | contig 12472 bp, 9 predicted proteins | sample GraSluR1_MG_8_FD_207233 | JGI IMG/M metagenome (GOLD analysis project Ga0334885, IMG submission 207233) | Sludge microbial communities from methane-producing bioreactor in Wageningen University, Netherlands - Granular Sludge_31_05-R1 | ecosystem: Engineered > Bioreactor > Anaerobic > Unclassified...
CACTGAGGTTGTGTTCAAGAATACCTACAAGCCGATTCATCCGGAGAAGACTAAAGCTCAGCGGCAAATATTTGAGATTTTCGAACTCGATTCATAGGTCCTAACTATAATTTTTTGAGATTTCAGGTTATCAAATACCGGCATAGAGAATGTCGAAATTTGTGAGATGATGTCACTTGCTTCCTGGTCCTTTCTAGTATAAAAAGCACCTCTCTCGGTATGTTGACCAAGGTCATGAAAACGGCTGGTAGTAATGAGCAGTACGCCAACTTTAGGCATGGGTGCTGATTGCATTTTGCGTCTCCTCTCTATTTAGATCCAGCATGTTTGCGTTGAGCCAACATGCGAGTCTTGTCAAGATATGGTTTTACCTGGTCGTACATCCGGCTTGAAACTGCAGTATACAGAATATCTACCATAGTTAGTTGGCCTATTCTCGATCCCATAGGACCGCTTCTGATCATTGCCTCGGATGAAGAAGTGAATAACCTGATATCAGCCATCTCACTCAGGGATGTTTTACCAAATTTTGTTATGGTAATAAGTGTAGCTCCGGAACTCTTGACTATCTGGGCTGTTTCAAGCGTGTCACGAGTTTCTCCAGAATATGAAAAGAGTATAGACACATCTCCGCATTTTAAACTTGTTGCCGAAAGAATCTGGTCATGCGGGTCTGTATTGGAAATTGTTAGCTTATTGATTCTTGAAAACTTGTTGCTTGCATCTTTTGCTACCAAGCCAGAGGATCCAACTCCATAGAAGTCAATACGATTGGCCTTGCACAGAGCCCCGACTGCATGCTCAAGTTGTTCAAGATCTAGGAGGGAGTAGGTGCTTTCAATAGCTTTCATATTACTCATGCTTACATTCTTGACGATAGCTTGAAGGCTGTCACCTGGACGGATTTCTTCGTAAACGATAGGGCTTTGCTGTTTTAGCTCTTCAGACAGCACTTTGCCTAGTTCCTTGAATCCCGAGTATCCGACGCTTTTACAGAGTCGGACAACTGAGGCATTGCTGGTGGCACAACTCTGGGCTAAATCATTAATTGACATGTTGACTGCATCCTCAGGAAAATCAAGAATGAACTGAGCAACTTTTTGTTCTTTGGGTGCAAGAAATTGTAATGATTCTTTGATTCGTATATAGCAACCAGCCATTAAAAAACCTCCCTAAGTGATTGTGCAACTCCCAACAACGGTGCATCATCGATAGTTTGAGCTTTCGTAACAAAACAATCAATGCCAATTGTAAGTAGTGTTTTTTGAATTGGATCAACTAACAGATCATCTGCTTTTGAAATCTGTCCTCCCATAATAACACAGTCAATCTCATAAGAACCAATCAAAGGGGCAAGAATATGTGCTACATGCCAACCGGTTCTAGTAAAAACCCCTTTACATAATGCATCACCTTTTTTTGCGCATATGTCAATTTCTTTAACAGTCCGGCATACATTTCCCCCAAATTCATTGTAGAGGGACATGATTCCACGTTTTGAAAGATAATCTTCAGCAGTGGCCTCTCTGTAAGCTTTCTTAAAAATACTCACAGAAGGCCCTCCTCTCTCGTTCTCTAAAAGTCTTCTCTCTTTCATTAGAGCAAATCCTAACCCTGTTCCCAACATCAGTGCACAAGGATTGTGTACTTGCTTATACTTTTCATTTTGTATTTCTCCTAGGAGGAATGCATGAGAGTCGTGCATGAATCGGATGGGTTTATTTGGAAAATACTCCTCGATGATAGTTTTTACTGACTTCCCATACATGGCAGCATACTTATGCTTCATGAGATATGTACCATTTGGGTAATCAAAAGGACCTGGAGTGCTTACACCTACGCCAACGATTTCCAGTCGATATTCTTGAGCAAGAGCAAGGCCGCACCGAATTGCTTGATGAAAACTTTCTACTATTGAGTCTGCATCAGCTGAAGAATTAACGGGAACTTCACAGAATGTAATTATATTCTCTGCGACTAATGCAATCTTGATGGAAGTGCCTCCTGCATCTATTGCAAGAATAACTTTAGAGTTCGATATGCTCATAGCCATCCCTCAACTGAGTTTTATGTATGATGATTTTTCCGACACCTAGGTTGATTAGCTCATAAGGTCCGAATGAAGCGGGGACTACAATCATATCCAAATACTCTTGAATAAAGTATTTTTTCGGATTGAGACTAGAACGTACCATTATTTTTTCACCTTCTACCAATACCAATACATGAAATCGATCAATGGTCTCATCGGTAAACCTATTGTCGAATACAAGGTTTCTCAATGAGAAATATAGTAGATCATGTTCTCCAACAAGGATCTCTTTTCCTTCATTTGTTTCACGAACTAAACAAGGGTCTTGAATAAGGTTCTTACGAACCCAATCGCGTTTTCGCTCTCTTTTTAGTACAGCATTGCCGTGAAATGTATGAATAGGTCTTCGGTTTCCATCAAGATCTTTACGTACATAGTCATACATCTTGTACGTATACGAGCCGACGGTGAGGCTTCCGATTTCCAGTATTACTTGATTTCTTCCAGAAGCGTGAATAGTCCCTCCTGGAATGAGGAACTGCATCCCGGGTTTTGATTGCTCTGCATGGATATAGCGCTCATAGTCTATCATCTGTCCAGTTTTTTCTGATTCTCTACATAAGTCAATGAATGTTTCTACATCCTCATCCTGGGTAAATCCGCAATATGTTTTGGCATCTTGCCCTGCTACAACAATATAATAGCTTTCATCTTGACGACCTAGCTCATTGTTGTGATGCTTGATATAGCTACTGTCTGGATGACATTGAATTGACATGTTTCCGCTTGCATGGAAAGTGTCGTCATAGTTGAATCGGATAGGGAAGTATCCTCCGAATTTCTCTACACATACAGAACCCATAAGTTGATCGCCTACAGTCTGTACAAAACCGTAGAAAGGGAATTCCAAGCTAAGATTGTTTGTTTGAAGAACGATGGAGACTTCAAGAGGAATGAGGTCAAACACCCAAGCACAGTTTTTCATGCTTTGAGGAAGATTGCGTAGATGCTTTACGTAAAAGCCACCCCAAACTCCTTCAAGATATACTGGTCTGCATCGAAAGGGGTAGGAGACCAATTCCTCGCAGAGAGCAAGATACGTACAAAATGGAAGAAGCTGCATCTGCTGCTCAGAATCTGCACAGACATAAAAATCCAACGCATGCTCTTTTATCAAGGTGCCGCGAAGGGAGGAAGCGACTTCAAAGTCAATATAATATGCTTGCCTAAGGGTTGGTTTATATGGTTTAGGCGTAGTGAAACCTAGGTTTCCGGTTTTAGCCTGCTTTATATTCAATACGGTTCGTTTTTGTGTAACATCAAGGAAAACTGCAATGTCAACGCAAGGTCGAATTAAATCACTAAGTGAGCCGTTTCCTGATATGATTAATGCTCCTGTACCTTCTTTTTTAAATATAGACAATTGATTTTTGAAGTCTTTCACTATCTTTGCGTCAAATAAATCTTCATAGTTACCATCAAAGAGTTTTCCGTAGAGAAGCGGTGGATCTGTTGCTCGATCTGCAGGCAGATTTTTGGCAAGTTTCTTTGTCAGTTCTGCTTCTGTACAGTATAAGGTATTACTAGAGGCATAAGAAACAGGCAGGTTTATTTGTGCCAATGCCCTGCCAAGCTGGCAACTAAGAACGCTGAAGGGTGCACTAATATAACCATCCAAAGCAACTATGCACTGTTTCTTTTCTTTTAGCTTTTCAATGACAGCAGAAGCTAAGGCTTCAGTCACTTCTGACAGACCTTCTTTTATAAAGTCGGTTATGTCTGAGTTCATTACAATCTTATTAACAGCGCGAGGATCATCGTATTCGAAAGGGTTATACATAAAACTCATTTATTTGCCTCTTTTATCGTCGTCTTGTGTGTATGTTGATAGTAGAATTGAATTTCCAGTTTGTCAATAAAAATTTCCAATAATGTATAAATAATATGAAAATTAAAATAAAATATTATGCTATAAAATAGCAGTATTGTTATAAATATGAATTAAAAATCAAAGATATTCTAATAAATTGAATAATTAAATTTACAATAAAGTTCAAAATTATTGAAAATATAAGTTGACAAGTGGGGAGACTAAAGTATAATCGAACATAATAAAGGGAGTATAAGCAATGCAAAGGTTCAACAAGAACAATTTAATTATAGAGCCATTGAACAAAAAGCGATGGAGGTCAGATGTTCGAAGAGATGCCCTGTTGTATGTCATGTTGATTCCTGGACTAACCTATGTGTTGATGTTTAAATATGCACCAATGTATGGAGTTACTATTGCATTTCGCGACTACAGCATATTCCGCGGATTCGGCAATGCTCCTTTTGTCGGTTTGGATAACTTTATCAAACTGTTTTCTAGATCAGCTTTTCTAAGGGCTTTGAAGAATAATATCATCATTAGTGTCTTGAAACTCATTTTAGGATTTCCATTTCCCATTCTACTCTCCTTGATGATAAGTGAACTTATCCGGCCAGAGGTGAAGAAATTTGTCCAGACCGCAGTGATTCTTCCCAATTTTGTTTCTTGGATTGTCATCAATGGTATTCTCTATGCGATGTTCAATACTTCCAGTGGTGCTATCCCTGGAATTCTCAAAAGTATTGGATACGCAGGAGAAATCACCAATATCATGAACCAGAAAGAGACCTTTGTATGGGTTATCGTATTCTCTCATATCTGGAAAGGAGCGGGGATGGGTACGATTGTATATCTTGCTTCAATAGCTGGGATTGATCGAAACCTTTACGAGGCAGCATCCATAGATGGAGCTGGAAGACTAAGAAAGATGTGGCATATAACGCTTAGTTCAATCCGGCCAACAATCGTTGTGCTCCTAATTTTCAGAGTAGGAGAAATGATGTATGCAGGTTTTGACCAGATATTCGCCATTTCAAACTACCTTGTGGTTTCCCATGCAGATATCATAGATACCTTTGTTTATCGCTTGGGTTTGGAGCAGCAAAGATTTTCTGAAGCTGCCGCTGCAGGGCTGTTTCAATCAGGAATTGGTCTCTTTTTAGTGCTGATTACCAACACTATTGCAAAGCGAATTGATGCCGATAGTGGCATTATGTGAGAGAGGATTCATCAATGAAAACTAATGAAGTAAAACGAATGCATGAATCTCTCAATGATCGTGTGGTATATTTTGTAATTTGTGCTCTCCTTGCATTGTTCTGTTTTTCCACTGTTTACCCTTTCTGGCATGTACTTATGTATTCACTGAGTAATTCAAAGGAAGCAATGTCCGGTGGATTGTTCTTCAAACCGAGAGACTTTGATCTCTTGGCATACCGAATGATCTTCAAAACAAACCAGATTTTTATTGCCTATCGAAATACTATTTTACGAACGGTAATTGGAACAACCTTGAGCATGATTCTCAGTGTAATGACTGCATATCCCTTATCGAGAAGGAGATTACGAGGAAGAGGTTGTCTTTCAATGGTGTTCTTTTTCACCATGCTGTTCAACGGAGGCATGATTCCGACCTATCTAATAGTGCAAGCCTACGGACTTATTGATACATTTGGAGCATTGATATTCCCTCTGGCTATGAATGCTTACAATATGTTTATTCTTCGAAACTATTTTAAAACAGTTCCAGAATCCTTAGAAGAGAGTGCATTCATTGATGGAGCTAACTCTTTCACAATTCTTTGGAAGATTATAATACCTGTTTCTACACCAGCTCTTGCTGCAGTAACTATGTTTTATGGTGTAGCAAACTGGAACAACTATCTTGATGGTGTGTTGTATATTAACTCTACTAGATTGGAAATCCTTCAAGTATACCTAAGGAAATTACTTGCCTCTACGGGGACATTGAATGCTCTTTCTGGTATCGACGGATTATCGCAAGCTGCTTCTTTGTCTGAAGAGAGCATGAAGATGGCAACTATTGCTGTTTCAATTCTTCCTGTGCTAGTAGTTTATCCTTTCATTCAGCGCTACTACACCAGCGGCATTACCGCAGGTGCTGTTAAAGAATAAAAAAGGTTTTAAAAAGGAGTCAAAGTATGAAAAAAGGAGTAATCGCATTGACCATATTGGTCATTCTGGTTTCTTTTCCGCTGGCATCAGCAGGAAAAAGTGAAGTCGTAAAGGAAGATGCCCCTGCAAAAATCACTTGGATGCTTTATGGAGATAATACGCCGACTGAGAACAACGCCGTATTGCGTGCACTACAAGAAAAACTGAATATTGAGCTTTCTGTAATCTATGTACCAGAGTCGGATTATATGGCGAAGCTCAATACCTTGATTGCGGCACGCAACCTTCCAGATGTGTTCTGGATGGATGGGAACAAGCTGGATGCCATTGAATTTAGGGATCAAGGTATGTTGAAGAAGCTTGATGCTTTACTTGCTTCTGATGGGCAAAATGTACTGAGAGAAGTGGGGAGTTCCCTCTCCAAAGCCCCTGTAAATCAGAAAGATGGCATATATGCTTTGATACCAGGTTCAATAAATTATACCTCAAATCTGGCAATCCGTACTGATTGGTTGGAAAACTTAGGAATGGATATGCCTACTAATCTTGATGAGTTCTATGATGTCCTCTACGCGTTTGTTCACAAGGATCCTAATGGGAGTGGTAAAAATGACACAATAGGATACGTAGGGACTATGGCAGGTTTGAGAACATTTGAGCATATATTTGGGGCTTATGGTATTTGTATCGATAAGCCATATCTTCTCGCTGATGGTACCGTAACTACCTACATGAAGGCTCCCCTCTATCTTGATGCAATAAAGTACCTGCGTAAACTGTATCAAGAAGGATTAATGGATCCAGATTTTGCTACAATGCCGTTGATGAGCGCTTTTGAAAAGCTCTGGACTGGACGAACTGGTGTTTTTGATTTCCAAAATGTGGGAACAACCAACAACTGGATGCCAGGGCGGTATACAGAACCTACTCCTCCAACATTTGGATTTACAGTACTTGCAGGGCCGGGTGGTTCAGGAGGGGCTATTAAGCAGTATCCACGATACAAGTATTACAATGCTATCGCAACGACGAGTAAACATCCTGAAAAAGCGATGCAGTTGATTGATTATCTGTATAGCCAGGAAGGAGATGAGTTGACATATCTTGGGGTTGAAGGTTTGCATTATGAATGGATTGATGAGCCAAATGGAAAATTTGCTCTTCTGGATAAATTTAAGGATCCAGCTACATACCGATCTGATGGAGCCTTTGTTTATAACCATATGTGGCCACTAGTAAATACAGAAGTACGTACTTTAAACAAACAGACACAGGAAGGACAAGCGTTTGCGCGAATGAACAGTGTTGAATATCCCAACATAATTGCCTCTCTTGACAGCATTGGTGAATATGGGTCCACACTTTCTGATATTACCAAAGAAGCCTTTGCACAGCTGATTGTCACAAGAGGAAACCTAGAAGCTGAGTATAGGAATTTTGTCAGACGCTGGGAGCAAGAAGGTGGCCTAGCCTTTGAAAGAGAAGCAACTGCTGCCTATCAAGCCCAATTGGCTGCAGAGAAAGCTGCGAACTAATCAAATGTGCATGTATAGGATGGTACTTTTTTATCATCCTTTACATGCCAAGGAGTCTAGTGGTGATCAGCAAATTGGACATTTCGAGTCTATCGTTGGTATCTGGTTCGATAGAGACAAAAAAAGAAGCGCTAAGAATCTTTGTTGATGAGGAAAATTCCTTCTCTCTTTCCTGTAAGGATTTTGCATTGTATAAAACGAGGTCTGCTTCTGAGTATCTTTGTTTAGATCTCAGCATCAAGACAGACCGAATGCCTACAGTATACGTAGAATTTATAAAACATCAGGAGTCTGAAGAAAAAGTCCTGCGTATCAGATACTTTATGATTCCGAACGTGAGAGCAAAGATGGTAATCCAGCTTTCAGAATTGGATTCTCATAGGTATTTTCTTCCTGCTTATCCAGGTTCTTTCAAGGGTCATGTAGAAGGAGAGCCAACCGATATTTCTTGTATAGACGAAATTCGAATTCGTATGATACATCAAACGCAGATAGCGTGGATGGACCTTTTTTCTATAGAGGTTAGATCTGATTTTCCTGACATGACAGTATCTGGCCCCGTTATGGTCGATGAACTTGGTCAGCGAATAGGAAAGACTTGGCCACAAAAAATGGAGGATTCTCAACAACTCTGTACGTATCTACATGCTCTGTACGCTGAAGCACAAAAAAACAATCAATATCCACAGCATTGGAGCAAATATGGTGGATATAAAAAGTTGAGATTTAATGCCACAGGATTCTTTCATACTCATTACGATAAAAATCGATGGTATCTTGTAGATCCTGATGGGTATGCTTTCATTAGTAATGGTGTGTGCTATGGGGCTAGAATGGGCGTGCATGGGTTTGTTGATTGCATGCAAGACCTTTTTGCTTGGTTGCCTGAATTAGAAGACTCACGCTATAAGGATTGCTGGACTGAAGCCTCTGCAATTGCTGAATTCGTCAAGCGCAACTCCGCCGAAACTGGTAAAGGGCGGTTGATGTTCAATTTTGCTCGAGCAAATATGATACGTGCCTTTGGCCCGGATCATTGGTGGGATGCTTGGTTGAAGATTACAACAGCCCGGTTCAAGTATTGGGGTATCAATACTATCGGGGTCGGTGTAAACACCTACACTGACGAACGTGTTCATGATTTTCTTGCACAGGCAAAAATTCCTTTTGTCGTTACGTTGCAAGAGTTCCCACGTACCAAGCAGGCGATTTTTAGAGATTTTCCCGATGTGTTCAGTAAAGAGTATGAAGACGCATGTGAGCAGTATGCAAAAGAGCAGGTTGCCCCTTATGTAGGAAATCCGTATTGCATCGGTTTCTTTCTTACAAACGAACCGGAATGGCTTTTTCAGGATTCAGTCAATCCTGCCCAACAGATTCTTGCCTATAAGGGATCGCTTGCAAGTAAAGATGCTTTGCTGGCATTTCTTTGTGAACGGTATAAAACAATCGAAGCCTTGAATCAATCGTGGCATACTGAGTTTTCGGCATTTTCTGATTTACAAAAACCGATTATGAATGCAGATTTTTTGACGAGCAACAGTAATAAGGATCTTGCATTATTTAGAAAGATTCTCATCAAAAAGTATTGTGAGGTTCCTTCAAAAGCACTTTCTGCGGCTGCTCCTCAGCATTTGAATCTTGGTATGCGATACAACAGACTTTCAAAGAATGAGCTGGCTGGCAATGAATACGTTTCTGTCTGTTCTTTCAATTGTTACCGAAGTGATCCCAATGAGATGCTCGATATACTTACAGAGCAGGCTCAAATTCCTGGACTAATCGGAGAATGGCATGTTGCGGCGAATGAAGCAAGAAATTTTGCTTCTGGTTTGGTTAGTACTCCAAACCAAGAAGAACGAGTGAAAGCTTGGCGATTCTATATACACCAAGCGATCAGCCATCCTATGTGTATAGGGTTGCATTATTTCGAACTGAATGACCAACCTTTGTTGGGACGGTTTGATGGCGAGTGTATGCAACACGGACTAATTAGCGTCTGCAATGTTGCATATCCAGAACTTTCTGAAGCAATGCACGAATTTTCACAGCAAATGTATGAATTGGCGAATCAAACAATACAGCCAACAACAGTAAAGGGAGAAATACATGGATACCATGCATGATCAATCAGTTGCCGCATATCGGATAGAAAACGAATACCTAATCGTTGAAGTGAATGAACAGGGGTGTCTGACTCATCTTGAACGTAAAGCAAGCAAGCAAGGTAATATTATTGTCAATGACGGTGCGAGTATATTCCGGGCGGTTCTCAAAGAAGAAGAGAACTGGGAGATGTGTACGGTTCCTGAACAGCAACGCTATTCTGTAGAATGTACTGATTCCTCGTTGGTCCTCACTGCTTCCTTCCTTGTGTGTGACACAAGGACTGCTTCTGTAATTGTAAAGCTTGTTATCCGGCTTGATGGTGATTTTCTTCAGTTCTCAGGAAGTATTGCCAATCATGATACGTGCATGATTACCGATGTTTTTTATCCCTGTATCGGTGCGATCAAGAGTCTTTCAGGAGGCAACCCGGATTTGTTATGGCCGGATTGTACTGGTCAGCGTATTGTTAATATAAATGGACATCTGGCGAAAGGAGATGATTTCAAGCAAGGGAAGGTATTAAGTGCTACATACCCAGGACCTCTGAGTATGCAGTGGATGAGTTTGATTGAAGGTCAGGAGGTTCTGTATTACAGTGGCCATGATCACCTCTTTCATACCAGTAGTCTGAGGGTTGTGAGTAAGGAATATGAGCAGGGTAGAGCTCTGACATTGGAGACAGATAAACTTGCCTTCGTACGACCAGGTGAAACTTGGCAGCAACCGCAGAGTGTTATTTGTCTGTATTATGGGTCATGGCGAAAAGGTGCTGATGAATATGTCGCTTGGACCCAGACCTGGAGAAATCCTGTCAAGAAAGTAGACTGGATACGTTCTATGCAAGGATATTTCCTTGTAATCATGAAACAGCAATATGGTGATGAGATTTGGCCCTATGATAGTATTCCTGCCCTGTATGAACAAGCAAAATCATTTGGTTGCGATACTGTAGGGCTTTTTGGATGGTATGACTCTGGACATGACAACCAATATCCAGATCTTTCAGTTTCTGATTCTCTTGGAGGAGAGGACGCTCTGAAGGAGGGCATCAAAGCAGTACAAGAAGAAGGAGGACGCGTGACTCTGTATTATCAGGGGCACTTGATGGATGTAGGTTCTCCCTATTACCAAAAGCACGGTAAGGATCTTGAGGGAAGGACAATCTGGAATACTCCCTACTATGAGGACTATTCCAAAGCTGATGCAAGTGATTTTCTCAAATACTTTTCCAAGAAAAAATTCTCCACTGTATGTCCTTCTTGCCCCGAATGGCATGATTTAATGACAAAGAAAGCAAAATGGGTAGCTTCCTTTGGTCCCGATGGTATTCTATATGATCAAATTGGGGGTATGCCGTCGTATCCTTGTTTTAATGAGAATCATCCTCACATGCAAAATCGGCCTTCTCTATCCTATACACAGGGGAGATTGCTGCTTCTTAAAAAGATTCATGAAAAAGTAAGGGCCCTTTCTCCTACTTATGTTTTTATGACTGAACATGAGACAGATGTTTATTCACAATTTCTTGATGCTTTGCATGGGATAGGAGTATGTCCTATGCCAAAAAAAGGAAAGATACCAGGCTCTTCTTGGACTTCTCTTAGTAGTACAGCCCCTCAGATGTTCCGCTATTGTTTTCCTGAAACAATAGTAACACTACGTAATCCGAATCCATTTCTTTCCCCTCGCTATGTAAATTATGCAATGTTGTACGGCTTCCGTTATGAACTTGAGATACGGTACGCGTCGGATAAAAAATTTTTAATGAATAATGAAAAGCAACAATGGAGAGACTACGCTCGAGATGTAGCTCAGCTTCGATCCCATTATGCTGATGCTCTTCTTTGCGGAACGTATCGTGAGCAAGAAGGCATAACATTGGATAATAAAACTATTGGATGTTCTCTTTTTGAAAGCGAAACCATGTCTTGTATCGTGTTGTGGAATGATACAGAGGAGGTTCAACAATTTTCTCTCTGTCATGAGAGCAAGCAAATTGTTGGTTGGGAAACTATCAATGATAAAGGGAGTACCGCAATAAATATTATTGAGGCTAATTCTGTTATGGTTTTACTTCTCTCATAATTTAAGATCCATGGCCTTATCTGATGGATTTCTTTCAGATTAGGTCATACGCAAGTGCAAATGCAACGCAAATAGCAAGGAGAACGGTATCAGTTCTCCTTGTATAGTTGTGACGTACCAATACAGCCTAAAGGGATACATTGCACTCAAGTTGGAAATCTCCTAAGTATGAATTTTCTTCTAGCTAAGTACTTTCCTACGCCTAGCACCTGTTCCTCTTTCATACATTTATTACAGAACATAAAAACTTTGCTCATGAATCTGAGTTCTACTAAGGCTGCTTATGCTTCAAAAACTTTTGTTGACAGCAGCTGATAGCTAGAATATATTATAAATAATAAGAATATATTCTAATTAAGGAGTGTATATTCATCAGTTTGATGAATGGGAATATATTCTTTACAGGATGAATATCCTGAAAAGGGGGACAACATGAAAAAGCGGCTTATCGTAACACTGTCAGTATTTTTAATACTGATTAGTAGCGTTGTATGGGCGGGGGGCGGTTCAGAAGCCCAATCTTCGGCAAAAGGAATGGTGATTTCCTATAATACTCCCAATGAGTGGGCCAACTGGGGCGCGGTGCTGCGCGCTTTCAATGCGAAGACAGGCATTACGGCACCTTCCGATCCGAAAAACTCAGGACAGACAATGGCAGCATTGGAAGCAGAGGCTCGTGCTCCTCAGGCAGACACTGCTTACTTT
>Ga0334885_1004309_pt1 | contig 12414 bp, 9 predicted proteins | sample GraSluR1_MG_8_FD_207233 | JGI IMG/M metagenome (GOLD analysis project Ga0334885, IMG submission 207233) | Sludge microbial communities from methane-producing bioreactor in Wageningen University, Netherlands - Granular Sludge_31_05-R1 | ecosystem: Engineered > Bioreactor > Anaerobic > Unclassified...
CCCCGCATAACCTTGTCGTGCCATGGCTATTGTTTCCAGAATCTCTTGTTCCTGATCTAAAAACCCTTTTGCTGCCTCAACTAAATTGGGAATTAAATCATAGCGTCGCTGATATTGAGCTTCAACTTGAGACCACTGAGCATCAACTGCCTGATCTTTTTGAACTAATCCATTGTAGCTACCCATCAACCACATTCCCAAAACAACCAAACCTATTAAAAAGATTGTTGTACCTGATTTTAGTTTCATAAATTTCCTTTCACTTTGCTTGAGAAGCAAACGTTAAATATTATCTTTATGATAACCGATTTTAATTCGGGAAAAAAGTGAAAAAATTGATATCTACAATATTTATAATCTCATATTAAATTTTTCTTCTAATTCCCTCATAAGCTTTCGTATGCACTTTGTCTGGATTTTTCCTTAACTCCAGATTCACTAAAGGGGCGATTGCATTAGAAGTCTCGAGGTCAATTACAATGGTTGACGATTTATTTAGCTGAGCCATTAATGACTGAAGTAATTGTCTATATTGTTCATTCAGACCTGAGTTACCAAGTTCGGTTTGAATCAGTTGAACAAGCGCTCTTTTCTCATTATTAGAAAATTTAATTGTTATGCCTTCTGGTCCACGTTCTTTGTTTTTCATATTATAGTCTTAATTATTAGTAATGGAGTTTATTAAGTAATGATAATTTGTGGTGATGCGGAGCATGCGGGTCTGGAACCAGTGTGTCCCATAGCCACTTGCACCTTTCAGAGGTAATTGTACAAGAAATGGGACAAATCGGACACTATAAAAAGGGAGTGTCTTGTTTTTATTTATGATCCATTTTGATATATTTTATAAAATCTAAACCAAATGCTGAAATTCTTACAAATGGTGAGTTTGCAGAATTGTAACCATACCTGGTACCAGTGGCATCAAAAAGTAAACCGAGGTTAACAAGATTGTGAATATTTTCTTTTCGATTTGGGTTGTTTCCATAAATCTGGTAATTCCGATCTTCTGTTTTTTCAATATTCACATCTTTTAATGTCAAAATATCAGTTTGAGTGAGCTGAGAAAGTGTATGTGTAAATTTCTCTAAAGGGAAAATTGCTTTATCAGTAGCTTCAGTGAACCCTAAAAATATATTACGAAAGATAGATCGTTTTTCCTCATTTCTTTCAGTCAAATATTTTTCTAAAGCAACTACAAAACCATCTTGAAATGACTCATCAGCTAATATCTGTTCTGTAAAATATCTAGAGTTATCACGTACCATTTCAACCCACTCAAGAACTCTTTGTTGTCTTAACTTCATTCCAGCACCATAAAGAGCCTTGCTAAGCTTATATGGAATATTGATTAAGGGAATTGATTCTGCAATTGCATCTACGACAGCATCGGCAGCTATCTCCATTGATTCTGAAACCAAGACCTTATCTTTATCGGTTAGATTGTGGTTATTCATAAGATTAGTGAGATGGATATAAACTTCTTTTTTCTTTTATAACAACATTTTGTCGAGCTTTAGCTATACAAATTCCATCACGAATGGCATAGCACTCAACATAATGATTTCCGGGATACTTTGTATCTTCAGGAACATTTTTTGTACTACCAACTGTTATATCTCCTCTAGGCTGTTCACAGTTATTATCATTTTTAACTTTCCACCAATATTCATCACAATCCACACCCATATGAAGCTTAAATTTTATCTTTAGCCCGTTATCTATAAAACCTTGTTGGGTAAGTCTACGAAAATCATTTCCGTCTTTTTGAATCCATCCTTCTATAGTCATAGTTGATTCTGTTAAAGTTGGTATTTGTCTATCATAAAGAAAATCTTCTGATGGCAATCTTGTATAAAGTATTGGTTCTAGTAAATCTTCAACTTCGATATCAAAATAGACACTCTCCAGTTTGGATAAAAATCGGTTTCTTGCTTCTAATATAAGGTTCTTCTGCGTTTGAGTTATATCGTTAACATAATCGTCAATGTATCTTGTGTTATCAGCTCTATCGGTAACTTGAGCTTTAGAAAATGCCTCAGGCAGTTGTAGAAAAAATTGAAAGACAGCATCAAAAATTTCAAGATTGGGCTGATGAGTGTATTGAATCGTAATGAGTTGTTCAATATGAAATGATTTCATCTTAAAATCATCATATTTTGCCTTGTAAGAATTAGCCCAAGCTTTAACAAATTTTACTGATTTTCTAAAATCATTGCTAGATTTATTTATCTCAGTTGCAACCTGTATGTAACCTCTTGGATCTGAATTTATCCACTCCATTTGACGTCCTTGAGTTGCAAGTTGCTGATAGTATTCATTTCTTTTCTGACCATGCTTTTTCCTCAGAATTTCAGGCACCTTGTATGTATCCAACTGGAATTCGTTTTTGAAAAAGATATATGCTGGAACAATGTCAACCGAAAATATTTCTTCTTTCCCTTCAAAATATGCAACCGTAACAGAATGAGTTTGTAGAGATACCTCTACTGCGTAATCTGTGGGATTTTCGTAATCAGCTTTTACTGATTTAAACAGTTCTGAGAGTGCTGATTGAGGATTGTGTTCATATTGATTCCACTCACCCAATATGTAAAGGATGTCCAAATCATGAAGAGGTCTTACTGAAGTGAATCTAGGGTAAGAACCAATCTGTATGCAGTTGTTATTTAGGAGCTCAGTAAAAGATTCATAAATATTTGAAACAAAGGCTCTGTCTTTTTCATCTGGAGATAAGTTGTCTCTGACATATTGTCTAAGCAGTTCATTTATTTCAGCTTTTATCATAACTTCTTACTTTTATCCTTTTGTATATCCAGTTGTTATCATGGCAGTCACGATATCGTTAAGTAACCGCCCGCGGAAATTCACGACGGTAACATTTCTTTCCGAGTCAAGCTCTGCCATCAAATCATCAGGGATATTACCTTCTGATTTGGGAGCATAAATTACAAGAGCATCGCTATCACGCTTGAGATTTTTAATATTAATTAAGTCGTTTTTCCAGTCTGGCCAATAAACCAAGAAAAGGGTAGCCTCACTGGCTTTTCCAAAATCATCCTTTTTAGTTATTTGAGAGATATTATTCTTTGAAATTAGCTTAGAGTCTATTAACAAATTTATTAAGCTTGTGGCATTGTCAGATTTTGCAAAAACGACAATTTTTCTTTTAGCCAAACCAAGACCTAATCTAATAACAGCAGGCAATATGCCTTTAAACCAAGCTACAACTGTTGCAAGTATGATTATAAAGCTAGCAATATCCGAAATATTCCCTATTAGTTCAATCATTGACACCTTTCTTAATTACATCCTCAGCCACACCCTGAACTGAGATTTCTTCAAATACGTAAATTGGTTTATTTGCTGGATTATTGGACTCTGGCTCAAGAATGATATGACCATCACCGCGTTTCAGCCTTTTAATAGTTGCGTTCTCACCAATTAAAGCGACTATTCTTTTCCCAAAATCAGGGGAGTCCTGCTTCTTAACTAAAACATAATCACCATCATCAATGGTTTTACCGTTAACATCAGTTGCATTCATACTGTCACCGACAGCTCTCAGAAAAAAATAATTGTCACTATTACCTCGCAAGCTACTTGAATCGTAGGGGATATAAGCTTCAATGTTTTCGATTGCTAGTAGCGGCATACCACAAGCTACATTTCCTACTAAGGGAATTTGAACTGTTTGATCGTTTTCGGGAAGAGATAACTCTCTATTTTTATTTAGGTAGCCGAGGTTTTTAAGAGAGTCTGTATGACGCTGTACTGAACTTGTGCTTGTGTAGTTTAATGCAAATCTAACCTGATCAAGAGTAGGTTCATGACCAAGTTTCTGAGTTAAATCGATTATAGTGGCTAAAACTTGTTTCTGCTTAGAAGTCAGATAATTTTTCATACGCACTATTTTACGCATAAAGCGTAAAAAGTAAAGAGGCAAGTTATATCTGCATCAATCTAATCTTTCTTTCTTGGGTAATCCTCAAGGAATTTTTTATTCTCCCTCACCAAAAACACTGTTTCATAGATATATCCTTTTTCATCTTTCAAATCTCTACCTATCAGCACACCTTCTCGTCTCAGTTTCCTAATTGAAAAAGCCTTAACCCCATAATGGTAAGTTATGTCAAATTTTGTAAGAAACTCTTCTTCCCACCACTCTTTATCAAGATCTAGCATCGGAATCACACCTTCTTGAGTATTTCTCCAGCAATTTCTACACCTTAAGCCATCTGGTCGCCACCAAATATCTTCACCATCATGAGAATCACCGCAAATGCCACAATTATATCCTCTGCCGCCATCATTCAAATAAAAGCCATCAGGCTCATTTTTAAGTCTTCGCATTCGGATATTTCTGGTTACCTCATATTCAGCCTCCAGTCTGGCAAGTTGAACTAAATTATGATGCTCATACTTAGCTCTGAACTCTGAGTCAAGTTTTGACTTAGGCTTCTTTGATTCTTTTTTACCAAAGAGCTTTAGCAAATCATCTTCAGACTCATATCCTTTGAGTTTGCCACTAAGAAAACCAAGTCGATATTCAATATCATCTTTTGGTGCTCGCCAATTGGTATCTTCGAGAGTAACTTTAAGTAATTCATATAAATCAGCAATGGTTTCTCGATCTCTTCGTTTTGGTTTGGTGTCCTGAACAGTAAATGAAACAACTACATAGCGATCCATATCAGGTTTACCAAAAGATAGGCGAGTAAACCCACTATCAATTAGTGCCTTGTTTACCAAGGTTTCCAGATCAGTTATTGCAATTTTATTAATAGCCAAAAGTTTTTCATGGGCTGGAGTATCCATTTCGGCTAAGACTTCTGCTCTTATTTCCTGAGCTACTTCCAAAGCTTCAAGCGTTTCAACATATTCTTTGCCTTCTTTTTCAGAGAGACAGAATTCAGACTGGTATTTTTCAAGAAGCTCTTTTTCATTTTGTTCTGTTTCTGCTTGTTCTTTCTGCCACTTTATATGTTCTTGATCACTTTTCTTCAGATCAAAAGTTTCTTTTTTTGAGTAACCACAGCTCTTACATGCATAGAGTGTAGTGATGATCTTTTCTTTTGTATTATTCTCGATATCCATCTCTCCACCGCACTTAGGGCAAATGTTTAATTTTAAAACATAAATTTCATCATCATCGTAGACACCCTGACGCTTCTTGCATTTTGGACATTTGAAAGTGAAAAGAACTCTCATCGGTTTATCATCATCCCAATCAATTAAGTGATGTAAGCCATCGCTAATCATGACGGTGTCACACTTAGGACAACTCGCTTTTGGGGCAGGAGTGTTATCTTGCTTATCTTGTTTGATTCGATCAGCCTCCATCCATTCCTCGATAGTTGAAGCTCTGTTTTTATATCTTAAACCCTTAGTTACAAAAAGGAATCTGCCTCTAAAAATTCCCATGTTGCGTTCATGTTCAGACTCAGGATATTTCTCAAATTTTGTTTCGTCTCTCAGCTTCTCTCCAACACCGTCAATCATCTCAAGCTGTTTTAGACATTCTTTGATAGTACCTAAATCATAACGATCCTCGTAGTGTTGTTTGGGGTGAAGGTATTGAAATGGCATATTCCTTTTTAGATGATAGTTAGCAATAGTATATGCTCCTAATAAAAAAGTCTTAAGTTATAGGTTAGTGATATAATTGTTTCTGCCCATAGGCAGAATATTTTGTTGTGTATCGCAACAAAAGAAATCAAAGTTGCAATGCGCTTTTGCCCTTTTGCACCTTTGTTTGTTTCTTTATATAACTATGTCATGTTGGTCATGATTATGCTTTGCCTAAGAGTGCCTATGGGCATTTTTTTATAAAAATGATAGAAAAATTACAAAGATGCAAGTCATTAAATGATATAGCAAAGCTACTGGGGTACAAACCATCTTCACTAGCCTATCTTTTATATTATTTTCCAGAAAACAAAAAATATTTTGAGTTTGAAATACCTAAAAAAACCGAAGGTACAAGAAAAATTTTAGCACCTGAGCCTAAGTTAAAATTATTGCAACATAGACTGGCCACTGTTCTAGCTGATTGTTATCAGGAAACGTATTTAGATCATGAAAAGTATGCACAGCCACTGGCTTTTGGTTTTGCTCCTGGATTAAGCATTTTTGAAAATGCAAACAAACACAAAAACAAAAAATTTGTCCTTAATGTTGATATAAAAGATTTTTTTACCAGTATTAATTTTGGCAGAGTAAGAGGGTTTTTTATTAAAAATAAATACTTTAAACTTAATCCAAAAGTGTCAACTATTATTGCTCAGATTGCTTGTTATAGTAATCAGCTACCACAAGGTAGCCCTTGTTCTCCAATTATTTCTAATTTGATCGCAACACAACTTGATGCAAGGCTAGTTTCCCTAGCAAGAAAATCAAAATGCACATATTCACGATACGCAGATGATCTTACTTTTTCGACGAATTTTAAAGAATTTCCTAATAATCTTGCTATTGAGCAAAATGAAAATAATAGTAATAAACTAGGAAATGATTTAGTTAGCATTATTGAAAATAGTGGGTTTCATGTTAATCTTCGAAAGGTCTCTCTCCAATTTAAAAGATCGCGTCAAGTTGCCACTGGTTTAGTGGTAAACAAAAAAGTTAATGTAGCAAATGAATATTATCGTCAAGCAAGGTCAATGTGCAATGTATTATTTAAAACAGACTCATATTATTTTGACAATGAAAAAAATAATCCGACTATAAACAAACTTCTGGGTATGATCAATTTTATTTATTGGATAAAAATAGGTTGGGAATGTTCAAAAAAAAATACAAATGTTAAGAACAACCAAAAAAATGATACAGGCATCGTTAAACTTTATAAAAAATTAATCCTCTATAAGTATTTTGTGAATCCATCTAAACTCGTAATCCTTACTGAGGGTAAAACAGATAAGATTTATCTTAAATATGCATTGCAGTCTCTTTGTTTAAAAAATAAATACCCTGAATTAATTAAAAAGATATCAGATAAGCCAGAAAAATTTGAATATGCTTTTAGTTTTGTAAATATAAGAAATACAATTATCCATGATCTTTTTAAAATACCTAGTGGAACAAGTGGACTAGTGAAATTAAGTGATAGATTGATGAAGTCATATGACGAAGAGATTTATACCTCTCCGCTTTCATTTAAAAAAACAGTTGTGATTGTTTGTGATAATGATGATAGTGGGAAAGAGGTTTTCAACAAAGTATCAAAAAAACAAAAAAATGTTATTAAGATACTAGACATTTTAAAGATTTTTTGTTTGTTATCAAAGTACCCAAGGACACAAACGGTGTAATTGAAGATTTATTTCCAGAAAAAGTTTTAAAAACTAGCTTGAAAGGGAAAGAATTTTTATACAAGGTCAAAAAAAACAAAAAACTCAACTTAGAAACTCAATATGGTAAAAGTGTTTTTGCTAGCAAGGTTGTAAAACAACAATGGAAACAAATAGATTTTTCTAAATTTGAATCATTGTTTGATGCGATCTCAAAAATTATATCTAAATAAAGATTTTAGTTAATAATAATGCTTTTTATTTCGATAAAGTATTAACGTACTTTTTTCAATTAGCATAAACACTCCTATCAACATTCTGATAAGCATCATAAACATGATAAAAAACATTGTCACATTTAACGCTGTATAGTTCTTTATCATAAACAGTGGGAAGTTGATCCAGCTCAACTTCAATTATGGTTTTGACTCTGGCTCGCTCTTGTTGCTTCTTTCTCCAGTCAAGTGATAAAGCTTCATTTTTGAGTCTTTCAATCAGTACTTGAGCAACTTGCTTCACTTGTTTATATTCTGTCTTATCAAGCTCAATAGCTGGACGAGTGAGCAGATCAAAAATAGCCAACTCCTCTTCGGACAATCCTTCCATGACACTGCGACCATCTTCCATTTGGATGTCACGAGCCAAATCTTCTAGTTCTTTAATTAAATTTTCTAGATTAAGAGCTCCGCTATTGTATTCACTAATAAGTTGTTCAAACTTTTCTTGTAAGTAAACTCTAGTTTTATTCTGCTGGATCATTTTTTCTAATTTTTCTATGATTCCTTGTTTTAATCTTTCAACGGTCACTCGCTTGTTTGGTTTAGTAAAGTTTTCTTTGAGTGCTTCGAAATCAACTTTTGAAATATCAATTGGCTTAAAGTCGTCATCAATACCGAATCCCTCTGGGGATATGGATCTGTCCAAGAGTCTCTCAATTTCATCGGTTACATGATCAATACTTACCTCAGGCTTAAGTGATTGAATTCGTTTGGCAATGACACGCAGAATACTTGCTTGAGGAGCAAACTCCATCGCTTCTTGGTTGGGTAGGACAGCTTTATATAGTCGTATGAATTCGTTAAATAGCTCTTTGTATTTCTTTGCTATTTCATCAGTAATTAACAATTTATTGGCTGCATCACTAATTAAATCACTTCTTTCAAAAGTATTCGGATCAGCATCAACAAATGCTTGAATGGTAATTTCATTTTCTTCTAAAAACTCCTCAATTTTCGTCAAAAGCTTTCTTAAATCTTCAACCAAACCAGCAATATTTTTAATTGGAGATTTTCCTTCATTTTCCCCAGGATCACCATAAATAGCAAGAGCTTTTTGTAAGCTTCTAAAGATCCCAATGTAATCAACTACTGTACCCGATGGCTTGTCCTTAAATACCCGATTGGCTCGAGCCATGGTCTGCATCAGGGTATGGTTCTTCATTGGTTTATCTAGGTAGAGAGTAGAAATTGATGGCGCATCAAAACCAGTAAACCACATGGCGCAAACAAAAACGATTCTAAATCTATCTTTAGGGTCTTTGAATTTCGTTGCTAGATCTTCTGTCACCATGCGCTTGCGATGGGGTAAAATATCAACCTCTTTTTGTCTCATGTCAGAGATTTCATTTTGGCTTTGTGATACCACCACCGCCATATCCGTGTCTAACATGTAGGCAAGTTCTTCTTGAAGTCTTTCTTTTTCATTTTCGTCAGCTTCTGTTTGTTTTTGCTGTAAGACTTCAATTTCTTTTTTCCAAAATATCTGGACCTTGTCATACATCTTCAAGGCAGTAGCTTTATCAATAGAAACTACCATGGCTTTACCCATGTAACCTCGACTCATGAAATGATTGACAATATCTTCAGCCACAGTATTCAACCGATCTTCTCTAGTAATAAGGTGGTATTGCCGAGAAAACTCTTTTTCTAGTTTTTCTTCTTGGTCTCCGTCTAGCTCTGCTTGTTCCAGTATTTCATTTAATTCACTATCAAAAGCATCATTAGCTAATTGAAGTTGGGGGATTCTGTTTTCATAAAAAAGAGGAACGGTAGCTCCGTCTTCAACTGATTGTTTATAGTCGTATTTACTCACATAATCACCAAAGACAGCTTTTGTTTTTTCTTCACCTGCAATTAGAGGAGTACCAGTAAATCCTAAAAATCCTGCATTGGGTAGAGCTGTCCTCATGTTCATTGCCATCACATCATATTGAGTTCGATGGGCTTCATCAGTCATAACGATGACATCACTTCTGCTTGATAAAACTGGGTGAGATTCGCCTTTCTTAGTTTGGAATTTCTGTATAGTTGTAAAAACAAAACGATGATCTTCTTCTAATAATTGTCGAATGTGGTTGATACTACCAGCTCTAACATTTTGTTCAGGTTCGGTCACAATTCCAGCATCCGCGAAGTTCTGATAAATTTGATCATCAAGTTCAGTTCGGTCAGTGACTATAACAAATGTCCAATTTCCAGGTATTTTGCGCAATACTTTCTGGGAAAAAAGCATCATTGAAATGGATTTACCACTTCCTTGAGTATGCCAAAATACGCCCAGTTGACCTTGGTTTTTATCTAGGTCATAAGTATTTTTAATTACATTATTAACACCCAAATACTGGTGGTTTTTAGATATGATCTTTACTGGAGCCCCAAAAGCATCGGTAAAAATTGTAAAGTTTTCAATTATGTCACACAGCCTGTCTTTATCGCAGACACCTTTGAGCATGTTTTCCAAAGTAGCCTTTGGTGTTTCATCTTCTGATTCAATTTTTTTCCAATCAAAAAAATGTTCCCAAGTTGAAGAAATAGTGCCTAGTTTGGCTTCGCTGCCATTGCTCAAGATAATAAGCTGGTTGTACCAAAAAATGTGAGGAATAGTATCTTTGTAATCTCTTAAGTTGTCATTAAAGGCAGATTTAACATTACGATGAGTAGCTTTGAGTTCAATAAAAACTAGAGGTAGTCCATTCACAAACCCCACTAAATCTGGACGACGCTTGTAAATATCTCCAGACACCCAAAGTTGTTGAGTGATCAAATACTCATTATTTTCTGGATTTAAAAAATCAATTATCCACAAGGATTTGGTAACCTCATGACCCTCATCATTGCGGTATGCGACCTTGATACCATCTTTTAAGAGTTTGTAAATTTCTTTGTTGGCATTAACTAAGCTCAAAATACTGCGGTCTTTAGTGAGCTGATCATAGGCTTGGAAATACGCAGTTTCTGGTAAATCGGGATTAAACTTACGAAGAGCGAAAAGTACTTTATGTTTGATAACTACATCACCAGTGGTTTCACGACCCAAAGTGCCATATAAACCCAGTTGCTCATCGAAGCAGTTTTTCCACTTCCAGCCCATTTGAGTGAGTAAGTTAATTGCTGGTTGTTCGACCAGAGTGTCTTCGTTAAGTGATTGCATCAAGTTCCTTTTCACTGTCAAGAAAATCTAGAAAATATTTGCCGAAATTCGTTAAATCATATGCTGTTCCGTTCATCAAGCCATGTATGGGTCTTAAAAGACCATATGAAGACAACATATCAATTTCATTTACAAAGTTTAAATGATTAAACTCCTTATGTTTTTTTACATCTTCTTGAAAAAAAAACACATCATCGAGTCTTATTTTTTCTTTTAAATCAGGATTGTTTTTCAACCATTTTTCAATGGATACAGAATCAATCATAGTTTCTTTTTTATAGTATGGTTCATCTTTATTATGTATGAGATTAATTGCTTTAAGGTCATCTAAAAAATCACAAATCTTGGTAAATAGCCTCATCTCAGATAAAGTTAATTGCTGAATTACTAGCAATATTTTTGAATTGTATTCAATAGCAGGCATCGGTTCACAGTGAGCACTTATAAGATATTTGTTGTAAATATTTAGTTTTTCTTTAGAAGCTTCTTTTAATGAAGAATCAATGATTGACCAAAATAATCTAGCTTGTTCCGGGCTTTCTTCAATTTGCTTTTTCAACTTATCAATATCTATCCCGTCAAATAAAATTTTGCTTATTTCCCAAGCACCTGCCGTGAGTGTTAAAAAAGCCGTTAATCCAATAGACCATTGAGCATCGGGACTTAAGACTGTCGCGTATTGACCAACAGTGAATAGTGCGGTGGTGGCAATATTTTTGTTTACCTTTTTCATACTTCAATTTCTCCTAATGTGAGGCGAGGTAGTAATAAATCTCTCATCTGTGATAACATAACATTTTTTTTCCCAAGAATTAGTTTTTGTTGAAATATTTCACTCATGATGTTAACAAACTTCTCCTGTATAAAAGTTGGAGGTATTAAAACCAAATGTTTTTCTAGAAAAAACTTCCATTTGAAGTTTGAAATTCCTGTAGATTGTGTTTGATATTTAGTTATTTCTCTAGATTCATAAATCCTATTTAGGTGTAAGGCAAAAATATAAGGATGAAATATATCCTTGTCGATTTTTAATTTTTTACAAAAACTAGCACATATAAGTGGAGCAACTGAATTTAAAAGATGTTCATTCAATATCAACATACTTCGTCCTACTGGCTGATCTTTACTTCCGCCAGATACCTCGATAACAAAATCAAATTCATCTAATTTTCTTGATGTTAATTTTGATTGTTTCTCATATCTTTTTGGTAAATTTTCAAGCTGACACGATGAAGCATCATCTAGATCTGTACCCCTGATCACTTTTACTTTTTCAGTATGACTTTGATCCTTATTTTCTTTTCCCCAGCCTCCACCGATGTGAAGTTTTGTAATTTCACCTACAGATTTTATTCCCCATTCTTCTGGAATTCTTCCCAGCTCACTATCAATCATTTTCACTTTTTCATGACCAGGAAATTTAAAATGAATAAACCATTCTTCATAAAGTCGTTGAGCGATTTCTTCAAGGATTTGAATGCGACGATTGTTTTTTGCAATTAAGTAATCAAATTGTTTAAGTATCAGAGATACTTGTTTTTGATATTCAATAGGAAAATAAGTAACCAAGAGTTGGTCTAAGTGATTTCTATTTAATGTTGGAACACCAGCCCCAGCGTTAAAGTCAGCTAAAGGTAAGTTTTTTAGTGAATAGTAAACAAAACTAGGATCATTTCCTTTAAAATCTTTAACC
>Ga0334885_1004313_pt1 | contig 12404 bp, 3 predicted proteins | sample GraSluR1_MG_8_FD_207233 | JGI IMG/M metagenome (GOLD analysis project Ga0334885, IMG submission 207233) | Sludge microbial communities from methane-producing bioreactor in Wageningen University, Netherlands - Granular Sludge_31_05-R1 | ecosystem: Engineered > Bioreactor > Anaerobic > Unclassified...
CGTCCCCGCTGGAATTAGTGACAGGTATTTTATCGGCACCAGCCGTAGTAATGTTAGGTAAGTTAACAGCGCTTGCATAGTCCCAGCCGTCCCCGCTGGAATTAGTAATAAGTATTTTTTCGGCACCCGCCGTAGTAGCGTTAGGTAAGTTAGCAGCGCTCAAGGCCGCTAAGTCAGCACTAGTATCAGCAGCTACAGCAGAGGCTGAGGCAGAAGAGGCCGAGAGAGCCGCAGCGTTCTTAGAGGCTAAGGCAGCCGCTTGACTAGCAGCGGCTTTGGTAGCGCTTACAAAAGCCGAGTCGATCAACTGAGTCGTGCCGTCTGCCTTATGGATTAGTACACCCTCGACTTGGGTTGCATACTCCTTAGACTCAGTGGCGTACGCCTTGGAGCTGAACTCCGCGGGCTCAAGAGGATCGGGCGGGATTCCTTGATCATTGTGCGCCCAAGCTTCCGCCTGAAGAGAGTAAGCCTCTGCAGCTATCCGTGCTACATCAGCTGCTCCGGCATATCCTGCAATTGCTGCTATATCAATTACAAGGTTCCAGTATCCTGTTAATAAGTCTGTTTCAAATACTCCAGCAGTATGACCTCTAGTAGCTAGATAAATATTGCTGTTAGGTGCTTGTACCAAGTCGCGAGCGTCATAAACTGTACCTGTTTTCCATCCAGCGCGCCAAGTAATAGCGGCGAGCTCTGATGTCATCTGAGTATTAAATTGTTGAAGAATCATAATGATACGGTCAAAGGATTTCTCCAATAGCTCCATGTCAAGTTCTTCATTATTTACCCAGTCAGTGGGCTGCTCAACTGGCATATCTCGAAAAATAAATAATTGTCCAGGTTGACCTATAAACCCACAAGTACTAATAATTTCTATATATCGAGATCCGGCGTTATCTACAACTAGATAATCGGTGCCCATAGCCAAAACATGGCGTACACCCTGATTATCTATAAATTGTACCGTTACATCCTTAGGTTTAAGTATATCGAAGGCAAACGGATATTGACCTTCGTCATTAAAGGTATAAGTTATATCAGCGTCTATTGCTTGTACTGTCATTGTTCGTTACCTCCAAGTCTATTCATGGCTTTTATGCCTTCACGACTTTCAGCAGCTTCTATTTTAGCTAACTCAGCATCGCGCATCATAGCTTCCTGAGCTTTAAGGCTAAATGTGGGATGACCAAACCGCATATATTCACGCAATTGATCATTGTATTTATCCCGCATCCTGGTAAATAGCATTCGCTGTATACCAGGTGTAGCGCCATCTAAATTATACGCCTTGAACTTAGATTCAATAAATTCTTCATAGCTTGGTATAGCTTGCCTTTTTACTGGCTCACCATCTTTAACAATAGGTCGGCCTTGAAAGTCTTTCTGGTCAACCCATAAACCTTCTCTAACAATAGAGTGCAAGTCATCCCACTCATCACGACTCAGCTTAACTTCAGAGCCTTCTCTAATAGTTTGTCCGCCTTTACCACCTTGTACTCCCGGCATACTAATATACTTACTTCGAGCTGAGGGTTCCAAACCAAGTTCTTCCATTTTTTTATAAAGATAATGGTTAGGATTATAGGGCGCACTAGGATGTGTCTGCCCTGGACCTCTAAGAATCTGAGGAACTAGTGCGTGCCCTAGCTCGTCATAACGCTTCCATAGGTTTTCTCGCATCCAAGCATCTTGATATTTGAAAGAGTCTCCAGGATTACGCTTTTCATATACAGTAGGATCCCTCCTATTTAGTACATCATGCCAAGCACCAGAACCAAAGAAAGGCATTGTACGTGCCGCTATATCTTCGAAGTACATATACACTGGAGTATAATCATCATTACGTTGAGACTGCTCATAGGCTCTATAAAGCCCAACAATAGATTCTGCCCATGTTACATCAGATATCATATCAACAATTGGCGCAGTCCATTGACTTAACTCTTCCATAAGCTCGCGCATTGTATTTTCTTTAACGAAGTTAGTTATACTTTCTGGATCAGACCAGATAGCTAATTCTTCATCGCTCATAGAATCAATACGCTGACGGTACATAGCAACTGATTTAAGTAACTGACCCATTACGCCAAGATTATCCAAACGGATAGATTTTTGGTCAGCACCAAATTGAAGTGACAATGGATTACCATGTAGCTTCTGCCATTGCTCTCGCTGTATAGCACCCTGAGGTGGTTCACCTGTTATATAATCTCCCAGGGTATATGCCAGGGTGGTAAGTATTGCCATCCCTGTTAATTGCTTTGCTTGTGCGTCTATACGCTCAGCTGGGTTAGAGCTGAACAGTGCACTGCGCTTAGTTCCACTCAGAAGTGCAAGTGGCGAACGCTCGATAGACTGCTCAGCCAAGTTAGCAATAGTGCGCTTGAACGGAATTATCCAGCGCATACCTGGAAGCTTTTCTGCAGCAGTATCAGTAATCCAACTAAAGAACGGTATCTCTGGTCTATTAGTAAACGTAGCATACTCTGCTGCAGCTACTGCACCTTTACTTACATTGGGGTCTGCTAGCGCTGCAGCATAGGCATCTCGTGCATTTGTAAATTTTCCTTGCGCTACTTGTTTAGCCGCCCACTGATGTTTATACATGTCATCAGCAATTACTTTATAGGCAATATCAGCAGAGTTAAGTGCATTCACTGGTAAATTGACCAGGGCACCTATACCGTCAGCTACTCGGCCCATAAGTGATTCTGGATCAATATTCATGCTTTCTGAAGACAAAGCTCTTTGAGTATGCTCGAGTTTAGAAGATGCTAATATGCCAGGAGATATACCCATCTTTTGCGCAAGTACTTCGGCCTCATCGAATTGTCCAGGGAGCTTAGACTTGAGCATAGACCCCTGAAACTGCAATGCTTTCATTATACCGTGCATAAAGCCATACGCGCCGCCGACTACCTCAGCATAATACGTTTTATCCTCAGGTTTACTAAAAGTAGAAAGTAGTGCTCGTCCTGCAGTATCTGATATATTGAGGAATGGCTGCGTAGCGTTAGAGAACATATTCAGCATCTGTGTGCTCGGCCGAGATAGCATGTTGTTAATCCATATCTCATGCAGAGCATCAGAGGTTGTAGTAGTTCTATAGCGCTCACCAGGTAAGCCCTGTAGCCCTCGCTGAGCCTGCTTAGTAATTGTAGGCGTAGGTGTAGGCGTAGGTGTAGGCGTATGCTGTGGTTTAGGCCTAAATATATTTTTAGCTGCTCCAGGAATACTCATATTATTCTCCTGCCTTAATCATAGGCTGGCCACCTCGCATCAGAGTAGCCGCAGGTCCTGTAGGTCCTACAGGTATACCCTTATCACGCATATTCATAAGTTCGAGCTCGTGTGCCAGTTTAGAAATTTTACTATGTTCTGCTCTTGACTCTTTCATACTTGAAGCAACATATTTAGCATACTCTTCTATATTACGACTGAACAATTTATCATTAAGTGGGTCTTGTATAACCTGCATATATGCAAAGTCTTGCTGTAGTATCCGCTGTGCACTGGCTTGCGCATCTCTGATTATATCAGGAAATGATTGTCCAGTTGTTTTAGCGAAATCTATAGCATCAGCCATGGTACCCGTTATCTGTTCTACTTTAGTCCAAGCTGGTGATACATTATTCGCCACACGATATAGAGTATTTACAAGACCTGCAGGTGAGCCAAGGTCTACCTGCAGATTCTGAATAGCTAGCAGAGTATCCTGGGACATTCGTCCATTCGTTAGCGTTTCTCTAATACCGTGCATCGTCATAATATTACGCCGCATAACGATAGCATCAACCATATTAGTATTTATTGTAGCCCAAGAGTTACTTCCTAGAACATCTTTATTTAGCGCTTCTTGAGCTGTCTCATACGCCTTCATGGCTATACGCCTGGTATCTTCACTCAGCTTACTGTGCATTTCTGCAAGACCCATAGCTGTGTGATCGTCCAGTGAAGCATGCTTAGAAGCTGATCCTAATAAACCTGCTTCTCGCATCAAGATATCGAAGTTTGCTTTGTCTATAGGAAAGTTACTATCAACCATACCATAAGCAATATCTTTATATCCTTCAATACCATTAGGGCGCATCATAAAAGCGTTTATATTCGGTGTGCCATACCGATCAGTCATTGTAGAATAGATGGTATTATTATTGATATCTGCTTTATCTAGAAATACTCCGGCAAGCTTTACAGCACGCGTAAAATTTTCGTCATTAACATTAATAAGACGCTGCTGTAAATCTCCCGGAGGACCTACACGATGGCCCAGGGAAATATTATCCAGCTGTGCGGCAACTCTATCTGGAATATCGACTTTATAACCACCCGTGGTCTCATCAACAACTAGAGAAATAGACTCTACTAATTCTTTAATTTCTTGAGGCGCACCTGCGCTATCTAATGCCCGTATATAGCCATCAATAAGACGCGGCTGTAATTCACTTACCAAAGCATTTATATTTGGGTTAAGTAGCTCCTCTGCTGAAGGCATATTATATATTTCAGCAAAGTTGGCGTACAAACGCGAGCGTATATCCAGATAATTATTTATAGTACTAGTCTTAACTAGGTTCTGTTTACCTGACAGCATATCTTGAAATGCTGCTCGTACCATAGCAGTAGACTGTTCGTATTGAGAACCAGTATAAACTCGTTCTTCGTGTGCCAAGGCACGCATTGTAGCAAAGAAGCGCTGTGCCTCTTTATTAGTTAATAAGTCTTTAGGCTCCAAAGGCTTATCACTCTTAAGCCAGTCTGTCATTCGTGCAGCAATCTCTTGCTCGACATGTACCAGGGTATTAAGGTTATTAGCGTCTTCTGCACTTAAATGTGGCATCAAAGTTAAGTCGCGATTATATACTGCTTTAGCTAGTATATTTGCATAATCATCTACTGGGTTAATTGCATTAGGAACTGTTTTAAGCCAATGGTACATACTAGCAATATCTTCAGGCAAAACTAAATCTGTTGTATAGGGCTGTAAACGCTCACTAGTACCCATTTCAGGTGTAAGGCTATACCGAGCTGAAATATCACCATCTATTGAAGCATAAGCTCTACTTAATCTACCGGGAGCAGTTAGTAGTGTTACTTCAGCTCGATACTTATCTTGGATATCCTTTGGCGCTTTTTCATACGCAGCCATAATTGTTTGTCTAGCTTCTTCAGCCATAGAGCCACTAGAAGTTAATTCACGTTCAATTGCGTTAGCATTATCTGGCGATAGTTTAAGAGCGCTACTAACCTTTTTCCAGTTAGATAATACTGTAGCGCTCCTTGTCATAAAATTATGCATCTCGCCCATTACTATTTCTGCTCGACTTTTAGCGGACGCATTAGGATATGCTTTAACAACTTTATTCCAAGTCTGCTCTAAACGATCCTTAAGAATCTTTCTAGCAGAAGCTGCTGTTTCCTTGTCTAGCGTTATATCCCCTAGAGGTGAATTTAATCTGCCCTCCACGGGCTCTAACATGCGATCCAAGGTATCCTCAAGCCACTTACGTAAATTAGCCTCATATATACGTTCAACTTTAGCTTCCTTTTTAGCAGCGGCAAGCGTACGACGCATACCTCTACCAGGTGTTGTACCAGTAGTTTGCGAAGTTCGCCAAGAGCGTAGAACTTCCAGTGCATCTTTGCGATTCTGCGCGCTAAAGTCAAATGTAATTTCACGCTCTTTTAATGCTTCCTTAAGATGCCTATCGAAGTCTCTGAAATTCTTATAAATACTTGGGTCTACTTTTTGATCAACCCATTTTCCAGAATCATCCCTCGTTGCGATAGTATTTTCACCCTTTAATTGGACTGCACTTCTAAACTCTTCAAGTACGTTTTCAACAGTAGCTTCACGTGGCTTTAAGTGCCTAAAATAAGCTTCTAGCGCCTCAGGTGAAAGTTCATGAACAAAGTTATCACTTTGTTCAGTGCGATGTAGCTCTGCACCAGCTTCAAATTCTTGAGGCGCTACACTTTCATAACCCCTAGCAGTACGAGGATCCTCTGGTATATCATCCCAGCTAAAGGATGGTGCAACTTCATCAAACTCAGAGCCAAAGTCAGGATCAACACCTTCATATACAGCGCGGCCCATTTCTCGTTTATTTTCTATACGAATAAGCTCATCACGAAGTCTAGTTACTGTAGCCCTTTCAGTTTCATCATCAATTGATCTTATAACTACATTAGTGGCTGCTATAGCGTCATCTATGGTAGGAGTACTTCGTTGGTCTACCCTGGCCACTGTCATGTCAAATATGCCTTGTAATTGACCAGGTAGCTTATCCCGCACACTTTCAATATCTCGTGAACTTACTTTACCAAATCTGCTAGAAAGCTCTACCGTATCAAGCGCTTCTTTAACATGGTCTGGCGCTGTAGCTAATCTAGATTTAGCAAAGTCTATAGCAGCTCTTTCTTCGGCATAACTAACAACACTAGATTGTCTAGGTTCTACTAAACCTGTAATTTCATTTACTGGAGTAGCTTCATCTGTCGCTCTTTGTCCTGCACGAGCCCAACGCGCATCAGGCTCCATAAACAAGCGCGCACTTGCGGGCAAATCAGCATAGGCTTGCTTTGTAGCTATCTCAAAATCAAAAGTACGAGTTGTGATAGGACCAGTACCACGATCAAGTAACCCGAACATCTGTACACCAGCATCTACTACTTCTTCTGGTGTTTTAGGATACATGCTTGCTTCTTTAGGTCTTGATAAAGCAAGTTGTGCGTCTTCCATTGCTTTACCAACATTATATGCTGAGGACCCAGAAGCATATATTGGGCGAGCTGACTTAGCTAAATTTAGCTTAGTATTATGCGCTTGATCATGTAGTAAAGCAGCGTGCTTCATCGTATCAGACTGTAAAGATAGCCCTATATTACGGCCTTCAACTTCAACAGCGGTAAAGTGCTTGCCCAAGCCTAAACTATCTAAGTGCTTATAGCGCTCACGAGCTTCTTGTTCTACAAATGTAGTAGCTAAAGCAGTAATCTCACGCTCGTCATCTACAAGTACACGTCCTGTTCCAGCTATTTCATACGAATCTACTGCGTGTTTAAGAATAGGATTATCATTAATAATTGAAGTCTGATCACCAGTTAAATACTTAGCTATCTCTGACCGAATCATAGCTTTACGCGAGTCGATCAATTTACCAGTAGTACCAACACCCTGATCAAAACCCTGCGCCATAAGATAATACATGGGCAGAGTTTCTTCTGCTTCTTGAACTAGTTTATCAAAATTAGTCCGCAGTAACTCTCGAGCAATACCGAGTTTCTCATCTTCAGTTAACCCACCAGTGCCGCTGTGCATAAGTTGTTCCATGAGGTCAGGTCGATCCTTAAATAGGCCTTTCTCATCAAGTTTACGTATCATAGCCATAGGCTCATCTATTGCCATAAACGTCCTATTTACCAGTGGGCGTGCCTTGGTAGCTATTTCATCTATAAGCGGAACCAGAGCTCTAGCGTTAGTTTCTATTTGTGCTATCATCTTAGGGTAGTACGTAACGCCATCGGCATCTGTAACTGGAGGACCCATAAGCTCATGTCTAATAGCCGCCTTAGCTTCCTCATATTGGGCAATTTCTGTGCCGGTAGTTAGACCGCCTTCACGTAGTTTAGGCGGTGCGCCAGATTCACCAATACGTTCTGCTTGACTACTTGTTGGCAAATCAGGTTCTTCAGGAACTTTACCTTCATTAAGCTGTTTAGCAACAGCACCTTCATAAGCAAAGTCTTTACGAACAGAATCAGGAATGCCTAAGTTAGTTGCTTGTACTGCAGCTATGCGATCCTCTGGAGAAAGCGTACGTAAAAATGCAAGAGCACCTTCTTCAGTATCAGGCATTACGCTAGGTTTACCTTCTAAGTACTTAGTTAAATATAGTGCCTGGCTAACATCAGACGATACATTGCTAATATCAATAAATTCTGGTGAAATCTCAGCTAGATTTTCAGGTGTAAGTATTTGCCCATTCTCAGATACACTTACATAACGAAAGTTCTTGGTTTGCGCTGCAATATCTCTTTCTTGGTAAGACTGAATTATGGAAGCCAATATCTCTGGAGAATCCTCTAACTTCTTACCTTCTAGTTTGAAGGTTGTACGTATGTGCTCTACCCAAGGAATTTCTGATGGGGTATCATCATTAAATTCTGCAATAGCTTGCTCACGGTAAAGCTTCAACAATGCATTAGTCGCATGAGTACTGGCGCTTTTAGTATTAGCAACTCCAGCAAGTTGTGGTGCTATAGCTCTACTTATACTCTGGACTATTGGTAAAGTTTCAGGACTAGCAGATACTAATGAGTTATTTATAATATCCAGCTCTGCGCGCTTGGCTAAATCTGTGAAATATATTTCATCAAACTCAGGTGAATTTGCCAGTTGCTTAGGATCCCACTGCATACCGTGCTTGGCGAAAGTGGTTTCTATAATGCTATTTATGCCCTCTGAAGTTTGGGCAAATTGACGCTGCATAGCTACTGGTGTAGCTTCAGGGTTTCTTAAGGCTCCGTGTTCTAAACCAAAGCTAGGCATAAAGGGCCTATAAGACCCGGGGCGCCCATCCTGATTAAGCATACTACCATAAGGCGCTAAACGAGCTGCAGTATCAGGACTAGCTGATTCCATAGCTGCTTCTATAGTGCCGCGCATCTCTGGCATATACTTAGAATGACTTATTATTTTTTGTACATGCCAAGTTCTAATAAGTCTATCTAGCTGAAGTAGAGGACTTGCAGGATCATGCCACATATGCTTAGCTAAGCTATATGCACCTTTATACATTGCCCGAGAAGCAAGCTCAGTACCATATCCTGCAGTAAGCCCTACACCAATTTCAGCTACCGTAAGAGGTGTTGCAAACTGTGGATATAGCTCACGCATTTCCTCATAATAAGGCGCTACTGTAGCTATCTCTGTACCTAAGCCTATAACCGCAGGAATAGAAGTAGCATCTTTTATAAAGCGTGCTGCAGTGTGCATAAGTGCATGGCGCGTTGTAGTTAATCCTGCTGCTGTTACATTACCTATACCGTACGTAGCAGCTGCAATAAGTGCACCACGTAATCTAGGATCGGCTTTATATAAAACATCATTATTAAAAAGGCTATCGAGCATAACCATGCGACTGCGTTCAGCAGTACCCATAGGATCGAAATCATTACTTTCAATATACCCTTGAATATTATCTAGTTCAGCTCGTACAGCTTCTTCATAAACTGGACTACCTCGGTACTCGCGTAAACTACTTTCAATAGCTTCTGATGTAGCATAGCTAGGGTCTTCTCTAAGTAAACCACGATAGCCTTCTATTGCCCTAGTCTCCGCCATATATCCCAGTAGACGTGTATACGTAGGAGTATCACCTCTTTTATAGGCATCATAGGCATCATTTTCCAAGGTACGCCAAGCAGCACCAGTTATGCGCCCTGAAAAAATAAGGTTAGTCATTTGCTCTGGCGAAATAACTGTAGCTACCGATACTCCAGGAGGGATACTGCTTATTGGCGTATAAAAAGGGCTATCAGGTTTATCTAGCTCAGCAATAGCTTTCTTGAGCTGATTAGCTTTAGCTGCAGCTTGTATGACAAAGTCACTTATATAAGCTTGTTTAGTAGGATCAAAATCTTTACCTATAAGTGCTTCAAGGCCCTCCAGCTCTTTCTGAAATGCTTCTCTAGCAGCAGGCTTATTAGCACGATATGTAGAAGCTGCTTTCTCTAGCATTCTACGTGTTTCTGTATCTAAGCTTTCCAGTTCAGGCCGAGGAGTTTCAATTGCACCTTCTTCAGGTGTTAAAACTTCCTGTGCCAAAGCCTGTTCAAAATTTGCAGGAGCTGGCGTCGACGTCGGAGCTGGAGCTGGAGCTGGCGTCGGCGTCGGAGCTGGAGCTGGAGCTGGAGCTGGAGCTTCAACTGCCTCTGGAGCTGGAGCTGGCGTCGGAGTTGGAGCTTCAACTACCTCTGGAGCTTCAGGCGCTACTTCACCAACAGCTTTATTTTGCTTGTAGTCCTGTAGCGCCTGATAAAAATTCATAGGCCTATCAGTCGTAGTAAATTCGTACTGACTATTCATTGCTCATCTCCTGGCCTATTTGTGTATTATACTTAAGACCAAATTTATTCCACATAACGCTCTTAATATGCCTACGCATCCTACTGGTATAATCCTGTACATTGCTAGGGTCTAGCTTAGCTTTATTACGCCACATATTTATTTGAATATGCTCATATACACTGCTAAAAGACTCTACTGCGTCTATCGCTTTTTCATACAGATTAATATCGCCTGAAGTGATACAATGCCTAAAAAATTCTACTGTGTCTGGGTCTCTAGACATATGTATAAATTCTCTAGCAATATCACGAGTAGTAGGATCAGTTATATATCCTTCAGTATTAACGAAATGTTCCAGTGAAGCCATTGCTGAAAATGGGTTATCGGCTATACTAAAACCGCCATTATCCGCCTGAGGCTGGTAACGTAGGTCATATACTCTAGGTATATTTATATCGCCAGTAAGTATATCAGAGAATGCTGCATCTATGCCTAATTTACCGAGAGTGTCCGCGCGCCATGTACGCATATGCTCAGTAAATTCTCGAATGTTTATTGAGCCATCGCGTTCACGAACTTCATTCATGTATCTGTACATTTCATCTTCTGTACGTACTCGCATAGTTTCTATAAGTTCAGTTTCTATAGGCTGCGAAACGACAGGATCAAGTAAGAAGCTAAGTTGCCAAGTATCTTGTGCGCTATCCTTATATTCTTTAATACGACCTTTAACTGCTTCAGCAGAATCTTTAAGAGCCTGATTAAAAGAATCGCCAACTTTACCAGTATACGCAGTAGCTATTTTACTAAGCGATTCTTTAGTAAGCGGTATACCCGCTTCAGTGGCTTTACGCGCTGCTTCCCCAGGACTAAGATTTTCTATTATAGCTTGCGCAGTAAAAGTTTCAATATCAGGATGAGCAATAGGCGCAGCGCTATATGCAGATATTATATTCTGCATAGCCTTAAAAGTCTTGTCACCATATGAATATGCCATATCCAGAGCTTCTCTAATCCTTTCTGGATTACCGGACTGAGCTGCAGCTATTCCTATATCTTCGAGTACTTTTCTACTCGTCTCATATGTCTGTCTCTCCTGTTCATCTCTAACTAGAGTATTATAACGGATATTAGCAGCGCTGCGTTCTTGAATACCCTGAATAGCGTCAAGGGCATATTTACGCTCTTTAATATCTACAATCTTATCAGCATTTACTGCATATAGTAGTAGGGCTATCTCTTGGTCTTGCTCATGCGGCGACATAGCAAGATGCTGAATAATACGGCTATTAATAATACTTTCAGGCGTAGCATCCATTGGACCATAGGCATATACGGTACCTAAAGCCGCTACAGCTGGCTGAATTACTTCTTGGTTAAATGTGTCAACTGCAGCGAGTCTACGAGAAGCAAAGCCCTCGCTGAAATCATATAGGAGCCCTTCGGACATTATAGTTCGAGCAGCTTCTACTGCAGATGGTATAAAAGCTGTAGAGGCAACATCATATTGCTTTTCACGAAAAGTGGCTACTAATTTATCTCGATGTGCCAGAGCATTATTTTGTAGCATTCTACGGCTATCCATGATAGCGTTAGCAGCTTTAACTCGGGCATTAGGTGTTACACCGGCAAGCGTAAGTTGAGTTAGTTTATCCGCTGATGCCATCAGCGAATCATAGTCCTGTCTAATCCTAGCATAGTCTTCAGGAGACGTACCAACTACAGTGCTTGAGGTGTACCCAGGCTTATTACCATCTCCTCGCAAAAGCATATCATAGCCCATTTGAATCTGGCTATGAACGGCTTGAGCGGTTACTGTATCCTCTCGTTCTTGAAACTCAAAAGCGGCTGTTGTCCAAACTTTTAATAACTCATTAGCAGCCTTAGCACTTACTTCTGTTGGAGTTGGATAACCTACAGGTGGAGGCTGTACGGGTGTAAAGGCTACACGACCCGCATTTATATCTAACTGCGGTGGCGAGGAAAACGCATGTGCACCGGCGCCCGGATTTATTAATGAAGGCTTAAGGCCCGCTGACCCACCTTCATATTGCATGCGCTTACTTGCTAATTCAAAATCTAAGAGGGGCATTATTTACTGGCTCCCAATAGAGATGTTCCAGGGGTATCCAACGTATAAGGCGCCCGCTGACCTATAGCTATAGGCCTAGAACTTGATCCCGTAATTCCTGCGGTACTTGCATTACCCATACCTGTAGAAGGCGTCTGGGGCGTTGGTGTCTTAAGTGAATAATACGTAGATATAGCACTTGAAGCCGCTCCAAAGAGTCCAGAAGCGAGCTGTGCGTTATTCTGCGTATTGTTTACT
>Ga0334885_1004317_pt1 | contig 12397 bp, 9 predicted proteins | sample GraSluR1_MG_8_FD_207233 | JGI IMG/M metagenome (GOLD analysis project Ga0334885, IMG submission 207233) | Sludge microbial communities from methane-producing bioreactor in Wageningen University, Netherlands - Granular Sludge_31_05-R1 | ecosystem: Engineered > Bioreactor > Anaerobic > Unclassified...
CACAAGCGGAGTCCCCGTAATAGAAAGGCAAAGCCCTCGTATCGTTATGTTCTCCGCCGGCCTCTCCGCCGACCCGCGAATACGTATTATTGACTCCATCGTCGGTGCAAGAATCGTCGCCGTTCTCATGTCCTCTTTGGGCATCGGTCGATACACAACCTTCCCCGCAGTCCGGTCCAGATACCACTGCCCCGGCCGCGTCATGCCCTCTCGCAGATTCCAAAGCACATACTTTTTCACCCCGAACGCCCCCGGGGGATGTCCCGCCGGCGAAGAAAACGTAATCCTGTGATTCTCACGGTCGATGCCTGAGACCCCCACCATGGACTCATCCCACATGTGATAAACCGTAATCTCCGCATTGTTCGAATCGAACCATGCACCGATGTCCTCCGGCCGGTACTTCATCGTCGTCAGTTCCTCCGCCGTCGGTTTCCGCTGCCACCCGCCACCCGTCGTGCTCATCCAGCTCACGTTGAATTCGCTCGCATGCACAAACGTTCCCGCCTCCGGAAGTCGCGACCGCTCACATAGACGTCCGTTCACAACAATCGCCCGAAAGTCCCACTCACCCGCCTTCACCTCCGGCAGCATCGCAGCATACAAGCCGTCCCCGTCGGGCCGCCACCCCGTCACCTGCTTCCCCCCGAACAGATACACCTTGCCCCCTTCCGCCCCACGTATCACCAGCCCGCTGTCCCGCTCGTCCAGCACGATCGGCCTGTCAAGATAGTATTCGCCTGCCGTGAGAATAATCTCACGAGGCCGACTCGCCTCAACTTTGCGCAATGCCGCCACTGCAGCAGACACCGTCGCCATTGGCCCGTCGGTCCCAGCGTGTGCCCGAGCAGTCTTTCCCGACCATGCGTCATTGCCCTCCGGACCAACGTACAGCGTCTCACCCCATGCCGCCACGCAGAAACACATCAGTGCACACCACCCCGCAAAACCCACAAAACGCCTTCTTCTCATCATTTGTCCCTTCTGCATTGTGTCGACAAACACATCCTCAAACCAGATCGCATGCCTCCGGCGGCATCCAGTGAGCATCCTTTCCCTCCCACTTCACGTTGCATCCGATCGGATTTGTTACCGGCCTGCTGATCTTCTTACCCGACAAATGCTCTGCCAGTGTGTTCTCAAGATCGTTGACCGTCATCTTTGCCGCCTCCCGCGGATTATCAACCCCACGACCCGTATAGATCAGCCTGCGCCTGCCGTCGAAAACGAAGAAATGAGGCGTCCGAAGGGCGCCGTACTCGCGCGCCGTCTCCTGCGTCGAATCGTAAAGATACACCCAAGGAAATCGCTGCTCCTTCATGCGGATGATCATGTTTTCAAACGAATCCTCAGGATAAGTATTCGGACTGTTCGAGTTGATCGCCACAAACGTAACCCACTGTGGCGCAAACTTCAGCGCCGTCTGCCGCGTCACCTCGTCTGATCCCAGCACATACGGGCAGTGATTGCACGTGAAGAAAACCACCAGTACCGCCGCGTCGGAGAAATCCTCAAGGCTGTATGTCCGTCCGTCGGTTGCCGGCAGAAAAAAATCCGGCGCCTCCTGTCCAATACCCAAAGTAAAAGCCATAATCGTTCTCCTTAACCAGGCCGCCTCGCTTTCTATCGTCCGCCAAAGCGATTGTAACCGATACGATGTGCAAGAAAAAGCCAAAAGAACTGTACGCCTGAGGTCGCCGACGATATACTTTCCGGCACTTAGCTGCATGTGCTTAACGGATTGGGAAGGTTTGATGTGATTGTACTTGTAACAGGTGGAACGGGTTTCATTGGCTCTCAGGTCGTGGCTGCTTTGCAGCGGCGCGGCGACCAGGTGTATCAGTTCATTCGTCCGCCGCATCTCGTCCGCTCCAATGAAATCATGTGGAACCCGATGGAAGGTTTTCTCGACAGATCCAAGCTTCGCCGCTGCGACGCCGTCATTCACCTTGCCGGGGAGAGTCTTTTCGGGCGATGGACACAGGCAAAAAAACATCGCGTTCGTGAAAGCCGTGTCAAATCCGCCCGCCTCCTTGTCGATTATATCGCAGGTATGGAACAACGCCCCGAGGTCCTGATCTCCGCATCTGGTGCAAACTTCTATGGCGACCGCGGCGAGACGTCCCTTACCGAAGAATCCCCGATGGGCGATGGTTTTCTTCCGGAAATCGCCAGTGACTGGGAAGCCGTCTGTCGTGAAGCCGAGAAATCGGGCATCCGCACGGTGCAAATGCGGTTTGGCATGGTGCTAAGCGCCAGCGGTGGTGCACTCGCCAAAATGCTTCCCCTTTTCTCCTGTTATCTTGGGGCATCATTCGGCTCAGGCCGTCAATACATGCCTTGGATATCGCTGACTGACGCCGCTGCCGCGGTCCTGTTTGCCCTCGACAACCCACGCGTCAAAGGACCCGTCAATTCGGTCTCGCCAAATGCCGTAACAAATGCTGAGTTCTCACACACCCTGGCAGCGACTCTGGGTCGCAGGTGTTTCCTCCGCATACCTGCTTTTGCCCTCAAAGCAGTGTTCGGCCAGTTGGCTCGCGAATTGCTCCTGTCGAGCACCCGTGCCGTCCCTCGAAAGCTGCTCGATGCAGGCTTCACGTTTAAATACCCCGATCTCGCACGGTGTCTTGAGGCAACCCTCGCCAAAGAGAATTGATTGCATCGGAAGGTATTGTCTGCGTCAGGTCTTGACCACCTTCTTAACTCGCCCGGCGAAATCGTCAATCTGCTTCACGTCCTCGAAGCCCACGTTGAGGATGTCAACGCAGCCAAGTTCCAAGGCATACTTGATCGACGCGTTCTTTTTCTCCTCGTCGTCACTGAATCTGCCCTCGCCCAGAATCTTCATGCCGATTACCGCCTTACCACCCGAGTGCATCTTCTGCAAAACCGGTGCAACCTCCTCTGCGGGCCCGTCCATCAGCACGCCAAACGGATTGATCCTTGCGTGAACCGAATCAACCCACGGCTCCTCTGCCGCCGTCTTCAGTGCCGCCAGCGAATGACACGACACCCCATGTGCCCGGATAACACCCTTCTTCTTGAGGCCCGCCATGATATTCATCTGCTTCTCGAGCTTGTTGTTCCAGTCGCCGTCCGTGCAGCAGTGAAGCAGCAGCATATCGATGTAGTCTGTCCTCAGCTCCTTTAGAAACCGCTCCGTAACAACGTCCGCATCCGGCCGCTCCTGTATCTTCAGTCCGCCGCTCCGAAACCATATCTTCGAGATGATCACATAGTTCTTGCGAGGAATCTGCGCCAGTGCCGGCACAACATAAGGGTGCGTCCCATAAAGGTCCGCAAGGTCGTACACCCGAATTCCTCGCTCATACCCGCCCCGAATAATCGCCTCGAACTTCTCCTTGCCCATCCGGGTATGGTTCGACTCCTGATTGCCCCCGCGGACGCCCGTTCCCTGACAAAGCCGCGACACCTTGATGCCGGTCCGCGCCAGTTCAAAACGTTCGTAAGGATCGAAGGTGGCAGCAGGTCTGCCCTCTGCCAGCAATATCGGTGCCCCGGCGACCAGTCCGCCCACGCCCGCTAACGAACGCACAAGAAACTCACGACGTTTCATATTCATTTCAATAACTCCTCAAATTGTTTATGAGCCTCAAAGCACACATTATACCCGGTTCCGCAGGTGCTTTCAAGTCCAAGGCAAGTGGCCAAATGTATGATGTGACAGGTCGCCTATTAGTACTGCGCATAAAAAAGCCAGACCCCACTTTCATGAGTATCTGGCTTCGGAGGAGGGTGATGAAAAGACTCTTTGGTTTTTTCTCTCGGCGATTTCCTTTCGCCTTTTGCTCTCAATCATATAGACGTACCGAGCGAAAAAATGTTTCGTGGATTCTGCAAAATTATTTCGTAGGGACGATATAAGTGCCTCTTAACCCGATATTCTGCTCTAACAACCTGACTGGTCTGATAAAAAGCCACTCAGAAAACCACTATCCGTGAAAGAAATTCATTGATACCTGTCGAGCCTTACGCCGGAAAGTCGCCGGAGATTGTGTCTAAGATGTTTTTCTAAAACTCTCTGCTTCCGACCGTTTCCCCCGCACTTAGCACGAAAAACGCTGCCTGGCAGCACTGGCAGGTGAAAATAGGCGAATTAAGATCGCTTCTATAAAAGCATCGCGGCTCGCCTAAATAGGCTAAATATCCCAAGTTAACATCGCCGATAGAAAGGCATGGCCTTATACTTCACCAAATTAACGGAGAACGGAACAATGGAGACAGCGGTTGTCGAACAAAGAAAGGATGCGCGTTCGGACCTGGCTTGGCCGGTGAGCGTGTGGCTACCCGAGGCAAACAGATTCTTCAATGGTCGAAGCATCAACGTCAGCAAGGGCGGAGCTTACATCTCTGTTCCCATGACCACCCCAGTCCGGGCCGGCCATGAGGTCGAGATCAATTTTCCCAGGACGACTTCACTGGCCCGGCAGAAAGGCCAGTACGCCCGCATCAAGAGCGGCAAGGTGCTTCGAGTCGAACGAAAGAACATGTTCGAAGGCGCCAATATCGGCCTGGCGGTGCAGTTCGTCTGAGCGAGCGGGCTCGCGATACCCAAAGCCGAGAAAGATCCTACCCCTCGCAGGGAGTGGGCTTATCATACAATTGGCCGGCGACTCCCGGGTTGCCGGCCCTTATCATGCGCAGAATATGTGTTACTTGGATAGGAACGCTGCGACCACATTGGTGGTGTTGAAAAGCACATGCATGAATATTGGCCGGAAGAGTGAGCCGCTTCGCTCGTACGAATAGCCCATACCCACCGAAAGGATGAAGATTGCCGGCCAGTGGTGCGAAGGGTGCATTGCCGCGAATAGCGCCGATGTAACGAAAACCGCAACCCAGGCAGACCGCGAATACCTGCGAATCGTCGACTGGACTATGCCACGAAAAAGAATCTCTTCGAATACCGGAACAACGATCAGCACGAAATTCAGCATCATCAATCGCATGAGCGGATCGGGAGTGCTCGTAAGCACGTCAAGCCCTTCGTTGCCCCGGATTTCAAAATCCGGCCCTACGAACTGCTTGCCAAGGAAATCGACCACAAAAACCCCCAGCCACACGAGCGGCATAACCGCCACAAGATTGACAAAAGCCGCCGGAAGATCATCAGGTATGTTGCGGACATCCAGGCCGAAACCCTTGAGTCCTCTGGGAAAGAAATGGACGCCAAGTGCGATCATCCCGACGATCATTACGATCTCAACGACCGTAAGAGCGATATAAACGGCAGGCTCATCCTCAACAACTCTGGTGCCCGGCAGTAGATGCGTAATCAGCAGAGTAGCCGCCAGGCTCAGACCCGCCCACGCCGCCAGCAGTACAAACGGCAGGTACAGGGGAATACGGTTTCTTCTTGGCCGTGCCTCCACCAGCGCCAGCGGTCCTTTCTCGAACACCAGCCACGCTGCAAGGATCAGCACCGAACACACGATCACCGCGCTGACGATAACCTCGCCGACCGCAATTGGAATACTGGCTGCAGAAATGCCGGGCAGGTCAGATGCAGGAATAATCGTGTTCATAATCAACATCCGTGCCTGTTTAAAAAGCGTCTTGAGTGCTTTCGGCTCTTGGCGGGGTCGTGATCGCCGCAAATCCGTCCGTCGCGGCTTAATATCTTGAAACCCCCGTTCACTTGTATTACATTGGGGCATCTTTTTCAAGGAAAATCAAGTATGGATACTTTCCACATTGAAGGTCCCGTCATTCTGGATGGAACCATTGAGATCAGCGGGTCCAAAAATGCTTCGCTTCCGATCATGGCCGCCGCCATCCTCGCGCCCGGCACTACCGTTCTTCGGGGCGTGCCGAAACTTGCAGACATCGCGGTAATGCGCCAATTACTGCATCGACTCGGGGCCTCTGTGGAACACGAAAATGGTGACCTGGCGATTGACACCTCAAAACTGAATAACCCTGTCGGCGAATACGACGTCCTCCGTAAGATGCGGGCGGGGATTTGCATCCTTGGTCCCCTTGTGGCACGCTGCGGGCGGGCTGAAGTATCTATGCCGGGCGGCTGTGCCATCGGCGATCGACCGGTTGACATTCATTTGCACGGAATGCGAGAGTTGGGCGCCAAGATCCACCTGCACAACGGCAACATCGTCGCCACTGCTGACGGAGGCCTGAGAGGAAAGAGGATTTTTCTGGGAGGACCTTTCGGCTCGACCGTCTTGGGTACCGCCAATGTCCTCATGGCGGCCGCACTTGCCAAGGGCACGACCGTAATCGAGTCGGCTGCGTGTGAGCCGGAAGTCGCCGATCTGGCCAACTGTCTCAACGCCATGGGTGCCAAAGTATCAGGCATCGGCTCTCCCCGGCTAACCGTCGAAGGAGTTACGTCGTTGAAGCCCGTCGAATATCGTGTCATAGGCGATCGAATCGAAGCCGGCACGTTTATAGTTGCTGCTGCAATCACCGGAGGAAGGCTGCGTTTGCGCAACTGCTGCCTTGAACATCTGCTTGCTGTGGTCGACCGGCTCGAGCGCATGGGTGTTGTCGTTGAGGCTGCTGACGATGGTTGCGTGGCGTCGCGCGCCGCCGCAGCCATTCGGCCTGCCGATATCACCACACAGCCATATCCGGGCTTCCCGACCGACCTGCAGGCCCAGTTGATGGCCATGCTGGCGTTGGCCGACGGCAACAGTGTTATCACAGAGAAAATCTTTCCCGACAGATTCATGCACGTAGCGGAACTCAACCGCATGGCCGCCAACCTGCGCAAAGAGGGTCCGAGCGTCATTGTTGCAGGGGTCGACACACTCATCGCTGCGCCTGTCATGGCGTCCGATCTGCGCGCTTCGGCGGCCCTGGTCCTGGCGGGAATGGCCGCAAAAGGAAAGACCGTTATCAATCGCGTCTATCACATCGACCGCGGCTATGAACGCATAGAGCAGAAACTCAACTGCGCGGGGGCTAAAATCCTTCGAAAAAGCGAATGAGGACCCATCAGCGCTCTTGTTCCGTGGGCGCATTTATACGTTTAACCTTTATCAGTATTGAAATCGCCACAAATAGGGGTATTAAAAGGCCCTGTCATCTGCCAATAAGAGTTTGCCTTAGTCGGCTATAGCCGTTTGCTAATGCCGCTCAAGCCTTTTATCACAACACCTATCAGGGTAAGTAACGAATTTACTCTTTTTTCCACTGCACGAGCATTTTGCCGCGGAAATTAGTTGATTGCTCTCTAATGATCGCGTTTATAGTACCGAAAGAGGCGATTGTCAGGGTGATGGATCACAAGAATAAACCCTGATGGGCCAGGTGCGGGGGTGGCCCGTCAGCAACGGGTTGCAGTGGCATCGGACACGGCAACCCAACACAATGCAGGGAGGCGTTTGGCGACAGCGCCTCCCCTTGCTTTTTGCGCGAATCGGCTAATCAAGTATGATTTCCAAGACTGGTTGTCCAGTTGCGTTGGCTTGAACGGCGATGAGCATTTCGCTATTGATTCAATGGCAGGCTCGACTGCCAGCAATGTAGACCGCTTGACATCAAGCAATTATGACTGCTGCCTGCAAGTGAGATGTGCGGACTGCCTTTGCAAATAGGGCCCGATAATAACAACGTTCAATTGTTTTCTGTTCCGGATCCTGGGCCTCTTGGGATTTTGGGGCAGGCATCTTCTCCCCGCAGATTTGCAGTCGTGATCACGTACCGGCAGTTCGCCAGAACCGCCGCCGCCCACGGCGTAGCAACAAGTGGATCGTCTTCTTTTGCGTCCGTGTAGCGGTTTGCCCACGTGCCGTCAGGCCTCTGCAACTTGATCACCTGCTCGGCAAGCACCTCGGCCCAGCGGATTCTTCCGTGAGGTCCGTTGATTTCGTCTATGCCCAGCCGTGTAAACGCGTGGGCGACCGCCCAGAGATAGTAGTAGTACGTTGCGTTCTGCAGTACTCGCCTGTCTTCAGCAAACTCACCGGGATTTGTTTCTGTGCTGAAGTTCTGCTCAAGCCAAAGGCGCGCAGCCACTACCCGTGGATGATCGGCGTCAAGGCCGCAGCACAGCAGCGCTCGCAGGCCGTCGCCGGTCATACTGCCGTAAGAGCGGTATCGCGTGCGTCCAAAGCGGTCAGTCCCCGCGATGCCTGCCTTGTTGCCCACACCATCGCCTGGAGCGAAGAAGAAGCCGCCGTCGTCGAATCGAGCGTCAGCGGCATCCGGATGATCCGGAAAGTTCTGGCATCTCGTAACAAATATCAGGATATCCGACCATATCGCGTCATTTGATGGAACCCGGGCCGACTTCATCGCGGCCGCTGCAAATACCGTTGCCGCCAAATTCGATTTGGCGAATGGATCAAGTACCGACGGATCCTCCGGCCTCTTCGGAGCATAAACCGCAAACCCCCACCCGCCGAAAGCGTCGTCATCCGGTGCCCAGCCCAGATTTCTGCCGAGTTGGTGTCCGCGGAGAAAACCAAGCCACGCCTGCTGTGCCGCAAGGTTTCGCTCTGATTTGTCCACCAGCGCCACCACTCGGGCTGCCGAGGCCGCAGTGTAAACAGGAAACCCCAGCGGCCTCGGCCCCGTGTCGATATTGCCGTGCTCATCCACCGCATTTAACAGCGCGTCGACACCTCTGTCAAATGCTTCATCCAACCTCTCCCGCCGGCACGGAATAAACGGAAGGCAGCTCATCACGTAGGGCGTCAGCGCAAAGCCTTCTTTGAAACATCCGTATGTCTCGGATCGCCAGCGTCCGTCAGGTGACTGGGCATCGGCAAGATAATCCGCAGCACGTGTCAGCGCCGTATCGATTTGCGCCGTGATTTCAGTGTTTGCTTGTGCGATGCACGTCGCTGCAAAGCACAGCAGTGCAAGATTCGCAAAGCGTGCGGTTGTATTTGACAAGACTGTTCTCCTAAAGGCCAGCAGTGGAGGTTATTGTCTCTTAAACTTTGTTGAGATGGGAACCGGCGCACGGTCGGTCATCAGCACAAGCAGCGCCGCCGACGTACAGAAGGTGCGTCCGGTGATGCAGTGATGTCCCGTCCAACTCCCGTCGGCGTTCTGTATCTGGCTGAGGTTTTCGGTGATTTTCTTGTCCCATGTGGTCCATTCATCGCCGCCGGCAACCACAAGGCTCTCGCCAATGTTCATATAGCTGAGAAACTCCTCACCCCCATTGGAGCCGAAACCCGCGATGAATCTTGCATCGCCGAGTTTTTTGACCACGGCCTGCTGTGCCGACTGGAGCTGAGCTTCATTCGTATCAATGCGGGCGATGAGTTTTTCGGCTTCCTGCCGTTCTTCGTTCGATTTGGCGGTTGCCCGTTTCTGTTCGGCCTTCTGCCGCAGTTCCTGGTTTGTGTTATCACTGTCGCGCATCACGCTCAGATTCGCTGCGCTGGAGTAAAGGTCCACACCTGCCGAACCTGCCGCACTGAACTTGCCGGACGATTGGTCATACTGGGCCTGTGCATATCCCTCGAATCTCTCTCGGACTGACTCACTGACGGGACGTCCGACCTGGGCCGCGCGATTGAAACCTTTGCTGGCAAGAGAATAAGAAAGCGTGTTCGCCCATCCCGTTTCACCGAATGTGCCGTCTGCTCGCTGGTTGCGCTCGATCTTGTCCATGACCTTCTCGAAGGCCGCGTCAAATCGCTTCCGGCTGCTTTCGGGCATCTTGCCGTTCACCTCGGCAAACAACAGCGAAGCAAGGAACGTGTCGATGTACGTGCCCAGTTTCATCTGCAGACGCGTGTTGCGCATGTCCGTAACAAAAAGCGACTCGTCATCGGCGGCTTCGACCTGTCCAATGACAAAATCTACGGCATTGCGAATATTCAGCGCATACTGGCCCTGCTGTGGTGTACTGCCCGACCGAATCATCGCCAGTGCTGCCGCGCATGTGTCGGCGACGTTGGGCTTGTCTATCAAATGGGCCATGCTGTTGCCCATGTGCTGTGACTCTTCGCCCTGGCCCCAGCCGCCGGACTCGTGCTGGTGATGGGCAAGCCATTTGAGCCCCTTGTGCACATTGTTGCTCAGTGGCTTGGGCTTGACCGCGGGCGCCCACGCCGGTGCTGCGACCGCTTCAGATTTGAGAGCTTGCGCCGCATCGGCGGTTTGGTTTCCACTTGTATCCGCCGCGTCCATCGAGTGACCCGTCCACATCAAAGCTAATGCTGCTGTCCACATCATTGATCTTGCCATAATTGTGCCCTTTCATTTTCCGACGACGACTTTTCGTTTCAGCGGGACGAGCCCGCTCCGTTTACTGCTGTGTCGAGTTTCTGATGAGTACGACTTCGTTGTCGAGTTTCAAAACGATATCTTCGCGGCGGGCTGCCGCACCCTGCTGATTCTCACGGACGAGACGATCCAGCAGCTCGAAGTATTGAGGCGTGCCGATTTCAACTACGCGGGTTGGCCGAACGTCTTCATTTAGCAGGCGGCTGTCTATCCACTGACCGCTGCGATGGTAATACGCGCGGTCGTTGACCTGCTGGACGGAAGCGACCGAGACCCGATTCATCTGTGCGTCGTAGTAGTCATTGCGTAGGTTAAGAGTAGCACTCTTCTGCATAGCGAGATTGTAGCTCTGGTTGACGCCGCCGTATCCGGAACGGTCGCGCATCGCACGTGATTCCAGGGCAACTCCCGCTTCCCGCCGAACCGAGACCGTATCCGCCAGATCAGTCCCTTCTCTGGCAAGGAAAGCCGTGTACTCGGTCAAAATACCGAACTCCGTGGACAAGCGGACGATCTCATCGGTCAGTTCCTTGACCTTGGGATCGTTTGCATTTGCGCTGCCGTCGGCACCCATCTGCCGTATAGCATCTATGAGTTCCGCGATCTTCCGGCTCGCCCATAGACGCGGCACGAAGCCGTTGTGCTTGTCCGGTCGGTCAAAGTCAAACCGGAAACGAAACGTGCGTCGCTTATCAAGATGCTTGCCGTTAATCTCGAAGCTCAGTGGTTCGGGGCCGATGTACTGCCCCAGCAACACGAGTTGATCGCCTTCAAACAGGTCTCCGAGCACGTGCGGCATGATGTCGCGTGTCCTGCCAAGGGCCTCCTTGCCTTTGCCGTCAAGAACGCGCAATTCAGCGTCGGCAAGAATCGGCCCCGTCAGGCGTTTAAATACCTTGCCAACCTTCACCTCGACGTCTTCTCTGGGCAGCACAAATTCGGCTTTGGCGCGGGACTCGGCGGCGATCTTCTCCAGCAGCGGGGCATTGACGTCGACGCCCACGCCGAACGTGAAGACCCGCCGCTTGTAGGGGTTCGATTTCATGACGAGATTACGGATGTCAATCTCGGACGTCCGCCCAACCGTAGGCAGCCCATCCGTGAGGAACAGGACGATGGGCAGCATACCCTCGGTCGGCCTCTGTTCGAGGGTCTCCTTGAGGGCGTCGTAAATGTTGGTGCCACCCATTGCGGTGATGCCTTCAATGTATCTGCAAGCCGCTTGAGCCGTATCTTTGTTCTTGCCGACGGGGGCGGCGGCGAATCGCTCGACGGTGTTGCTGTAGGCGATTATGTTGAAGGCCTCGCCGTCTTTCAGGCCGGACACGATCTGGAGTGCGGCCTCCCTGGCCTGGGCGATCTTTTCGTTTCGCATGGACCCTGAACGGTCAATTACCAGCGTGATTTCCCGCTTCATGGCCTCAAAATCGCCGCTTTCGCCCGGTTCTGACGGCAGACCAGCCAACATCAGGAAGTACCCGCCGCCGACTTTCTCGTCGGGGTATGTGAACATGCTTGCTGACATGCCTTCGTCAGCCAGCAGGCAGGACAGCCTGAACGGTCCGGGGTTGGTGATTGCTTCGGTGGTGATCTTGACGCTGATTACATGGTCGCTTGCGCGGCGGATGTCCATGGCGTGGCTGGCGGAGTAGACGGTGGCGATCCGCCTTTTTGACCTGATTTCGGCGTTTATGCGCCATGGAACGACGTATTCGAGGGACTCGGAGCGGGGGAGGATGTAGTCGATTCTGGCGCCGTCGGCGGCGAGGATGTGGTCGTAGGTGAGGCGGATTTGCTGTTTGCCTCGGGGTTCGACGGGGAAGACGCTGGAACGGATGAGGTTGTAGCCGGCGAATTCGGCGAGGGCGGGATCGCGGATTTGGGACACGAGCTGTTGGTAAATGCGTTTAGCCTCGTTTTTCGGCAAAATTTCGGCATTTATGGGGGTTCCGGCGCCGTCGTAGGCGAAGGCTCGGACGGCGGAGGCGTCGGGGATTGGGATGAGGAGTTGTGCTTCCTGGCGGGAGATGGAGTTGTTTTTGATGTTTATAATGATGGTGGTTGAAGCGGAGGCTTCAAGAATGTTGATTTTTGCTTCAATATCGGTGATTTCGATATTGTGGAGTTTTGAGGTTGTAAGGGAGAAGGGGGATGACTGGGGGATGAT
>Ga0334885_1004320_pt1 | contig 12394 bp, 6 predicted proteins | sample GraSluR1_MG_8_FD_207233 | JGI IMG/M metagenome (GOLD analysis project Ga0334885, IMG submission 207233) | Sludge microbial communities from methane-producing bioreactor in Wageningen University, Netherlands - Granular Sludge_31_05-R1 | ecosystem: Engineered > Bioreactor > Anaerobic > Unclassified...
AGGGCACAGCGCACGATGGCGCCCTTGGAGGACGGCGGTTCCTGGCCCGTGCGCTGGCAGTACGCCCGGATGCGACTGGGCATATCTCCGGGGCGGAGAAAATCGTCGCAATCCGGATCCACCAAGGCGGCGAACGGCGTCGCATCGGCGGCCATCTGCGTGATGACATCATAGCTCAGCGCCTCGCCTTCTTGAGCCCAAGTGGCACGGCACTGCTGCACCAACCATAGCCCCATGATGTTCTTGAGGAAGCGATAGGTGCCACAGACCCCGCCCTCATTGGTAAAGTTGTAGCGCAGGCTCTCATCGGTGATGATCGGCTCGGTGGTCTCGATGCCCATCAGCGACCAGGTGCCGGAGCTGATGTAGGCGAAATCGCCCTCGGTGGCCGGCACCGCCGCGACGGCCGAGCCGGTATCATGGCAGGCAGGCGCGATGACCGGCACGCCGTGCAGGCCCGTCTCCTCGGCGATGCCACGGTAGAGCTCGCCGATGACCGTGCCCGGCGGCACCACCGGCGCAAAGATGTGGGTAGGCAGCGACAGCCGCGCCAAGAGGTCGGTCGCCCAGGTCCCGCGACGAGGATCCCAGAACTGGGTGGTGGTGGCGTCGGAGAACTCGCACCGTTTGATGCCGGTGAACCAGTAGTTGAACAGATCCGGGATCATCAGGAACGTCTCGGCCAGATCCAGCACGCGATCGCCAGCTAGGCGCATGGCATAGAGCTGGTAGAGAGTGTTGATCTCCATGAACTGGATGCCGGTCTGCGCAAAGACCTCGTCCCGAGGCACCCGCGAAAAGACGGCCTCAAACATGCCGGTGGTGCGGGGATCCCGATAGTTGTAGGGCAGCGAGAGCAGGCGCCCATCATGATCGAGCAGGGCATAGTCCACGCCCCAGGTATCCAAGCCGATCCCATCGAGAGCTTTGCCATACTCCCTGGCATAGATCCGCATCCCCTGGCGCATCTCGGCATAGAGGCGAGGGGTATCCCAGTACAGATTATCAAAGATGGCGATGGGCCCATTGGGGAAGCGATGGATGGTCTCGAGGTCGATTCGCGCTCCGTCATAGCTCCCGATGATCGCGCGTCCGCTCTCGGCGCCAAGATCAAACGCCAAATAGTTGCTGGTGGCCCCCATGGCAGCTCACTCCTTTGGTAGCTCTATCCGTCCATCGGCCCCAGTATAGGCGGGCCAACGCGCCGCGACAAGGCCTAAGCGATGCCTCCCTGGGACTCGAGGCGGGCTTGTTCGGCGATGCGCCGCAGCTCGGCCGCCCCCTCGGCGATGGTCAGCCCCTGACGGAAGATGCTGGATGTGCCGCCCACCAGCCAGTTGGCCCCGGCCATGACCATAGCGCGCGCGTTCTCCAGGCTGACGTTGCCATCCACCTGGATATCGATCGGCCGGTTGTGCGCCGTGAACATCCGCCGTGCATCGGCGATCTTGCGGATGGTAGCCGGCACCAGCTTTTGCGCCACGAACCCCGGGTTGACGGTCATAATCAGCAACAGATCGATGTCGTCCACCACGTACTCGAGGGTTTGCAGAGGCGTGGCGGGGTTCAGGGCGACGCCCGCACCTACCCCCAGAGCACGGATGGCCGCCAGGGTGCGCTGGAGATGCGTGCAGGCCTCCTGATGCACGACGATCAGGTTGGCGCCCGCCTGGGCGAACAGCTCGATGTGACGCGCGGGGTCGACCATCATCAGATGGGCGTCCATGGGCAGATCGGTGACACGGCGCACCGCTCGCACCAGATCCGGAGAGAGCGCGAGGTTGGGCACAAAGGAGCCATCCATGACATCGATATGGATCATGTCGATGCCGGCGGCCTCGATGGCCTCGATCTCGCGTGCCAGGTGCAGCGGATCCGCGCACGCCAGCGAGGCGCAGAGCTTGATTGGTGGCAGTATCATGGTCGCTCTAGCCCTCCTGCGGATGAACGATCACCTTCATGCCATCGTGGGCCTCGGCCGCTGCAAAGGCTTCCAGGATCTGTGACAAGCGGTACCGATGCGTGATGTACGCCTCTGCGTCGATGACCCCCGCGGCCAGCACTTGCAGCGCCAGGTGGTGGTGCCGCGGCACGCTGCCGTGCGAACCCGTGAGCACCAGCTCTTTGTAGTGAACCAAGTTGCTATCCAGCGAGATGGCCGGCGAACCTTTGGGAAGCCCTCCGAAAAAGTTGATTCGCCCACGGTTACGGGCCATCTGCAACGCCTGCTCGTGGGTCTGCACGGCCGAGTTGGCGGTGATCACCACGTCGGCGCCCTCGCCGCCGGTGGCCGCGCGCACAGCATCCACCGGGTCGCCGTCCTGGGTGCAGATGACCAGATCGGCCCCGCCCAGCTGTTCGGCCGCCTCCAGGCGCGCCCGTGAACGCTGCACTGCGATCACCTTGGTGGCGCCATAGGAGCGCGCCAGACGCATCAGCATGCAGCCCGCCGGCCCGGCGCCGATGACCACGACGGTATCGCCCAGCGTGATGTTGCACATCTCCAGGCCGTTGATGCAGCAGCCCAATGGCTCGGCGATGGCAGCCTGGTCATACGATAGCCCATCGGGGATGCGATGCACGGCCCCAAAGCGCAGCGTGGTGGCATTCAGCAGCATGTACTGGCTGAACCCCCCCGCGAACTGGTAGCCGATGGCATAGTTGATAGCGCAGTTGTTGCCCAGCCCCGACCGGCACCAGGAACAGACCCCGCAAGGCACGTCGGCTCCCGTAGCCAGGCGATCGCCCACCCGGAACTGGGTGACGCGGCTGCCCACCGCCACCACCTCGCCGGCGATCTCGTGCCCGATAATCTGCGGCGGCTGAACGCGGGGGTTGCCGTGATGATAGATGCGAATGTCTGAGCCGCAAACGGCGCAGGCATGCACCTTGAGCAGGAGGCTCTCCTCGTCTCCCAGCGCAGGGATCGGCACCTCACGCAACTCCATCTCTTCCAGTCCAGTCAGAACCGCCGCCAACATGCTGCTCATGCTTCCTCCAGAGGGTTCACCAGAACGACACGGTGGTAGGGCTCCGAGCGATCGCGCATCATCGCCAGGGCCGCCACGCCGCTTTCCAGCGGCACACGGTGCGAGATCAGCGGATCGAGGCAAAGTCGCCCTTGCGCCATCATCTCCAGCGCCACCCGCCACTCATCCACAGGCAGCTCCACCATGTGCGAGTTCCAGGTGCCACGGATGGTCAGCTCCTTGCGCAAGACCTGCGAGACAACAGCCTGAGGCAGCGTGACGTCACGCGAAGGGTTACCCATGATGACCACGCAGCCCAACGGGCGGGCCATCTGTAGCGCCTGCACCAGGGTGGCGGGCACGCCGGCGGCCTCGATGACCAGATCGGCGCCCGAGCGGCCGGTCTCGGCCACCACCCGACCCACGGGATCCTCCAGCCGCGCGTCGATAGGCACTCCCAGCCCGAGCTCTACCGCCAGGGCCAGCTTGGCGGCGTCGATATCGATCAGATAGACTTTGCCGGCGCTCCAGATGCGCGCCCACTGAGCCACCAGCATCCCGATGGGACCGGCCCCCAACACCGCCACCTGATCGCCAGGCTGGGCGCCGCCCTGGCGCAGCGCATGCAGCGCCACCGCGGCCGGCTCGGTCAGCGCAGCCTGTTCGATGGGAACACCATCGGGCACCGGCACCAGGTTGGCAGCGGGCACGCACACATACTCGGCCATGGCGCCATCGCGGCGCGACCCCACATAGTCATAGGCCAGACACTGGGCCACGGCGCCGATGGCGCAATAGGGGCACACGCCGCACGGGATCAGCGGTTTGACCGCCGCGCGCCCACCCACGGGCACCGGCGAATCCTCCGGCGCCTCCACCACCACGCCCGCACACTCGTGCCCGGGAATGGTTGGGAAACGATAGGTACCATGCTCGAACACCCGCGGCACGTCGGAGCCACAGACGCCGCAAGCGGCCACGTGAACCAACGCTTCGCCGGGCCCTGGCTGTGGCTTGGGCACCCGCTCCAGACGGAGATCGCCCACGGCGTGCAGCACCAGGGCCTGCATCGTCCGCTCGCCCACGTCGCCACCCATCACAACGCCCCCTGACCGGGGCACCATGGGCCGTCAGTTGGCAGGTAGCGGCGCCAGTAGGCCGCCGACGCTGCCAGCTCGGGCACCACCTTGGGCTCTTCCTCGTAGCGCTCGCGGTGAGCGATCTCAAAGGCGATCAAAACCTCTTGCGCCCCCGCCTCGCAGAGGCAGCGCAGCACCCGCGCGGGCTCGATGATGCCCTGGGCGTTATAGGCCTCGGTAAAGGGCCAGTGGCGGCTATGCCCTTGCTCGGTCTGGTGCACATGCACGATCCGGGCGTCACTGCCCAGCTCCGAGAGCCACTGGTAGGGGTCACGCTGATCGGGATGCGGCGCGTGGCCGGCATCCAGGCAGTAGGCCATGGGCACGCCGACGCGCACGTTGACCCGATTCAGCAGAGCGCGCGCTTCCTCGATGGTGTGTCCCATCTCGCGGGGGACCGACATGGTCTCAAAGTAGACATACTCCAGGCCCAATCGCTGGGCATAGAACGATAGGTCCTGCCAGTGACCGATAGCCTCGTCGACGCGAGCCTGGTAGCGAGCGGGGTCGGCCACGTCCTGGTAGGAGAGGATGCCAAAGTGGCTGCCCACTGCCTTGACGCCCAGCTCGGCGGCTAGCTCGGCAAAACGACGAAACCACGCTACCCAGGCGCGGCGCTGCTCGGCATGCGGATGCATAAAGTGGTTCACCCGCGTATAGGTGCTGGTCATCAGCGAATGGATGGTGATATCATAGCGCGCCACTGCCTCACGTACCCGAGCCAGCTCGGCCGCGATGACCTCTTCGGGCCAGAACGGGTTGAGCAGGTCAGCCACAAGCTGCACATGGCTCAAACCCAGCTCCTCTCGGACGATCCGCGCCCATACATCGGGCTCGGGGAAGCGGTTACTGGCAAAGCCCGTGTTGATGCCCAAGGTGAACGATGCCATGCATGACTCCTTGCTACGCTAAAGCCCACCGCATGGGGTGGCTAGGCGAGTATGATCCGGAGGTTTCGTTGTCGCAGCCGCTCCAGCTCTTCGGCGGGCGCGGCATCGTCGGTGATCAGCAGGTCGATCCGCGCTACGGGTGCGATCTGGGCCACGGCGTCTCGCCCGACCTTGGCGCCATCTACCAGTAGGATCTTTTGGCGGGCCGAATCGATGGCAATCCGTTTGAGCGGGATCTCGTCCAGGCTGGCGTTGGTGACGCCGCCCGCCGCCGAGACGCCACTGGCGGCCAAAAAGGCGCGGTCGAACCGCATCCCCTGGGCCCGAAACAGCTCGTGCGCCAGGGTGCCGCCCAGGGTGTAGGTGCGATGATCCAGCACCCCGCCGATGGCGATGACCGTCACGCCTTCACAGCCCGCCAACCCCGAGATCAGGTTCAGCCCCAAGGACACCACGGTGAGCCCTGGGATCTCTCGCAAGAGGGGAACCAGGCATTCCACCGTGGTGCCGCCATCTAGGAACAACGTGTCGCCCGGCTCGATCAGGGCGGCGGCAGCGCGGGCGATGCGCCGTTTGGCTTGGGCCCGGGTCACACGGCGTTCCGAAAAGGGTCGCTCCTGGGCCCCCAGCAGCGGGGCGGACGCGGCGCCATAGGTGCGCTCGAGCAGGCCTGCCCGCTCAAGAACGTCGAGGTCGCGGCGGATCGTTGAGAGGCTGACGCCGAAACGCTGCGCCAGATCGCGTACCGCCAGCGTCTCTTGCCGACGCAGCTCTTCAACGATTTGTCGGCGACGCTCCGCGGGATAGATCGGCTCGGAAAGGTTGCCCTGGACCATGTCTCCATTCTACGCCGGTCTTGCCACCAAAGCAACTTGACGCAATAACGCGCAACAACACGCATGCTGCCAATGAGAGATGCCGTGCGGAACGAGCGACCCGGTCGCCAGCGCGGAGGACACGCATGTCGCGTGGGCCACCCACACACTGCTTGGCCCGTGGGCCAGATTCGGGTATATTGAAAGGCAGCCTTGGGAGCGAACCGGTGATCTATGGGGAGGCATGCATGAAAGGGAATCTGCTGGTCGGTCAGTCAGGAGGACCAACGGCGGTCATCAATAACAGCTTGGCGGGCGTGATCCAGGAAGCGATGGAGCATGAGGCCATCGGCGGCATCTATGGCATGGTGCACGCCATCAAGGGGCTGCTGGATGAGGAGCTGGTGGACCTCCGCCAAGAGTCCCCCCGCACCCTTGAGCTGCTTCGCTCAACGCCCGCTTCGGCTCTGGGCACCGTCCGCTACAAGGTGACCGACGCGGACTATGAGCGGATTCTGGATCTCTTGATCAAGTATGACATTCGCTACTTTTTCTACATCGGCGGGAACGACTCGATGGATACCACCCACAAGGTGGCCAAGCTGGCCGCCTCGCGTGGATACGACATGCACGCCATCGGCGTCCCGAAGACCGTGGACAATGACCTGGCCGTCACGGACCACTGCCCTGGGTTTGGCAGCGCCGCGCGTTTTGTGGCCACGGCGATTCGCGACACCGGCTATGACACCTGGGCCATGGGCGAGAGCAGCCCCATCAAGCTGATGGAGATCATGGGGCGCAACGCGGGCTGGCTAACGGCCGCCGCCGCCTTGGCCAAGGACGAGCCGGATGATCCGCCCCACCTGATCTATATGCCCGAGCGGGGCGTCACCATGAGTCAGGTGGTGAGCGACGTGCTCGAGGTCTACGACCGGCTGGGCTATTGCGTGGTGGCGTGCAGCGAGGGGATGCAAGACCCCGATGGGCACCCCATCGGCGAGGGCAGCGGCGACGTGGACGCGTTTGGCCACGTGGCCAAGGGCGGTGTGGTGGAGGCAGTGGAGGCGGCCATCCGCGAGGTCAGCGACGTCAAGACGCGCCATGACAAGCCGGGCTATCTGCAGCGCTCCTTTGCCTCCCTGCAATCGTCGGTAGATCGCGAAGAGGCCTATCAGGTCGGCCGGCGGGCTGTGCGCGCCGCCATCGACGGCGAAACCGACGCCATGGTGACCATCGATCGCGCCGATGGGCCCGGCTACCAGATCAGCTATGGCCTGGCACCTCTGGACAAGATCGCCAACGTCGAGCACGTGCTCCCCGATGCCTACATCAACGCCGAAGGCAATGGGGTGACCGAGGCGTTCCTGGCCTATGCCCGGCCGCTCATCGGCGAGCCCCTGGCTCCCTATGCGCGGCTGGCAATGCGCCCCGTGGCCAAGAGAGCATAGCCATTCTCGATCACAGCGCCCCGCACCGGTTGGTGCGGGGCGCTTTCGCCTCTAGGGCAGGCCCAATGGCAGCGCATACGGATGCGCATTGCCCTGGACATATACAGGGCCCGGTAGCGCATCTAGCGCCAGCATGGTGCCGCTGCCGTCCAAGACGACGGCTCGCAGCCACACCGCGGTCCCGTTCGCTATGTCACGCGTGTCCCAGCCAAGGTTGCCCGTCAGCTCTAGCCCTGACGCCACCTCTTGCCAGGTGGCGCCGCGGTCATCGGAAAGCTCGATCCGCACTGTCACTGCCTCGCGCTGGTCGGGATTGACGCCCCGCCAACGGATCTCTTGCAGGCCTGCGCACCGCTGATCGGCTTCTGGCGCCAGCAACTCCACCCACGGGCGGCCTGGATCGCGGACGGCAACGGGAGCGACTCCCACGGCGCTGGTGCGAAACACGCCGTCGGATGCCGTGATCCGCAGATGTACGCGGTCGGCGTTGGGGAGCACGCTCGTATCCAGTAGATAGGCTCCTGTATCCTCCAGGCCTCTGGCGATAACGTACCAGGTGCGCCCATCGTTGACGCTGTACGCCAAGTTCATGCTCAGATCATCGCCATCGGCATCGTGTGAGACCCACGTGACGCGGCGCGGGCCAGACCAGGGGACATCTTCCTCTGGCATGGTCAGCCCGACGATGGGCGCATGGCGGCCCGGATTGCTGATCTCTAGCCCCACCACCAGCACGCCCGGCGAGTGCCAGCCCTCCTGCTCCAGCGCCACTTGGAGCAGACACGGCCCGTTGGGAAAGCGGGCGGTATCCCAGGCGTAGCGGCCCTCTTGCGCGGAAACCGTTGCCAGTCTTCGCCACTCGAGGCCACCGTTGCTACTAGCGCTAATAGTGATCTGCGCGTCAGGATGCGCCGTCGGGATGGCCCACTCGATGGGGATGGTTCCGCTCACCACGTCACCGTACAGGGGCGTTTGCAGATCGGGTGTGGGCAGCGGCTCCCGGGCAGGCAACAATGCTGCACCTGCTAGTGTAGGTGTGCGCACCCGAAAGAGTCCATCGCTGACCGTGAGACCCAGAAGCGCCCCGCCAAAGGCCCCCGCCTCCTCGGTCGTTAGCCAATAGGTTCCATTGGAGGCCATCTCTGTAAGAACGGGCTCCAGCGCCAGGCCATCGGCCGTCTGCCAGACCTCGGCCATGACGGATCTGCCACCGCTAGTGGCCACCTGCCAGGCCAGCGCATGATCGTCAGGGGAGAGCTCATGCCCACGAAGTAGGTGCAACTCTGCGGTGGGGGGGCTGCCCCCATAGTGGCCCAATGAGATCACGGGGCCGAGGGCTAGTTGCTCTACATCGCAGGCTGAACTGACGGAAAGAGCCAGCTCTGCGGTTGCCACATCATCAAGCTGGCGGGCATCCACCAGCAACCGCCCACTCGTCGGATCAAACGTGGTGACGGCTTGCCACTCGCTAGCGCCAGGTGTGCGCAGGAGCAGCGTGCCCGTCAGCGTCTCGCTCGCCGTCGGCGTCAGCCGCCAAACCAGCTCTCGCACGCCCGTCCAGGGAGATGACGTCCACGGCTGTTCGAGCTCCAGATAGAGCCTAGGACAACCATGGTTGTTGACCAAGACGGGCTCGACTAGTTCTGCGCTAGACGTCCGGGTTCCGTCGGTTACACGGACCAACAACTCATAGTGCCCATCGCGCAGGCCGGTGGTATCCCAGAGGAAATGGCCATCGTTGGGGATATTGGCGGCCAACGTCTGCCAGGCCGACTCTCCCTTGCGCCGCACGAGCACGCTGGCGCTCATAAGGTGAGCGCGTTGTGTCTCCGCGCGCCAGCGCACGACCGTATGCGCAGACACCTCCTGGCCCGCCTCAGGCGCCAGCAGCGCGAGGCGAGGGCCCGCCTCAGGGCCGATACCGAACGTCCCGCTAGTCGCCTGCGCCGTATGCACGCCGTCGGACACGGTGACGCGCAAGCGGTAGGAGCGCCCCGGCGGAAGATAGGCGACGTACCACTCCAAGTAGCCAGAATCGGGGATATCCTCCGCCACGGGCAGCCAGGTCACGCCGGCGTTATGGCTATAGTCAACGGTGACTCGTAGCCGGTCGCCATCGGGGTCGTTGGCCTCCCACAACAGCCCCACCTCGCTCTCGAACACTGCCCCGGCGCCGGGGGCGATCAGTCGCACCGTGGGCGGAGCGTTGGGGCGCAACGTCAGGTTGTCTGCAATGGCAATCGCCTCGTTGCCAGCCTCATCGCGGACGATCAGCCTCAACGCGTAGCCATCCCCTGCCGGCAGAGCGCTCAGATCCCATAGATAGCGGTCGGTGGCATCCAGATCATCGGCCAGGGGGATCCACTCGTCATCATGGTGCCGGTAGGCGAGCCAAGCCCGCCATGCCGCGCTATCCACGCCCAAGCTCTCCCACGCCACCACGCTAGATTCACCCAGCAGTTCTCCATCCTGAGGCGTCAAGAGCCGCAGATAGGGCTCCTCGTTCACGTTGTTCACTGCCAGTGGCCGCACCGTCGTGGCGATGGCTCTCGCCCCATCTTGCACCTGGATGCGCAGCCAACCATCGCGGCTATCGGGTAGATCCCTGGTTTCCAGGGTCACGGTGCCCGAGAGGGAGAGATGGCTGGCAATGGGCAGCCATGTGCGGCCTCCGCTCGGGCTGTACGACAACGATACGGATAGAGTCCCCGCCTGGCGATCACCCAGATCGCTCACGGTCCACGCCAACTCTGCCAGCCCGGCCAGGTCCTCATCGCCCTGACGCACAGCAACTTCCAACGACGGCGTGCTATTGGCGACCTCTACACGTACCTCGGTGGTGCGCAGGGCGACGCCGTCGACATACGCCACGAGATCGTACGCGCCATCGAGGAGCGTCTCCGTCGGCCAGGATGCCACCCAGGCGTCATCATGGGGCCGGGCCGGGCCGACGGGGAACAGCTCCCCTGAGGCATCGCGCGCACAGAGCATGACAGAACGGACCTCGCCCCCCATCGCCGAGGGCACCAACCGAACGAACTGCCAGCCACGCACCGCATCGCCGGCGCGTGGCCACACGATGCGGAGCGCCACCGGGTGGTTGGCGATCTCGGCCTCAGTCTCGACCAGGGCGGTCCGGCCTCCGGCGAACTCGAGCAACGCCGCCAACCTATAGACGCCATCGGGCCAACGGCTCGTATCCCAGGAGTAGCGCAGCTCGCCAGCCTCGGGCACGAGCGCGCCCAGGATCTCATAGTCGCCCTGCTCTGGCGCTATCATCAGGGTGGTACGTTCCACCGCGGCGCCGCCCGAATCCACCGCCAGGCGCACCGTCTTGTCCCCGCGCACAACGCTGCCGCTATGTGGGGTCACAAACTCGGCCTTGGGCAGGGCCGGCGAGGTCAGGAGCATCACGTCGCCCGAGAGCGCCACGTTCCGCTGGCCGTCGTCATCGATGGCCTCTGCGCGGATCTGCCATAGCCCCTCCTCGCCCGGCCGCGCCCGAACGGACCAGCCATCGCTGCCATCGGTGTCGGTCCCCAGCCAGATGGCCCGCTGCGATGCCGCCTCAGGAGGCGAGACGAGATAGAAGCTCACTTGGGTAACCGAGCCGTCAGCATCGCCGGCCTCGGCCTCAAAGAGCAGCGCGTCCTGTGCCGAAGCGGTAGCAACGGGCACCTCCACGCTCAAACGAGGCAAGCCGCTGCTGCGGATGACAACCGGGGGAGCCACAGGGAGCAGGTATCGCTCCCCTTGGGCCTCCACCCAGAGTCGCAATGAACAGGCGCCATCGGGGAGATCCGTCAGGGGCAGATCGAGCGTATGCCGTCCTGCATGCTCGGGAAACAGCGAGCCGACAAAGACGTGCAAGAGATCCTCGGGGTAAGAGACGGGCAACACGGCCGCTTTGACGGTATCCAGCCGAGGCTCGAGGTAGAGATCCAGGCGGTCGGGTAGAAGAGAGTCCTCCCCTGGCAAGTACACCACCACCCTAGCGTCATCCTCCACCCACAGAAGCGGCGCGTCAGCACGGGTCAGAGCGAACCATTCGCCCCACGCCCAGCGCGCCGTTCCGTCGGTGCAATGCATCTGCGCCACCACGCGCTGCAGATACGGCGCCCCGTGCACGGCCCCATCCAGCCGCGTCGACCAGCCATCGTCGCTGGACCAGGTCGTCTCCAGCGCCAGCAGGGTTCCGCTCACCGCATCGTCAGCCTCCGGAGCGGCCTCCAGGTAAAAGCTAACATACGCCACCTCGGCACGGTCCAGGTTCGTCTCCAGAAATACGGCCATATCGCCGTAGACGCATTCGCCCGCGGCCGGCCCAACGATGCGCGTCTGTGGGAGACGAGGGTCCCATTGCAGATAGCGCAGGGTTGGCGCCTGAGCCTCGCTGGCCTCGGCCCAAAGCAGATGCAAAGCGCCCTGGCGCCCAATGGCGGCAGCCATAGCCACTATGTCGGCCCCGTCGCCCAGGCTCTGTCGGGTGGCCGGCCAGTCGTCCGAAAAAGCGTGCCGCAGACCGCCGTCTTGCGCCCAAAGCAAGTGGATCTGCCCCATGGAGCCCGCCGCGGGGGCCCAGCTTGCCTCGCCCTCGGGCATTGCGCCGGTGGGCACGGGTGCGCCCCAATCGGGGCCGGTGGACGTCCACACTTGGCCCTCTTGCAGCCAAAGGAGGTGGCACCCCAAGCTGCCGCACACCAGTTCAGGACGCTCCCCCGCGGCGGCAAGCTGAACCGGGCGAGACTCGGCCGCCTCGACGTGAGCATAGATCGCCCCGTCAGCCCCGCGCCAGGCCAACACCAGCCCAGCGTCTCTTTGGGCAGCGACTAGATCCGCCGCGCCCTCGACGTCGGAGACAACGAGTCGCTCGGCGCCGGTGTCGTCCATCGCCCAGAGAGCCCCATCAGCCCACCAGACCAGGCTCTCCGCCCGACCGGTCTCCGAAGATGCGGGAACCGCCCCAGGCGGGACAGCTCGTGCCGGCAAGAGGCTACCCGTGGAGGCGTCCCATGCAAGGGCCCAGTCATGCTGCTCGCCGACCTGGACCCACCAAAGCGCGGGCTGCTCCGCCCACAACCCGGCCAGATGGCTGGCCGCTCCCTGCGGCTCGTCCAAGGATTGACGCCGGAT
>Ga0334885_1004321_pt1 | contig 12391 bp, 5 predicted proteins | sample GraSluR1_MG_8_FD_207233 | JGI IMG/M metagenome (GOLD analysis project Ga0334885, IMG submission 207233) | Sludge microbial communities from methane-producing bioreactor in Wageningen University, Netherlands - Granular Sludge_31_05-R1 | ecosystem: Engineered > Bioreactor > Anaerobic > Unclassified...
GGGATTGGGGGATGGGGGGGCGGGGATTGGGGGATGGGGGGCGGGGAACGTCACACCACAGAGACGCAGAGAGCACGGCGAGCACGGAGAACACCGAGCACAGAGAACGGCTAACGGATGCAGCGGCGAGAGAGGGTCCACGCTGTCGTGCCGTCGGCCGTCATCCTGTCGTTGCCCTGCGGTCCGCTGCACCGAGAGGCCTACTGCCCATGTCCGACAGACGCTTCGTCAGCCGCGCCGGCGAGAAGCTCGCCCACGCGCTGGATCACTTCGCCGTCGACGTGCAGGGCCTGATCTGCGCCGACCTGGGCTGCCACGTGGGCGGCTTCACCGACTGCCTGCTGCAGCGCGGTGCCGCCAGGGTCTACTCCGTGGATACCAGCCACAACATCCTCGACTGGAACCTGCGCAATGACGGGCGCGTGGTGCTGATGGAGCGCACCAACGCCCTGCACGTGCAGCTCCCCGAGCCGGTCGACCTGGTCACCATCGACGTGGGCTGGACGCCGCAGAGGCTGGTGCTACCGGTAGCGCTGGGGCTGCTCGGGCCCGGCGGGACGGTAGTCAGCCTGCTGAAGCCTCACTACGAGGCCACGGATAAGGAGCGCATCCGGGGCAAGGTGCGCGACGAGTTGGTGCCGGAGATCGTGGCGCGCACGGTGGCCGAGCTGAGGGCGGCGGGGATCGCCGTGGAGGACACCGTCGAATCGCCGATCCTCGGCGGCAAGGGCAAGAACCGCGAGTTCCTGCTGCTGATCCGGGGAGGGAGTAGCTGAGGGGACGGCGAATCTGAGCCGGGGCCGGCGCCTTCGCGGCCGCCCCCCCGCGGTATGCCACACCACACGCCCACGGGCGTTTGAAAAGGAGCATCATCTCGTGAGTGCCATCAAGCTTTCCGACAGCCAGGCCGCCGAGGCCCGCAAGCCCGTCATCGGCGTGTTCGCCACAGGCGACCCGCGGGTCGACCAGGAGTCCCGCGAGCGCTGCGTCAATATCGTGGAGATGGGCGCCAGGGTCCTCGCCGAGCGCATGCAGATGGCGGATGGGTCGGCGGTGAAGGTCGTGTACTCGCCGATCCTGGTGGATGGCGAGAAGGAGGCGGACATGGTGGCCCGGCAGCTTCAGGCCGAGGGCGCCAATATCCTGGTCTGCCTCCCGGATACCTGGGCCTTCCCGCAGCTCGGCTTGATCTCTCTTCTGTCCCAGTTCCCCGCCGACACACCGGTGAACCTCACCTGCGGCAACTCCGGCCCCAAGCCCGGAGTGGTCTTCGCCCACGCCGTCAACGGCGCCCTGGCCCAATCCGGCAGACTCACGCACCTGAACGTCGGCACCTGGCCCGACACCGGCCAAAGCCCGCAGATGACCGAGGGCACCGCCGACGCCCTGGTGGACTGGGCCTATGCGGCGGTGGCCAAGGTCGCCCTCAAGGGGCGGCGCGTGGTGATCTTCGGACACGACAGCATGGGCATGGAGACGGCTCTGGCCCACGTGCTGCCGACGCGCAAGACCTTCGGCCTTGAGATCACCCGGCTGGACATGAAGCTCCTGGCCGACATGCTCAATAAGGAGGCCTATGACGCCGAGGAGCTCAAGGCGCTGCGGGCCTGGGTAGACAAGATGATCGGCGGTCGCCTGACCCTGCGCGACGAGGCCGACAGCCGGCGGTTCAACCAGAGTCTGGGCATGTACCTGATCGTCCGCGACCTGCTCTCCGAGCTCAATGCAGTCGGTGGCGGGTTCATGAGCCAGCTCGAGTGGGGCTCCGACCGCCGCGGCCTGCCGCTGCCCGTGGCCGACGCCATGGAGTCCTTGTTCAACTCCACCTTCGACCACAATGGCCGCAAGGCGCCGCTGCCCTTCGCCACCGAGGCCGATGTACAGGGCCTGCTCACCATGCTCTATAGCACCTGGCTCACCGCCGGCAATCCCCCGCTGTTCATGGACTTCCGCAAGGTCTGGGAGCCGTGGGAGATCAATGCCAAGGCCGAGGAGGTCGGCCTCGGAGACGTCGAGCCCGATGCCCTGTGGCGGCAGAAGGGCCTGGTGGATGGCGACAACTCCGGCAGCGCGGCCTTCGACTGGGCCGCCATGCCCGGCGCGAGCGTGGAGGAGATCATGTCCGGCGTCTCCATGCCGCTGGCCGATGAGTTCTACTTCCCCGGCATGGGCAACTCGGTCACCTTCGTCTCTCCCGCGGGTATCGACGGCGTCGCGGCGAGGATGGCCTACAGCGCGCTCACCGGCATGTTCTCGCTGATCTGGGATGAGGCCACCACGGTGTCCTTGCCGGAGAAGCTCAGCGTGGCGGTGTGCAATACCTCCTCCCCCGACTGGCCGCATACCTTCGTCGTGCCCAAGTACGCCTCGATGGGCGAGTACAAGCAGTTCGCGCCCGCCAACCACTTCCACATGACCTGGGGGCTGAAGCCCGCGCGCCTGCAATACTGGATGGACCTTGCCAACGTCCTGTCCGTGGCCCCGTGGCAGGCCAGGCCCACCTACCTCGAGGGCGTCGACAGACCCACACCGCTGATCTACCTCCTCAACGGTGGCGAGGCCGCCACGAAGCTGAAGCTGGCGGGCAACTGAGGGGCCAAGAGAGCTCAGAGAGCAGAGGGGAACGGCCAACGTCTCACCACGGAGACACGGAGAACACGGAGTTCCACGGAGAACGGCGAGAGAGGCTTGGGGCGGGGAGACGGGTCAACACGGAGAACGGCGAGAGAGGCTTGAGGCCGGGGAACGGCTTAGCACAGAGACACAGAGAGCGTGGAGAACGGCGAGAGGGGCAACGGCGGACGACATGTGTCGTCCGCCGTTGCGTCTGTCCGAGGAGATTGCCGGGCCTGCGGCAGGTCCGACCTACTCGCGCCCTGAAAGCAACTCCGCGATCAGACCCGCGTCCAGCTCCTGATCCGAGCCCACCACGTACACAGGCTTGTAGACCCCGCCCATGCCCATGCGGTTGAGCACCCGCACCGCCAGCGTGGTCTCCTGCCCGGGGGCGGCGTAGTCTCCGGGCTCGAAGGCGAAAGGCCTCACCCAGATCTGCTCCGGCGCCAGACCGGTACTGTCGCAGGTGTGCTCGAACACCCGCCTGCCATTGATGAACACCACGGCGTCCTCATCCACGGCCTCGAAGTACAGGTACACGTGTCTGCGCGCCACGTCCGCGGGCACCGTGCCGGTGATGCGGTACCAGCCCAGGCCGGTATAGCCCTCAAACCCCTGCCGCTCCCAGCCGTAGCCCTCCCCCACCTTGATGGGGCACCAATCCGCGGTGCTGTGGCCCGCAGAGGCCCAGTCGGCGCGGACGCCCTCGTCCCTGGGGTCGGTGCGGAACCGCCAGTCGCCCGGGAGCCGCCACACCACCAGCCTGTCGCGATCCACCTGTCCCAGCCGGCCGTGGACGCGGACCTTGTCCCGCCAGTCCTTGATCCTCTGCGGCACGTCCACGGGGCCCTCGGCGATGTGGGTGATCTTCTCGCGGTCGGCGATGGTCTCAAAGCGGTCGATGAGCTCGCCGTACCCCGGGCCCACGAAGTCCGGGCCACGCATGAGCTTGACATAGATGATGGGGATCTCGGCCAGCTCCACACGCCGCAGGATCTCCGGAGTCTCGGCCAGCTCCCTGGCCCACGCAAACAGCCTGTCGGCCTCGGCCAGGAAGTCGCGGGACAAAAAGGGGCTGTCCATCGGATAGCGGATGCCACCCTCGGGCGCCGCCAGACTGTCGGCGTGCTCCACCGCCGTGGCCTTGAGCAGCTCGTTGTACTGGTCGATGGCCAGGCCCGCGCGGCCGTAGTAGCCCCAGATGAAGTCGCGCATCAGCTCGTCGGCGTCCAGCGACGGGTCCCACATCAGCTTGGCGAATACCCAGCAGCGCAGGGCCTGGAACTCGCTGCCGGGGCTCTGGTACGCTCCCTGCTCCATGACCCCGGCGGCGCCGTGGGCGATGAAGTAGCGGATGTTGTCGGTGATGGCCTCCATATTGGGCATGGGTGCCGTGTAGTGGCTGAAGTTGACGCAGTAGTCCCAGATGTGGATCGGGGCGCCGATGGCCTCCCAGGCCTCCATCGCCCGGCTGAACTCCTCCACCTGCCTGGAGGGGGTGAAGGGATAGGCCCAGGTGGCCCGGTCGGTGCAGAGCTGGATCGCCACATTCGGCCGCGGCCGGATGGTCTTGGGCGGCTGAACCGTCTCCAGATAGGCCAGTGTCGACACCTTCACCTCGGGGAACTCGACGGCCACCGCGTCGGCCACGGCATTGACGAAGTGCAGCAGGCTCCCACAGTCGGTGCCCTCGGCCTCGTCGATGGCGCGGCACTGGGGGCACTGACAGGTCTGCCCGCCGTCGTTCTTGGACACGCTGATGATCTCGCTAGTGGGGCGCTGCCGCAGGATGCGCAGCGTCGACTCGGTGGCGATGCGGATCACCTCGGGGTGGGTGAGACAAAGCTGCTGGGTGATCCGCTTGCCGTCCTTGGTGAGCATGAAGTAATCGGGGTGCTCCTCGTAGTACTCACCGGGCGGCACCAGAGTATTGAAGGTGTGGACAAACAGGGCGTAGTCCACGTGGCCGCCCCACTCCTCGGGCACGGCCGCACTGGGGGCATTGGTCCGGTTGTACAGGGAGAAAGTGCCGTCGAAGGCGTCGTGGTAGAAGGGGTCCCGGATCTGCAGGACGGGCACGAAACTCCGGGGCACGGGAGAGAAGACCAGCGTGGGGCGCCTGGGGATGCGGTATTCGCTCTTGGTGTACCAGCGGCAGCCCAGGTCTTCTTCCAGCAGCGCGATGACGGCATTGATCGGCCCGCGCTTGCGGCCGCCCAGGAGAAACAGCCGCTCGCCGTCGACGATGATGGCATAGCCCTCATCGCCGAGGCTCTGGCCCTTCTGCGCCGGCTTGGCGAACTGCGTGGCCCGGTTCGTCTCGCCGATGCACAGCTCGTGTGCGCGGACGGCGGCATCGTCGCCCACGATGGGGAACTGGGCCCCGGTCATCTCCGACAGCCAGCGGGCCAGCTCCTCGGCGGCCTTGAGCTCCTGAGTCGTCGGTTCGGCGGGGATCACAATGGTGTAGTCGGTCTGTCCGGCGCGGGCGAGAGTGACCGGGCCGGCCGGGGCACCGCTGGGCCTCAGCGCGTTTTGCCACTGGCCCCAGCGGGCGGGGGCCGCCTGGGCGATACCGGAGAAGGCCACAGCCCCCAGCAGGACGGGCATCAGAATGAAGCGACGTGTCATGGTCCATGTGCCTTTCGTGTGCGTCGATCATCGCGGACGCGCAGGGGATCGCGGGTCCGCGGGCCGGGTAGTCTCCACGGCACGGCCGCTGCAGCCTGCCGCGCCGACACGATCTGTGTTATTCCACGCCGAAGCCGCCCCGACCTCCGACAGGCGACAGGACAGGGGCGAGGGCAGGACGACGAAAGCGCCGAGAAGTCCCCCTGACAGGCAAGGTTGCCCGGGCCACTGCCCCGTCGACGCGGACGGGTCTGCAAGGCCTCGTAGCCGCCATCGGGCGCCACAGCACGATCGGCGCCATGCTCACCACCCCTCTTCTTGCTCTCGCCGTTCTCCGTTCTCTGCGTCTCTGTGTTCCGCCGTTCGCCTTCCCTCGCCGCTTCTCGCCGCTTCTCGCCGCTTCTCGCCGCTTCTCGCCGCTTCTCGCGGTTTCTCGCCGTTTCCCGCCGCCACCGGCCGTTCGATCTGATATTTCATCGAACAAATGATTGACAGGCGTCGTCACTTGCTGTATAGTGTGTCCCGGGCTGTCGTGCCCCCCGGCCGGGGGGCACGTGGCATTGCCGTGCGTACCGCTGTGCGGGGCGGATCAGGTGAGTGGAGGGTCTCGGCATGGAGTTGTGTGTCCAGGCGATACCCGGCGAGCTGCGGCGCCGCCGGGCGTGGGTCTGCTGGCGTTACGAGGACCGTGAAGGCAAGCCGACGAAGGTGCCGTACAATCCCCTGACAGACAGACGGGCCAGGGCCAATGACCCGTCGACGTGGACGAGCTTCGAGAGCGCCGTAGCCGCCATCGGGCGCTACAGCGGCATCGGCGTCATGTTCTCCGACGGTCTGTGCGGCGTGGATCTGGACCACTGCCGCCATCCGGCGACAGGCGTCATCGAGCCGTGGGCGCAGGAGGTGATCGCCACCCTCAACTCGTACACCGAGGTCAGTCCCAGCGGCGAGGGGGTGCACATCCTGCTCCTGGCCCAGTTGCCTCCGGGCGGCAGGCGCAGGGGCAAGGTGGAGATCTACGGCGAGAGCTCGCCGCGGTACTTCACCGTCACCGGCGCGCGCCTGCAGGGCGCGTGCACCGAGGTTCGGCCACGCCAGGCGGAGCTGGAGGCCGTGCACGCCAGGTTCATCGGAGCGAGGCCGGGCATGTCAACGCTGGCGGTAGCGACGGGGAGGGCGGCGGCGGGCGCGGCAGCGCCGAGAGCGGCCACCTCGGGACCGGCTACGTCCGGCACGGCTACGGCCGTCTCGGCCACGGGGCCGGCCACCTCCGGCACGGCCACGGCGGTCGCTCCTCTGGGGCCGGCTCCTGCGCCCTTCCCGTCCCCACCGTCTCTGCTGTCTCCGGCGTCTCCGGCGTCTCTGGCGCCTCCGGCGTCTCTGGTGTCTCTGGCGTCCCCACCGTCTCCGGCATCTCTGGCGTCTCCGGCGTCTCCGGCGTCCCCGGCGTCTCCGGCGTCTCCGGCGTCTCCGGCGTCTCCGGCGTCTCCGGCGTCTCCGGCGTCTCCGGCGTCTCCGGCGTCTCCGGCGTCTCCGGCGTCTCCGGCGTCTCCGGCGTCGCTCTCCGACTCCGAGCTGGTGCAGCGGGCCTGCACGGCCCGCAATGGCGCGGGGTTCTCGCGGCTGTGGGACGGCTCCTACCCCGACGATCGCTCTCAGGGCGATCTTTCGCTGTGCTGTCATCTGGCCTTCTGGACCGGGGGCGACGCGGAGCGCATGGACCGCTTGTTCCGCCTCTCCGGGCGCTATCGGGAGAAGTGGGAGCGCGTGGACTACCGGCAGAGGACGATCGCCAGGGCCCTGGAGCAGGTGACCGACTGCTATCGGCCGCCGGAGGAAGGCCTCCGGACGGTGGCCGAGATCATCGCTCGGGCCGAGCGGGGCGAGGAGGCCGCGGTGTGGGAGGCCATCGAGCCGCTGGCGGCTTTGCCGAGGGAGAGGTACGAGGAGGCGCGGCGGGCGCTGAAGGCGGCGCTGGGCAGCCGGATCGCGCTGGGGAGGCTGGACGCCGAGGTGAAGAGGGTGCGCCGGGCGCGGCGGGAGGCGCAGCGGACGGCGCAGCGCACGGCGCCGCGGCCCGACAGCGGGCGGCCCGTGGTGGCGATCGGCGGCCAGTTGCGGGATACCGCCGAGCAGGCGGCGCAGGCGCTGTGGCAGGCCAACGAGCCGCCGCGGCTGTTCGTGCGTGCCGGCGGTATCGTGCGCATCGTGCGAGATGAGCGGGGGCGCCCGGGCATCGGAGCGGTGGGCGTGGACGAGCTGCGCAACGAGCTCACGGCGGCGGCGGACTTCGTGCGCCGCACGCCTCGCGGCGATGCCGACTGCGATCCTCCCTCGACCGTCGCGCGCAGCATCCTGGCCCGGGAGCACTGGCCGCTCCCGGGGCTTGAGGGGCTGATCGAGGTCCCCACGCTGCGGCCCGATGGGAGCGTCATCACCACTCCCGGGTACGATCCGGCGACGCTGCTGCACCTGGCGCCCGCGGATGCCGGGGGGGCGTGGCCGGCCATTCCCGAGGCCCCCACGGCCGCCGACATCTCCGCCGCCCGGGCGCTTCTGGACGAGCTGATCTGCGACTTCCCGTTCATCTCCGAGGCGGACCGCGCCAACTACCTGGGCCTCCTGCTGACCCCGCTGATCCGGCCGGCCGTCGCGGGCTGCGTGCCTTTGGCCGTCATCGACGCCCCCCAGGCGGGGACGGGCAAGAGCCTGCTTTCCGAGATCGTCGCGCTGATCGCCACCGGCCGCCGCGCCCCGCTGCTGGCCGCGCCCCGCGAGGATGAGGAGATGCGCAAGCGTCTTACGGCCGTCCTGCGAGAAGGCGCGCCGCTGGTCATCTTCGACAACGTCGACCACCCCCTGCGGTCGCCGAGCCTGGCCCTGGCGCTGACGGCCGGCGTCTGGCAGGACCGCGTCCTGGGCCAGAGCGAGAGCGTGGCCCTGCCCCAGCGCGCCACGTGGGTCGCCACGGGAAACAATGTCGGCCTCCGCGGCGACCTGCCGCGACGCAGCTACATGATTCGCCTGGATGCCCGCCGGGCCCGGCCGTGGCTCCGGGATACCGCCGGCTTCCGTCACCCGGACTTGCTGGCCTGGGTGGAGCAGCAGCGCGCGCGCTTCGTGGCGGCTCTCCTCACCCTGGCGCGGGCCTGGTACGTGGCGGGCCGGCCACCGGCCGCAAGCCCGACGGTCGGCGGCTTCTTCCCCTGGTCCCAGACGGTGGGCGGGATTCTGGCCCACGCCGGAGTGCCGGGCTTCCTGGGCAATCTGGACGCCCTGTACGAGGAGATGGACGAGGATGGCCAGCAGTGGCTGGCGTTCCTCACGGCCTGGGAGGAGTGTGGGGGCCAGGAGGAGATCACGACGGCGGAGCTGATCTCGCGCATGATGGCGCACGACGAGCTCCAGGCGGCCTTCCCCGAGGGCGCCACCGATCGCAGCGGTAGGCCGGACGCCCGGCGTCTGGGGCATGTACTGAGGCGCAAGCAGGGGGTGCGAGTGGGAGAGCCCGCGCGCTGGGTGGAGAAGATGGGCCGGGCGAGACGCGTCGCGACGTGGAAGCTGCGCCGCCAGGAGTGATGTGAGTGCGGTTCTTTCGGTTCTTGCGGTTCTTTTCCCCGCGCTCGTGCGCGGGCGATGCAAAGGCATGTGGCCAGAGCGAGGCCGACACCGGTGCGGTTCTTTCGGTTCTTCCCCCTCTTGGGAGAATCACAAGAGGTGAGAACCAACAGTGTAGCGGCGCCCCCCAGACACAGGGGACCTTTTGTTGTCCCATCACGGAGGCGGGGAAAAGAACCGCAAGAACCGAAAGAACCGCACGCGGGCACGGTGGCTGTCGGCAGTCTGTGCCCCGGACCTCGAGGGTGCCTGCAAGACGGCCGGCGCCGTGCAGGCCCGCGCCCTACAGGGCGGCGACGTGTTGCCACCTCTTTGCTTTCTGCCCCCGGCGGTGGGCCTGAGACGGTGTGGCCCGGGATGTGGGGCGGGTGGTGCACCTTGCGGGCTTGGAACTCACATTATGCATGAACGCATTGATGCCACATCCCGCCGCAGCAAAGCCTCTATCGCTCGCCATAATGCCGTTCTCCCCCCTCCTCCCGTCTCGCCGGTCGTATCGGCGAGTACAAGCGGCTCGGAGAGACGCCGAGAGGCGGGGTTGGGGGGGTGAGGTGACGTGAGTCGGCGCCCGCCCAGAACCTGCATAATCTGAGTTGGAAGCCCGCGGGCACGGTGGCTGTCGGCAGTCTGTGCCCCGGGCCAAGAGGGTGCCTGCGAGACGGCCGGCGCGGTACAGGCCCGCGCCCTACAGGGCGGCGACCTGTTGCCGCCTCTTTGCTTTCTGCCCCCGGCGGTGGGCCTGAGACGGTGTGGCCCGGGATGTGGGGCGGGTGGTGCACCTTGCGGGCTTGGAAGCCCGCGGGCACGGTGGCTGTCGGCAGTCTGTGCCCCGGACCTCGAGGGTGCCTGCAAGACGGCCGGCGCGGTGCAGGCCCGCGCCCTACAGGGCGGCGACCTGTTGCCGGGCCGCCCAGGCCCCATCAGAACTGCCGCGGAGCAGGTACCTGGTATCCCCCCGGCGCCCTGCTCCGCGTGTTTGTGTGTTCCAGGCTGCGATGATTGGGTCTACTGTGCCTCGATGGTGGCTGGATCCCTGGCTGCGATCGTTCCGATAGCTGTGGCGTCCGATAGCGGGGGGCGCCGGGGGAAGAGTGGCGAGCGACGACAGTCTGAGAGTGGCTGCGGTGAGAGCGTCGTCATCTCGGCTGTTTGCCTGTTCGCCATCTGTACCAGTCCACCCATAGCAATCAGCGGGCCAACGGGGCCGCGGATCGGCTTCGGAGCGCCGCAAACGCCGCTTTTACACCCGTGGCACGGTGACGGGGCGTTTGGGTGCCGGATTACGGCCTCCTACGGCCCTCCTGCCGCCAGAGCGCGGCCTGCAGGTTCGCCTGCCGCATCTTGCTCGCCAGCGGCCACTTCACGCGGTCGGTCTCCGTCACGATGCCGAACGCGAAGTGCTCGCCATGCACCAGCTCCGGCCCCCTGCCCGGCCCGCGCCCGGTGATCGGCTGATCGCGGTACAAGAACCACTGCAGACCCACGCAGTAAGGGTCGGCGGCGGCATCTTCCACCCACTTTTCGTATAGCTCCCCGGCCTCCACATCGTCCACGGCATTGGCCGGGTACCGCCCGAAGCCCCGCCGCCCCTCGTACCAGGCGGGCAGGCCGAACTCACCGCACAAGGTGGGCTTATCGCTCTCCCGCTGCAGCCTCTGGAGCCGTTCCTCCAGGTACTCGCGGTTGTAGCGATCGTACCCGATGACATCGCAGTGCTTGGCGTGGATGCGCCAGTCTTCCTCATTCACCCACCAGCCCGGGACGATCCAGTTGCCCAGGTACAGGTGGTTGGGGTCGATGTCCTTGATGGTGGTGTACAGGAAGCTGTAGTAGGCGTCCGCGTAGAACTGCCGGAGCTTCTCCACGTCCTCGTCCGGCGCCTCCGGCGTGCCGGCATACACGTCCTGCATGTCGGTGGCCTGCAGCCTCCAGGCGGCGGCGAGGCGGGCCCGATCGCCTTCGTAGAGGCTCTTGAGGGCGTCGTCACACAAAGCGCGCTTGCACGGCACGTCCGCCCCCATGGCCAGGATGTCCCGGACCTCCTGAGGCTTGACGATCTCGTGGTACTCATTGCCGTACGACCAGCCCAGGACGAGTGGGTCGTTGCGGCGCGGAGCAATCTGCCGGGCCAGCTCGTCGCGGAACGTGCGGCACACTTCGGGGTCGAACACGTCCGGCCGCTCCACGAGAGCCGGCGTGCTCCCGCGCCCCAGCACGGGGTTCTCCACCATGCCCAGGGGCGCCCCCCACTTGCCCCCACCACAGAAGCCGAAGCACTTGAGCCTCCGGAAGGCGCGCTCGGTGGCTATCCGGTCCCAGCCCTCACCGTACTTGCGGATCAGATTGCAGGTGTAGAAGCACACATACTCGGTGCCGTCGTTGGTGCCCCAGTGGTTCGCGGCCCAGGCGGGGGCGAAGCGCCCCTCGCGCTCGGGGAGCCATTGAAACAGGAACTCCCGCTCCGTCACCGGTGTGGTCTCCCACACCAAAGCCGGCACGCTGCTGACGCCGGTGTAGAAACAGGGATTGCCCTCGGGGGTGATGAGCCACCACACGCCGTCACGCCGCACCACGCGGTAAAAGCCGGTGGCCTGCTCCTGCCAACCCGCGCCCTTGTAGCCGCCGTAGGCGTCGAAGTCCTCCGAGGGCGGCATCCTGTCAAGCTCGGCGTCCTCGGCGGCGATGTCGGCCTGCAGCTCCTCGTCCGAGGTGACCTTCTCGGGCCACTCGCCGTGGATCGACTGGCCGTAGGCGTCCACGAAGGGTGCGTAGGCGTGCAGATCGTTGTCGGCGAAGCGCAGATCGATCTCGATGGTGAGTGTGTCACCGGGGCGGTAGTCCAGGGCGGCGCCGGACGGGGTTCCGGGCTCGAAGAACTGGAGGGGGATATTGCGCGAGGCGGCGGTGGTGAAGTCGAAATCCCGGCTCTCGGCCTCCTTGCCACCTCGAGTGACGGCAACGCGCACGCGGCTCGCCACGGCGAGCCAATCGCCCTTCCCATCGGCCCAGGGGGGCCGGTAGTTGACCTCCAGGGCTCCCGGATGGGGCGTGATGGCGGCCTCCATGCGGCCGACCTCGGCCCCGTCGACATAGAGCCGGGCCACAGTGGGCTCGATCACCGCGCGCAGGGCGTAGTCCCTGCCGGTAGCAAAGCCGGGGCTGTGGGAGACAAACCGCCATTGCTCACCATCGGCGACGCCGAGGATCAGGGGCAGCTCGGGGAGGCTGGAGCCCTCGAAGTCCAGGTAGAAGCCTTTCTTGCTCTCCCAGTCGTACTGACTGGCGAGGTAGAGCCGGCAGTTGGACTGGCCAAGGGCCGCACCGGCGAGCAGCGCGGAGACAATGCAGAGGATGAAGCGATGCATGGAGATGGCTCCTTAGGGTGGTGGCGCCGTCGGCGGTCGGCCGTGCTCCCCTCTCCAAGCGCCCGTCGTTTGGGCGCGTGAAGGAGAAAGGCGAGGGGTGAGGCGCCGTAGGCCGTGAGGCGCCGTAGGCCGTGAGGCGCCGTAGGCCGTGAGGCGCCGTA
>Ga0334885_1004324_pt1 | contig 12386 bp, 11 predicted proteins | sample GraSluR1_MG_8_FD_207233 | JGI IMG/M metagenome (GOLD analysis project Ga0334885, IMG submission 207233) | Sludge microbial communities from methane-producing bioreactor in Wageningen University, Netherlands - Granular Sludge_31_05-R1 | ecosystem: Engineered > Bioreactor > Anaerobic >...
CGACGCCATCCTGCGCGGGCGCAAACCGAGGGTTGATGTCATCGATGCGCTGAACATGACGGTTCCCGGCTATTACGCGCACCTGTCGGCGATGAAGGATGGTGAAACGATGAAGATTCCACAGTATTCACTCTAATGCCTGACCGGATGCCTTGAGATCGAAGCCTTGCCGTGGTGGTTGGCTTTTGGTGGCCGGTCGGGCGGGGACGGGGCGTTGATTTGTTTTTCGTGGGTGGGGGGATTGCTTTTTTTTGGGGAATTGGATATTCTTCAAGTCGTGCAAATCGGCGTAAATCTCTGAACCTGTCCTGGGTGCAAGTGCAAGCGGCGACATATGTGCGGATTTCTTGGGGTCTTCCGACCCGATGTGAACGGGGAGATTTCTTTGGCAAACCTGCAACGGTCGCGGGAGCTGTTGTATCATCGCGGACCGGATCAGCAGGAGGTTTTCAGTGGCGGCGGTATTGGGCTTGTGCATACGCGGCTTTCACTGCTGGATCTTTCGGAGCGGAGCCGTCAGCCGTTTTGGGACACTGGCGGGCGTTACGGGCTGATCTATAACGGGGAGATCTACAATTTTCAGTCGCTGCGGCTCGAATTGGAGCGTTGCGGGGCGGTTTTTCGGACGACGGGTGACACTGAGGTTCTCTTGCAGATGCTGATTCACCGGGGCGTTGATGAGACACTGTCGCGTGTCGAGGGGATGTATGCGTTTGCTTTTTACGATCGACAGGAGCATACTCTGACGCTTGCGCGCGATCGTTTCGGTATGAAGCCGCTTTACATGTGCCGGCACAAGGGTTCGCTGATTTTCAGCTCGACGATAGCTGCTCTTCGGCCGTGGTTTTCGTTCGAGCCGGACGTGATGGCTGTCCTGGCTTATCTGCAGGGCATCGGGACGCCGTACATGGGGTGCTCGTTCTACAAGGGTCTGCGTATTGTGGAGCCCGGTTCGGTTTTGACGGTTGGGCCGGACGGTTCGGTGAGCACGCGGCGGCATTTTCAACTCAGCGATTTGTGGGATGCGGGGCAGGCGGAGGAACTTGGGCGGCTTTCGGCTCGGCAGATTGTGGATCGGACGGAAGAGGCCTTGATGGAAAGCGTTAGGATGCAGCTTGTGGCGGATGCGCCGGTCGGGGTGCTTTGCAGCGGGGGCGTGGATTCGTCGACGATCATGGCGATGGCTGCGCGGATTAAAGGCGATATGATGGTTTTTCACGCCAACGTTGTTGGGCCGGGCAGCGAATACGAGGCGGCGCGGAGGCTGGCGGAGCATCTTAAGCTGGACTTCCGGTCGGTGGACGTCGGCGACGGGGACTATATCGAGGCGATGTGCGACGTGATGGAGCATTATGGGCATCCGTTTGCACAGCATCTTAATTCGGTGCCTTTTTTGCAGGTCTCTCGTCTGGTTCGTTCTTCGGGTGTGAAGGCGGTGTTGTCGGGTGAGGGGGCAGACGAGTGCTATTATGGTTATCCGGAGATGATCATGGTTCCGTGGGCGCGGAAATGGTACGTGCCTCGGCGGCTGGGCAAGTATGTGCCGACGGTGAAGTGGCTTCTCGGGAGGCGTGCCGCTCCAATGGAGATCGACGTTCGCAAGGATATAGCGACGCGTTACGAGCGGAGCCTTGCATACGAGGAGATTTGCCGGGAGTTGGGGCGGCGGGGCGGCGCTCAGCCGGAGGACCTTCAGTCATTGTGCTGGCTTGGTTATCATCTTCGGTCGCTGCTTCATCGGAACGACTGCATTGGGATGGCGGCGAGCGTGGAGGCTCGTTTTCCGTTTCTGGACAGGGCTGTGGTCGGCGACGCGGTGAACATGCCGTATCATTGCCGGGCTCGTTTTTCGCTTGGTGCGCGCGGGGGCAGTCATCATCTGATCCGGGACAAGTGGGTGCTTCGGCAGGTTGCGCGGCGTTATATTCCGGAAGAGCTTGCGTATCGGCGGAAGACGGGTTTTCCGATAGATGCGTGGCGTCGGATGGTGATCCCCGTGGAGTTTTTCCACGGGTCTTATACTTCGGAGATGCTGGAGCTTTCCGACAGGGAGATGACCCATCTGTTCGAGAACGCTCGGCCTTTCATGCGGACGAAGCTGCTGCACTTAGAGGTTTGGGCTCATGTGTGCCTGTTCGGGCTGGACAAGGATCGGATGCTGTCGCGGATGCGGGGGCAGATAGTAATCGAGCCTCACAAGTCGGCTTGCGGGCGGGCGCAGCGGACTGGCGGCGTGGCGGGTTGCGGGGGTTAGTCGGAGCGTTCAGGTGCTTTTCCTTGGGCGTTTTTTCTTGTTTTGTTTTGCGTCGGCTCTTCGGGTTTCGCGTCTTGCGGCGGTAGCGATTTTGTGGAGGACTTCTTTTTCGGCGAGTCCGATAAGGCCGAGCCATCTTGCGGCTATGGCGAGTTTGGCGTCTCGGCCGACGAGGTAGTGGGGGCGGGGGTTTTTTGTCTGCATGGCGTGGAGGATTGTCTTGACGACGTCGGCGGGATCGCCGGCATGGGGTATGATCACGTCGCGCATGAGGCGGAGGAATCCGCGGTTGTACCGGAGCATGGGTGAGTCGGGATTGTAGAAGTTTTCGGTGAGATTGACGTTTGCGCGGAGGATTTCAGTTTTGTGGTAGCCGGGCTCGATGGATGTTACGTGTATGTTGAAGGGCTTGAGCTCGACTCGGATTGACCTGGAGAAGCCGACGAGTGCGTGTTTTGTGGCGGCATAGGCGGCGTTGAAGGGGTGGCCGATTCTTCCGGCGAGGGAGGCTATGTTTATGATTCTTCCGGAGCCGGCGGTAATCATTGCGGGTACGACGGCTCTTGTGAGGGCGACGACGCCGAAGTAGTTGGTCTGGAAGACGGTGTCCATTTCAGATTCGGTGATGTCGAGGAATGAGCCGAGTATTGACATTCCGGCGTTGTTTACGAGTATGTCGATGGGGCTGTATTTGCGGGCGATGTCTTCTATCTGGTTGTGGTCGGTGATGTCGAGGTGTTCTATTGCGGCGGTTGTTTTTGCGTGGTCGAGTTCTATCTGGAGGTACTCGGCTTTTTTCATGTTTCGCATGGTTGCGATGACTTCGTAGCCGGCCTTTGCGGCCTGTACGGCGGCGGCGAGTCCGAATCCGCTGGAGCAGCCGGTGATCAGGACCTTTTTTGGCGGTGCAGTTTTGTTCATTTAGACTCCCATAGGCCCTTGTCCGGTCAGGAAGGGCAGACGAAATTAAAATGTGAAAAAGCGGCAGAGGCAAGACAATAACGTGATTTCCTGTGGTTCGTCTTGGTTTTTTGCGTAAATTTTTTCGGTTACCCCTTGCATTATCCCCGTCGACGCTTATATTTGTAAGGCTTTGAAGTATTTCAGACGGATGATATAATAATCGCGGGCCGAGGGTCGGCGAGACGAAGAGAACGGGAGTTATCATGGCAAGAGAATGCTATTTTACTGGCAGGCGGACGAGGGCCGGTCGGAGCATCGCGCGTCGGGGTAAGGCGAAGTATCTTGGCGGGGTGGGCAAAAAGACTACCGGCGTAACGAAGCGGAAGTTCAAGCCGAATATTCAGAAGGTTCGTGCGATCGTGGACGGCAAGATCTGCCGGATCAGCGTTTCGGCGAAGGCAATCAAGATGGGTCTTGTAGAGAAGCCGGTTAAGCGGAATTACAAGGCGGCGGAGAAGGCAGCCGACTGAACGGCGGGGGGCCTGGATTGGGTATTCAGCGAGGCTGCAGCAGTCTCGCTTTTTTTTTGCGGAGAGATCAATGGCGGGGCGAATCGACGAGTCGCAGGTGCGGCAGGTTGCGAAGCTGTCGCGTCTGGAGTTGACGGAGGAGGAGGTGGCGCGGTTTGCCACGGAGTTAGGGGCGATAGTGGAGTATATCGAGAAGCTGAACGAGCTGGACGTGTCGGGGGTGGAGCCGCTTGCGCATTGTCTTGCGATTCATAATGTGTTCCGGGCAGACGAGGCGGCGGGGTCGCTTGATACGGAGGCGGCGCTTGGCAACGCACCGCAGCGGCATGACGAATACTTCAAGGTTCCCAAGATACTTGATGACGGTTCGGGGGCTTGAAGGGACGGAAAAGGGCGGGAACTGTGTTTGCAGAGGAGTCGATTATGAAGGCATTGCATCTTACGGTTATTGTACTTGTTACGTCGTTGTCGACGGGTTGCTTTGGTGACGAGGATGAGAAGATGAGCAAGTCGCTGCCGCCGGGACAGCACGATCAGGCTTTCGAGAAGAAGGTTACGACGACGCTGGCGCTGAAGTACCTTCTTTACCTGCCAAAGGACTATGGAAAGGCGGGAGAGAAGTGGCCGCTGATTATTTTTCTGCACGGTGCGGGCGAGCGTGGGGATAACCTGCGACAGGTTGAGGTTCATGGGCCTCCGAAGGTTGTCAAGGGCAAGGACCTTCCGTTTATTATAGTGTCGCCGCAGTGCCCGAAGGACAGTTGGTGGCCAAAGCAGGTTGAGGCTCTGATCGCGCTGCTTGACGAGATTGTGAAGCTTCATAACGTGGATACGGACCGGATATACCTGACGGGTCTGAGCATGGGGGGTTACGGGACGTGGTCTTTGGCGTGCGATCATCCGGAGCGATTTGCGGCTATAGCTCCGATCTGCGGGGGCGGGGAGCCGCTGTTCGGGCCGCGGCTGAGGCACGTGCCGGTGTGGGCGTTTCACGGGGCAAAGGACCCCGTTGTGCCGTTAGATCGAAGCGAAGTGATGGTGCAGTCGGTGAAGAAGGTGGGGGGGGATGCGCGGCTGACGGTGTATCCGGAGGCGGGGCATGACTCGTGGACTGTTACCTATGATAATCCGGAACTGTACGAGTGGTTTCTTAAGCACAAGCGCAGGCAGGTGACAAGCGGGGGCCTTTTTTAGGATGGAGGACTTAACCGCCAGACAGGTGCGGGACGCGATTGCGGCGGGGGAGGTGAAGAGCGTCCAGGTGGTGAGCGGGCTTTTTGCGCGGATTGAACGGTTGGAGCCGGTTGTGGGGGCGTATCTGAGTCTTTTCAAGGAGGAGGCTCTTGCGGCGGCGGAAGCAATCGACGGCAAGATCGCCCGGGGCGAGGCGGCGGGGTCGCTTGCCGGTGTGCCTGTGGCGGTAAAGGACAACATCTGCATGCGGCAGGGGGCGACGACGTGTGCGTCGAAGATGCTTGCCAACTTCCATTCGCCTTACGATGCGCACGTTGTGGAGCGGTTGCGTGCGGCGGGGGCGGTGATCGTAGGCAAGACGAACATGGATGAGTTTGCGATGGGCTCGAGCACGGAGAATTCGGGCCTGAAGCGGACGGTGAACCCGTGGGATACTTCGCGGGTGCCGGGGGGCAGCAGCGGGGGATCGGCGGCGGCGATGGCGGCGCGGCTGTGCAGCGCGGCGCTGGGTTCGGATACGGGCGGGTCGATTCGTCAGCCGGCGGGGTTTTGCGGGGTGGTGGGTCTGAAGCCGACCTACGGCAGGGTGTCTCGGCACGGGCTGGTCGCGTACGGGTCGAGTCTGGATCAGATCGGGCCGCTGACGGGGGACGTTGCGGATGCGGCGATGATGCTCAATGTGATCGCGGGGCATGACAAGCGGGACAGCACATCCGTGCCGGAGACCGCGGCGCCGGTTTGCGATTACCTTGCGGGAATCGACGAGGCTCCGGAGGGGCTGAAGATCGCCGTAGTGCCGGAGTTTAACGCGGCGGCGGACGCGGATACTCGGGGCGCCATTGACGCGGCGCTGGAGGTTTATCGAGGGTTGGGGGCCCAAGTGGTGGAAGTGGAGATGCCGCACTTTCAGTATGCGGTGGCGGCTTACTACGTGATAGCGACGGCGGAGGCGTCGAGCAATCTGGCGCGTTATGACGGGGTTCATTACGGGCATCAGTCGGCGGCGGCGCGGGATTACATTGAGGTGTATTCCAAGTCGCGCGCGGAGGGGTTCGGCGACGAGGTGAAGCGGCGGATCATGTTGGGGACGTTTGCTTTGTCGAGCGGGTACTACGATGCGTACTACCTTCGGGCGCTGAAGGTGCGGAATCTGATACGGCGTGATTTTGAGGAGGCGTTCGTTAGGGCGGACTGCCTGATGATGCCGGTGTCGCCGACGACGGCGTTCAGGATCGGCGAGAAGACGGCAGATCCGCTGCAGATGTATATGGCCGACATTTATACGATTGCGACGAATCTGTCTGGTGTGCCGGGGATCAGCATACCGTGCGGATTCGACGGCGAGGGGATGCCGACGGGCTTACAGATAATGACGGCGGCTTTTAGCGAGGATAAGCTGCTGCGGATCGGAAGGATGTTCGAGAAGCACACGGACTGGCATAAACGCAAACCTGATCTGAGAGGGTAGTGTGATGAGACTTGTGATGGGAAAGAGGCAGGCGGCGATGCTTGCCGTGCTGCTGTGCGGCGCATACGTGTATGGCGACGCGGGCGGGCTGAGCAGGAAGAAGATCGAGGAGATTCAGTCGTCGTTTGCGATGGATGCGCATACGCGGGCGATGTACAATGCGATAAGCAGTACGGACGTGAGGAACATTGCGCTGAACCGGGAGATCGTGCGGTCGCACGATCGTCTTTATACGCACAAGATCGACGTGAAAGGCGTGACCAACCAGAAGTCTTCGGGGAGATGCTGGCTGTTCGCGGGTCTGAACAATATTCGCCACGGCGTTCGCAAGAGCAATGACCTGAAGAGCCTGGAGTTTTCGCAGATATATCTTACGTTCTGGGACAAGTTCGAGAAGTCCAATACTTTTCTGGAACGTGTGATCGCATGGCGCGGCCGCGATCTGATGGATCGGGAGCTGACGACGGCGCTGCAGATGCCGTGTCCGGACGGGGGGTACTGGGAGAACGTCGTTGACCTGGTGAACAAGTACGGGGTGGTTCCTAAGGACGTTTACCCGGAGACGAGCAGCTCGGAGGCGACGCGTTCGATGAACGCTATTCTGGAGCAACTGCTTCGGGCGGATGCGGTGAAGCTGCGGAAGATGCACGAGCAGGGGGCGACCGTGCGGCAGATGCGGCGGGAGAAGGAGAAGATGCTGGCGGAGGTCTACCGTGTTCTGGCGATGAACCTTGGCGAGCCTCCGAGCGAGTTTTTATGGCGGTATGAGCCGGGCAAGGGCAAAGACAAGGACGGCGACGACAAGGATGATGACAAAGAAGACAAGAAGGCCAAGGGCAATAAGCAGGATATTGAAGAGCTTGCGATGACGCCCAGAGAGTTCTTCGGCAAGTGCGTCGGCGTGGATACGGGCGACTGGGTGAACATCTTCAACGATACTACGCACGAGTACGGCAAGCGGTATACGGTCGCCATGTCGAAGAACGTATGGGAGGGTAGCGACATTACGTATATCAACGTGGATATCGATACCTTGAAGAAGATTGCAGTCAAGTCGATCGTGGACGATACGCCGGTGATGTTTGCGTGCAACGTGAGCGTGGACCAGAGTTCGGAACTGGGGATCATGGCGCCGGGGCTGTACGACTACGAGTCGATCTACGGGATCGACATGACTATGACGAAGGCCGAGCGGGCGCTGTTTCGACAGGGCACGAGGAATCATGGCATGGTGCTGGTCGGGGTGGACGTTCGCGAGGACAGGCCGGTGAAGTGGCTTGTCGAGAACAGTTGGGGGGCCGAGCGGGGCAAGGGTGGCTACTGGGACATGTACGACGAGTGGTTTGATCTGCACGTGTACAATATAATCGTGAGAAAAGAGTACGTGCCGAAGAAGGTGCTGAAGATACTGGAGCAGGAGCCTATCGCGCTTCCGGCGTGGGATCCGATGCAGTAGCCACAGAAGTTTTGGCGGGAAGATGGCTGAGTTGGAATACAAGCTGATTGTCGGGCTGGAGATACATGTTCATCTGGCTACCCGGACGAAGATGTTCTGCGGTTGCGGGCTTGCTTACGGGGAGCAAGCGAATACTCGCGTGTGCCCCGTATGCATCGGGATGCCTGGCGTTCTGCCGGTGATGAACAAGACGGCGGTGGAGTATGCGGTTCTGACGGCGCTTGCGCTGAACTGCCGGGTTGCTTCGCATACGAAGTGGGACCGCAAGAGCTATTACTATCCGGACCTGCCGAAGAATTACCAGATCAGCCAGTATGACCTGCCGCTTGGCGAGCACGGGTACATCGAGATACCGCTGCCTTCGGGCACAAGCAAGAGGATCGGGATCATACGGGCGCACCTGGAGGAGGATGCGGGGAAGAATATTCACACTTTGGGCAATTTTTCGGCGATAGATCTGAACCGGGCGGGGGCGCCGCTGCTGGAGATCGTTACGGAGCCGGATATGAACTCGGCGGAGGAGGTTGGGGCGCTGGCTCGTGAGCTTCAGCGGATTGTGCGGTATTTAGGCGTGTCGGAGGGGGACATGCAAAAGGGGCACATGCGGTTCGAGCCGAACATCAATCTGCACATTACGCGGGACGGTCAGGTTTACAAGACGCCGATCAGCGAGGTGAAGAACCTCAACAGCTTTCGGGCGATCGAGCGGAGCGTGGCGTACGAGGCGAGGCGGCAGTTGGACGAATTCGTCGAGACGGGGCGGACGATGCAGACGGGCAACAAGCGGACGTACGGCTGGGATGACGTCAACCAGCGGACGGTCTTGCAGCGGGAGAAGGAGGAGGCGCACGATTATCGTTACTTCCCGGAGCCGGATCTTGTGCCGGTCGAGATGGACGAGGCATGGCTTGCGGAGATACGGGGGCGGCTGTGCGAACTGCCGCTGGAGATGCAGAAGCGGTTTGCGGGGGATTACGGGCTGAGCGATTATGATGCGGGGGTGCTGACTGGAGATCGGTCGGCGGCGGAACTGTTCGACAGTGCGGTCGGGAAGGGGGGGGACGCCAAGCGGGTGTGCAACCTGCTGACGCAGACGGGGATGAAGATCGCCAACGAGCGGGGCTGCACGGTTGCGGAACTGGGGGTGGCGGCGGAGGATCTGGCGCGGCTTGCGATGATGGCGGACGCGGGGGATATCAGCGCGACGGCGGCGACGACGATATTCGAAGAGATGACAGGCGGGGGGGGTCGGCCGGACGAGATTGCGGAGCGGCTGAATCTGACGCAGAAGAGCGATGCCGGTGAGATCGAGTCGATGGTGGACGAGGCAATCGCGGCCAACGCGGAGGCGGTTGCGGAGGCGACAAGCGGCGGCAAGAAGAGCAAGAAGGCGCTCGGGTTTTTGATGGGTCAGGTGATGCAGCGGAGCAAGGGTCAGGCGAATCCGAAGGTGGTGGGGGAGATACTCAGCCGGAAGCTGGGACTTTAGGGGCTACTTCCTGAAGGCCTTGTTCTCGGAGCCTTCGAGGAGGCGTTTGATGTTTTCGACGTGTCGGACGACTACGAGGATCGACACCGCGGAGGCGACGACCAGCAGGGGCCAGAGAACGGCAAAACGCCAGTCTGATCGCATGCAAATGGCGGCGGTCAGCGCAATGGGGAAAGATACCGCCGCGAGGATCGAGGCCAGCGAGACATAACGCCACATCAGAAGAGTTGCCAGCCAGACAGCCAATATGACCACGCCCGGCAGTGTCAGATACGGATAGAGGCCGAAGATGACGCCGAGGCTTGTTGCTGCGCCCTTGCCGCCTTTGAAGCGGAGGTAGACGGGGAAGACGTGGCCGAATATCGCGGCGCAGCCGACGGCGAGCCAGAGCCAGAGGACTGTGATGGTGATGTCGTCGTAGTTGCGGCGGATGAGCAATCCGGCAATCAGCACGGGCAGAAGGCCCTTTAGGCAGTCGAGGGCGAAGCAGGCGACGGCCCATTTTCGGCCGAGTGCGCGGGAGACGTTTGTGGCGCCGATGTTGCCGGAGCCGATTCGGCGGAGGTCCAGGCCGTGGGCGCGGGCGATGATGAGTCCGAACGGTACGGAGCCGAGCAGATATGCGGCGACTATGAGTATCAGCCATGTCATGAGCGGGAACCTCGATCTGCGATAATATGCCGGTACAACTCTACCATCGTTTGTGCGTGGGATGCAATTGAAATGTTTTGTTCGAGATTGTCGCGGCGGATGGCTTCGGCGGCGGCGAGTCGGTTGTCGGCATCGGCGAGCCATGCGAATGCGTCGGCCAGGGCGCGGGTGTCGCGGGGATCGTCGATGATTATTCCGTGGCGGCGGTCGGTGTAGCGTTCGGCGGCGCCGTTGAATCTTGTGGTGATGGGGGGAATTGCGCGGGCGAGGGCTTCGAGGACGAAGCGGGAACATGGGTCGTAGAATGTGGGCAGGACGGCGGCGTCGGCGGCGGCAAGGGCGGTGTGGATTTCGGGGAGGGGGCCCATGAAGAGGAGGCGGTCGGCGACTCGGAGGTCGGCGGCGAGCGAGCGGTATGCGTGGGGGTTGTCGCTTCCGGCGACGGCGACACAGGCTGGGCGGGGTTCGCGGCGGTTCTTGAGGATCGCAAGGGCGCGGATGATCGGGGCGAGGCCTTTGAGGCGGAAGTTGTTGGCGGCGAAGAGGAAGATCGCGGGTTGGTCGGCGGGGGAGGCGTTCATTTGGCTGAGTATGCGGGTTCGCAGGGCGTCGACCTGGGCGGGGTCGGGGGGTTGTCGGACGTCGACGGCGTTGGGGATGACGCGGATGCGGTCTTCGGGCAGGCGGTAGTGGCGTATGAATTGTGACTTCACGTAGTCGCTTAGTGCGGCGACGATGGTACGCTGTTGCGGGCGGCAGAGGCGTGTTTCGGCGTTGAGGAGGACGGTTCGACGCAGGTTGAGGCGGCTTGTGGCGGATTTGTACAGGCGGACGGCGGGGTTGTCATAGCTGGCGGCGTTGCGTGCGACGGCTTCGGCGTAGCTGCCGCCGCGGGGCTGGTAGACGTCGGCGAAGTCGAAGGGGAGGGCGCTGTGGATGATGTCATAACGATTGCGGGTCAGGTGGGATTGGAGGGCCTGGCGGAATGTGTCGAAAGACGTGCGTTTGGCGCGGTTTTCGCCGCAGAGGACGGTCGCGTTCGGGTTGTCGGGCGTTCCGGTGGCGGCGAGGACGGCGGTTTGGACGCCGAGGGCGTTCAAGCGGGCGGCGAGCTCCTGGACGGAGCGTTCGGCGCCGCCGAGGGATACGTCGGCTCGTTCGATTATTATTGCGGCTTTGGTCATGGGGGAATTATAACAGGGCGGGGCTATTCTGCAAATGGCACCGGACGATTGTGTTTGATGTCGTGATCGGCCATGCGCCAGGCGCGGTTTTTTACTCGTTTGATGAAGCGGCGGTCGGCCGGGGTGAGGTTATCGCGGCGGGCGTAGTTCAGATAAAACCGCAGGCGGTCGGCTCGCGAGATGATTCGGCCGGGGGCGGAGTAGTGCAACTGGGCGATGTCCTTGACGCGGAAGCGATCGTCGAAGATCAGGGGGCAAAACGTTCGCTGGAGGTCGATGAGGTAGAGTTCTTCGTCGGCTGTCATGAAGATGTGGCACAGATAAAAGTCGCGGTGGCGCAGGCCTGTGTCGTGAAATCGTCGGGCGAAGTCGGCGAGCTTCCTTATGAATGCGCGTTTGCGGTCGACGTTTTCAAGGGGGCTGCCGTGGTAGAAGTATTCGGGCAGTCGATCCTCAAGCGAGCGGGCGTTGGCGATTTCCTCGGTGATGATGAAGCTGCGTCTTTCGAACAGGCCGCTCCACTCTTCGCCGAATGCGACGACGCGGGCGGCGCCGATGCCGACGGCAGTGATGAGGTCGACGGGGCGCCGGTCGCAGGCGGCGGTGCTGATACGGCGGCGATGGTCGATCCAGTTGCGGACCTGGCGATCCACGGGCGGACGGTCGTAGCGTTTGAGGTAGCAGGCGGCGCCCGTGTCGGGCAGTGTGAATCGGATGCGGCTGCGGTGCGGTGCGAGGTTGGCTTTGGCGAGATTGCGGCCGCCGTCGAACGAGAAGACGGCGTCGATTGAATTCATGCCGACCTGGGCGAGCGCGTTGACGTATTGCGGGTCGGCGTAGAAGCCGCTGTCCACCTCAATGAAGTCCTGTTCGCTCATGACCGGCGGGCCTCGTCGAGGAGCTTCTGTGCGGCGGTCCACACCATCTCTACCGTGATCGACTCCATGCACGCGTGGCGTTCATTTGTGCAGTGTGGTTTTTCGCAGGGGGCACAGTCGGCGCGGCCGATGAGTTGTATTTCGTCGGGGTAGCCGGTTTGGGTCCATCGGGCGTCGTTGGGACCGAAGAGTGAGACGATCCTGCGTCGCAGGGCGGCGGCTATGTGGCGGGGGCCGGTGTCGTTGGTGATGACCAGGTCGGCCTCCGCGAAGAGAGCCTTCAACTCGCCCAGGGAAAGGGGGTGTTCGGCGAGGCTGATGAGTGGATGACGGGTTTGTTCGCAGATGGCTGCGGCGACGGCTTGTTCAACGGGAGCGG
>Ga0334885_1004325_pt1 | contig 12383 bp, 11 predicted proteins | sample GraSluR1_MG_8_FD_207233 | JGI IMG/M metagenome (GOLD analysis project Ga0334885, IMG submission 207233) | Sludge microbial communities from methane-producing bioreactor in Wageningen University, Netherlands - Granular Sludge_31_05-R1 | ecosystem: Engineered > Bioreactor > Anaerobic >...
GCGCTATTGACCGAATTTTCTTCCTATTTATCCCTTTGTTAAGGTTCATGTGTATACCTCTTTAAAATGGACTGTTTTTGAGGGTGTTTTTTTGAGGTATTCACATCGTGCAATAATTGTCTTTACTATACACGAACCCGCGCCTTTTGGCAACCATTTTTACCAGCAATCCAGCCAAATGCTTGCCTCTGGGGTTTCTTCCAGTATAATAGAAACAGACAGGATCAACCAACAGGAGGGTGTGTTTGATTCCTACCCAGGCAATTCACCGAGAAAACACGACTGTCTTCACCACCCTGGGCAGCGAGGCGCAGGTCATCACCGCTACGCTGGATTTGTTGCTGCGCGCGCGCCAGCCTGTCAACCGCTTGCTGGTCTTTCATACCGACCCCGCACTGGCGCCAATTGCAGCTTCCTTGCAGCGCTTGCAGGAGGACCTCAGCACCCACCCCTACCCCGCCATCCAGGTGTTTTTTCACCTGCTGCAGGATGGGGAAACAGCCCGGCCGCTGAGTGATTTCGATGACCGCCGCAGCGCCGAGGTGTTCTTTGCTGCCTTCTACCGTACGCTGCGCGAAGCAAAACAAGCCGGCCAGCGCGTACATGTCTGCCCGGCGGGCGGGCGCAAGACAATGGCCATGTACGCAATGGCAGCCGCGCAGCTGTTGTTTGATGAAGACGACCATTTCTGGCAGTTGTTCTCAAGCGGTGATTTTCTGCAGAGCAAACGCATGCACCCCGCGCCCGCCGACGACGCCCAGCTGGTGGAGGTGCCGGTGATCCACTGGGGATTGCTCAGCCCGGTCATGTCCATGCTGCGCAACGAAGAAGATCCCTTTGCCGCCATTGAACAGATCCGCGCGCTGCGGCTGCGCCAGAAGTGGCAGCTGGCAGAAGCCTTCATCCAGCAGGAATTGACCCCCGCCCAGCGTGCCGTGGTGGCGTGCCTGGTGACCGATGGCCTGTCTGACCAGCAGATCGCTGAAAGATTGGTGCTTTCGCCGCGCACGATTGAACGCCATCTGGGCGATGCCTATAGCCGCGCCACACAGTTCTTTGGTTTCAGCGAACGCGTCACCCGCGCTCAGCTGATCGCCCTGCTGCAGATCTATTACAGTATGCAATTGGGGGAAACTCCTCATGACAACTGAGACACAATCCCCTATCATCAAGATGATGCCGTCACGATCCACTCAGGGGACACCACAGGGGGATGCCAGGGGGAGTGAGTGGTGATGGCATCGTTTTCTAAGCAAAATGGAGGTGTAATGGAAGAGAAACGAATGCAAGCAGCCATCGCCGGTTTGCTGCACGACGTCGGCAAATTGGCGCAGCCGGGCGCTTACCACCACCGGCCGCATACCTATGTAGGCGCTGACAGCGCGCTGGTGTGGGCGGTGGCGCTGGCCGAAAAACTGAGCGCCGGCGAGTGTGATGACCGTGAGCGCAACAAGGAAGAGCAGCCGCCCCAGCAGCTGCTGACCATCTTTGACAGTATCAGCCTGCAAGGCGCGGAACCGCGCCGCCAGCATTATCTGCCGCTGCAGCCCATGACACTGGAAAAAACGCATCTGTTTCCACAGGAAACGGCCGGCAAAGAAGCCACCCGCGGGCAATATGAACACCTGCTGAAAGGCCTGAGCGCTTCATTCCAACACCTCTCTGATGATCCCGCAGCCGCATTGGAGCAGATGCTTTCCGCCATGCAGACATATACCTGGAGCGTGCCATCGGCTTTTTATTACAGCCGGCCGGATATCTCCCTGTATGACCACAGCCGCATGACCGCCGCGCTGGCGGTGTGCCTGAGCGAAAAAGAGGAAAGCGAGCTGCAAGCCGCGCATGAGGCGGTTGCCGCGCTGTGGCAGGCGGAGGGCAATGAAGACAAGCTGCCCGCTGCGCAAAAAGAAATGTTGCGCAAAGACGCCGTGCTGCTGTTGGGCGGCGACATCTCTGGTATCCAGGACTTCATCTACACCATCGGCGCCAAACATGCCGCCAAGACCCTGCGCGGCCGTTCCTTCTACCTGCAGCTGCTGACCGAAGCCGTGCTGCGCTTTGTGCTGAATGATCTGCAGCTGCCCTATACCAATGTCATCTACGCCGGCGGCGGGCATTTCTTCCTGCTGGCACCGCTCAGCGTACAGGCACAACTGCCCGGCCTGCGGCGGCAGATCACGGAGAAATTGCTCACCGCGCACGGCATCAAACTGTATCTGGCGCTTGATGGCGTCAGTGTGCCTTATGGCGGTTTTCGGGTGGGAGCCTTTCCTCAACATTGGGGCGCCATGCACCGCAAACTGGCAGCCGCCAAAAACCAGCGCTACACAGAACTGGGCGAAGACCTCAATGCGCTCGTGTTCAGCCCCAAAGAACATGGCGGCAATGCCGAAAAGACCTGCGCCGTGTGCGGGGTGGAGGTGCTGTCAACCCAGGTGGCCATGAAAGAACCAGAGGATAGTAATGATGACTATTTTCTGTGCCCGCTGTGCGATTCCTTTGACAAGCAAATCGGCACCCACCTGCCCAACAGCAGCACTGTCTATCTGAGCGAGATCGAACCCGTTGACCTGACACCAGACAGCGAGATCACCGCCAGCAGCGTGTTGGCATCCTTCGGGATATCGTTCACACTACAAAAAAACGGCGCCAAACCCGACCTGCCAACTGCCGCCAGGATGATCATCGCCTGGCAGCTGGATGACGCCGATAGCAAGGCTGCACAATCCCTCAACAGCACTGTGCCTGTGGTTTCCTACCAGCACTACACCGTGACCCAGGTACCGCACATGGAATTTGATGACCTGCAAAAGGAGTCAGAGGGCATCAAACGGCTGGGCGTGCTGCGCATGGATGTCGATGACCTGGGCATGATCTTCCAGAAAGGCTTTGAACGCGCCGGCGGTGACTCAGCTGCCACGCTCTCACGCCTGGCGACCCTCAGCCTGCAGATGTCGTTGTTCTTTGAAGGCTGGCTGAAGAAGATCATCGCTGATGAAGCATACAAAGGCTTGATCTATGCCGTGTACAGCGGCGGTGATGACCTGTTCCTGATCGGCCCCTGGCACCTGATGCCTGCCCTGGCACAGCACATCGTCGCTTCCTTTAAAGAATACACCGGCGAGAACCCGGACCTGCACCTCAGCGGCGGGATGGCCTTCATCCACGGCAAATACCCGGTGCAATCCGCGGCGGATGATGCCGGGGAGTTGGAGAAGGAGGCCAAAGCCATCGACGGCAAACAAGCATTTGCCTTCCTGGGTGGTATCTGGCAGTGGGATGCATTCGCGCAGTTAGATGCCCGCAAAGAGGACCTGAAAACTATCGATAAAGAAGGTGGAGCACGTCGTCTTTTGCAGCTACTACAGCAACTCGATGATATGCAAACCCTTGTCATATCCCGTAGAATCAACAGAAAACCTGTATGGGGACCCTGGATGTGGATGGGGGATTACCATCTCAAACGTATGGAGGATCGCACGAAAGGCAGCGTGAAAGAAAAAATTAAGCATTTGAGAGAATCATTGCATGACCCAAACAGCCTCCCCTATGAAAATCTGCATGAGTGGGCCAAAGCTGCCCGTTGGGCGCAATTGGAATTGAGAGATGATGTAAAGGAGTGAATGATATGATAACAAAAGAAGATATTCGTAAGATTTTTTTAGAGGATGATAGTGGTGAATTATTAGTAGAAACCGCCAGAAAATTGGCTAATGAATTAAAGGATGAAGAAGCTACAAAAACACAGATTCGCAATATATTTACCGAATTTCGGATTATAGAAAATCGGTGGAATACCCAAAGTGAGAACGACCATTCAGCGATCAGACGGCTTAATATGATAAAGCCAAAAATTGCTTATCAAGTTAAGCGAGAAGAAAAAACCTTTCGTGGAAGGATTGAGAAGAGTCCATTGAAGCCCTTGGAAAACGCTATAGTACCAGCTATCGAATTCATCAATTCAACGAATAATAAATACCAAGCATTCAAAACTCTTATGGAATTTATGGAAGCCACACTTGCCTATCACAAAGTAATTGGTGGAAGTGACAAATAAAGGAGATATACGATGACAGATACTATTAAATTTGCCGGTAAACTTTTCCTCAATACATCTATTCTTATTCAAACAGGTCTACATATTGGGACATCCAGTGAAGGAATGGAAATTGGTGGTGTTGATAATCCAGTGATAAGAGATAGCATCACTAAAGAGCCATATATTCCTGGTTCGAGTTTACGTGGCAAATTAAGATCATTATTAGAGAAAAACGAGGGTGCCATTCAGAATAGAAAAATCGGTCAAGCCTACATTCATGTATGTGAGGATATAAACGAATTTGTCAAATGCCCCGTATGTAAAATATTCGGAGTTTCGGGTGATCTTCAGAAACACAAAGACCGGGTACTAACAACATCCCGGCTACTCGTTAGAGATGTGAAGATGACTGCTGAAAGCAAATACCAACTGGAAGATGCCAACATCAACACCTTATCTGAAATCAAATGGGAGGTCGCAATCGACCGTATCACCAGTGCTGCCTCTCCCCGCAATATCGAACGCGTGCCAGCGGGCACCGTTTTCAGCCCATCAGAAATGGTTTTTACCCTCTATGACCCGGCTGACCTCCAGCTGTTTGCTCATGTCGTGGAAGGTTTGCAGTTACTGGAAGATGATTATCTGGGCGGTTCCGGCTCACGCGGCAGCGGCAAGGTTGTTTTCAAGGATATCAACCTGTACGGACGCGGCGGGGCTGATTACACCCAACCACATAAAATCGGCGCATACGATAGTGTACAGGCATTGGCAGATGCATTAAAGACATTGACCTACCAAAATTTGTTTAGCTAAAGGATAACGCCCATGAACATGGAAACCTGGAAAATAATACCCACAGGTGTTTCCGGATTGCATCTGGGTAGGCATGGCACCGATCAGGAAAATTCCTCCGTCCTGTTTTCATCCGATAGCCTGTTCTCTGCTTTGGTAGCTTCGTTAGGAATGGCAGAAGGTATTGAAGCACTGGAAACATTTATCAAACCCTTTGATGAACAACAGCCACCGCTGGTGATCAGTTCCGCTTTTCCCTATGCAGGCAATGTCCGTTTCTACCCAACCCCGCTCAATGCCCTCCAGCCAACACAAGACAAAGCAGGCGGCGAATCGGTCCGCGCCAAAGATTTAAAAAAGATCCAGTTTGTTTCAGAAGGTATACTGCAAGCGCTGCTGGACAGAAGCCGCTCCCTGGCGGATCTACTCTCGCGGGAGATATTACTGCCAAAGGGCTTTCTATTGTTGTCTTCCGAAATTGATAAACTGCCAGAGAAACTTCGTGAGGCGAAAGAGCCAATCTACCACAATGACGAACGTGCAAGGGTACTGGTGGACCGCATCTCAAACGCTTCCAATTTGTTCTTCACTGGTTATGTACACTTTGCCCAATCCTGCGGTTTGTGGTTCGGGGTGCGCTGGTTAGATACATCAACATCCGCCAAAGAAACGTTTGTTCGCATGGTCACTTACCTGGCAGAGAATGGCATCGGTGGATCGCGCAGTTCCGGTTATGGACAGGTAGAGATCAGTGATTGGGATTATGTTGATTCCCAAGAGCCGGTTGACAGGGAATGGCTGCTGCTCAGCCGCTATATCCCCCGCGAGGACGAGACACCCGCGCTTACCTGGGCGAATGCTTCCTACCGCCTTGAAGAAGTCGGGGGCTGGCTGCAGAGCCCCGGCCTGAAAGCTGAGCGCCGCAAGACTGTCAACATGGTCAAAGAAGGAGCGGTGCTGGGCCCTCTGGAAAAAATGCCGCTGGGGCAAGTGGTCGATGTACAGCCGGTGTATGGCAAAAACGAGAAACCTATCCCACATCCCGTTTACCGCAGTGGGCTGGCATTTGGCGTGGGTTACTCAGCAAGGAGCGACGGATGACGACCTATCAACTACAAATATCACTCCTCTCACCCATCCATATTGGCAAGGGAGAAGAATTGCGGGCTGACTTTGACTTTATTCGCCTCGGCAATAATACTGTGCGATTAAATGAAGACGCCATATTAGAATCGTTCGCTGATAGATTCAAACCTGATCAACGCGGTAATTATCCGCTGCCCGGACAAATCTTACGGCAGGTAAACCAGGAAACCAACCCCAAATACCATCGCTACCTGCTGCGCGGAGCCACCCGATCAACACAGGTGGATGCTCGTTTGCAAGCCTGCATCAAAGACGTGTACGACAATCCCTACCTGCCAGGTTCTTCGATCAAAGGTGCGTTGCGTACCGCTGTTGCCTGGACGGGATGGGATGAAAAGAATGTCCGCGTCAACATGAATAGCCTTGAACGGCGCAAAGAATGGGCAGGACAAAAGCTGGAGAGAGATATTTTTGGCAAAAATCCTAACCACGACCTGTTCCGCGCACTCCAGGTCAGCGATTGTCATTCTGACACTGCACGAGAGAAAATGGTCATCACCAATGTACAGGTCTTGACCCGTGGCGGGGCAGGATCCCCCATTGAATTGGAAGCGGTAGCTGGCGATGTTGTGTTTACAGGCACGCTGAAAATCGATGATTTCCTGTTCTCAAAAACCGCAGAACCCGAGCTGCATTTCTCTCAACAGAAACATTGGCTGACTGGATTGATGACCCGTGTCCAGCAGCACAGTCAGGCGCGTCTGGCTGAGTTAGCTGAATGGTTCAAAGAAATTAATCAAGCAGAACGTGTACATACTTTCATTTCGCAATTATCAAAGTTCACCGCTGGAAAGCACCAGGCGTTGGCCCAGATCGGCTGGGGCACCGGCTGGGATGGTAAGACCTTCTGGACCCACCTGACAAAGAATGAATATGAATATCAATTTGAACAAATTCTTGAAAAATATCGTATGGTCAGAGGCAAACGACAGCAAGGCGATGACTTCCCCAAATCACGCCGTACCATCATGAGTGTTAAAGGCAACAATACCATTGCGATTGCTCCCTTCGGTTGGTGTCTGCTTGAATTGAAGGAACAGTAAATGAAGTTATTAACCTTCTTCGGCATCGCAAATTATTCAGCTACCATTTACCGTTGGAACGATCTTGAGGTAATGTCTCCCTATTCTTCTATCGCTTCCTGTGATTTTTTGAAGCCTGATCAGTTGCTTGTGTTTCTAACAAAAGAAGCGAAAGAAAATGAACATTATGGAAAGATGATCGCTGCTGTTCCTGGTTCAATAGAAATCCTTCCGGTTACGATCCCTCTGGGAAAGGACGAACCTGAGTTATGGGAAATTTTTCAAACGATCACCAGCTATGTTGCCCCCGGTGAGGATGTTGCATTTGATATTACCAATGGACTTCGTTCGTTTCCACTGGTTGGTTTTTTGGCAGCTGCTTTTTTACGCTCCAGCTTTCATGTCAATTTGAAAGCTGTTTTGTATGGAGCTTTCGATGTCGGGCGTGCAAGAGGGGACGGCATCACACCGGTTTTTGATTTGAGTCCGATGTTAGAGTTGTTGGATTGGGCTGAAGGGGCTGACCGTTTTAACCGTACAGGAGATTCAAGATTCCTCGCTTCTTTGTTAAAGAAAAAACACGGACAATTAGGAAAACAATCCCAAAAAGATCCAGCCAGACTGGCGGCAATCAAGCCTTTAAGTGACCTGTCCGCCACGTTAGAAAATTTATCAGAAGCAACCCGATTTATACGACCATTAGCCGCGATTGATGAAGCTGCAAAAGTAGACGCCTTAATTGAACAATCAAGGCCGGAGTTGATGACGCATGACACGACTGCTCCTTTTTCATTACTTCTCGAAAATATTCGGGCTGGTTATCAACCCTTCGCCGGCATCACCGATGCATCTGTTACGATAAATGTTAAAGTAAGTTTACAACACCAATTGGCTCTGATTGCCTGGTACATTGAGCGTGAATATTGGGTACAGGCAATCACATTGTGCCGCGAATGGTTGGTAAGTTGGACGATGTTACAAATGTGTTTGACAGAGATGGTTAACAAAGATGACCGTTCTCGGGTTGAAAATGCATTGAATTCACTGGCTCATCATTCAAACCAGGATAATCCAGACGTGATCGCTTTATCCAGGCGCCCTGACGCAAAAGCGATTATGAAATTATGGAAAACTACGACCGATATCAGGAATGATATCGACCATGCGGGAATGCGTCCCGGTCCGGCAAGTCCAACCCGACTGAAAAACCAGATACAAAAAATCCACCAGCAACTGATCGCTTTACCGATCGACTCTTCCCAGGAGCCAGCATGATCCTGCTCAACTTTTCACACCCCATCACCCCTGCCCAACAACAGCAGATCGAAGACATCACCGGGCAGCCCCTGGCACAGATCATTTCTGTGCCGACCCACTTTGACAACAGCCAGCCTTTTCTGCCCCAATTCGATAGGTTGATGGATCAAATCACGCTTTCGCCAGCGCAATGGCAGACCGAACCGATCCTCGTCAATCTGCCCTCATTGAACTTCATCGCGGCGATGCTGCTGGCTGAACTGCATGGCCGCATGGGGTATTTCCCGCCCATTCTGCGCAGCCGGCCTGTCAACGACAGCCTGCCCCCGCACTACGAGATTGCCGAGATCCTCAACCTGAACCACATCCGGGAGCAAGCCCGTGCCCGGCGCTACTGACTTGTTCTCGCTCACCCTGCACCTCAAGGTGCTGCCTTTCACCAACCAGCACACCCAGTCGCAAAGCTGGTGGGGGCGGGCCGCCCATCAATGGCTGTTGAACCTGCTCAACCAGTCTGACCCCACCCTGGCGCAGCGTATGCATGACGGTGACAGTGATCTGCGCCCTTTCACAGTGTCCTCGCTGCTCAATTATCACCCGCGCCGCGGGCTGCAGCCTGACCAGGTCTATGAGATGCGCGTGACTGCCCTGTCTGGCGAGATCGCCGCTGCTCTGCAGCGCGCCGCCGCTCCCGATGGCATTTTCAACAATGGCTGCAAAGCCGAGTTGGACCGCATCCTGTTCGAGGTTGTGGAAACCCGCATTGACAACCCGGGGGTCAACTTCCATGCGTTATGTGATGCCTACCTGTTACCAGGCCATTTTGTACCGCGTTCGATACAGCTTGAATTCATCAGCCCGACCGCTTTCAAGAAAGATGGGCGACTCAGCCAGTACTTCCCCGAACCTTCGCTGGTGTTTGGCAGCCTGCTGCGGCGCTGGAACCAGTTTGCGCCCCTGAATCTGCCCGATGAACTGCTGCGCTATGCGCGCGAGTGCCTGTGGGTCAGTGATTACAGCCTGCGCACTGTGCGCATTCCGCTCAAACTGGAAGAAGATGAGAGCAAAGCCACCCTGAAGGGCTGCCTGGGCTGGGTGCGCTACCGCACCAACAACTTCGACCGCTACTGGATGAGCCTGGTGGAAGCGCTGGCTGCCTTCAGCGAGTTCAGCGGGGTGGGCGCCAAACTCTCATGGGGATTGGGGCAGACCCGCTTCCAGCGGCGCACCTGACGCTCTTTTTGATCCACACCGGCACAGGAGGGAACCAACATGCCGCCCATGTACGTCGTCCAGCAAGGCGCCCGCATCCGCATCAGCAACCGCCGCCTCACCGTCAACCTGGAACACGAAGGAGAAAAACCCATCCAACTGGCTTCCATGCCCATTCACCAGGTCAGTCAGCTGGTGTTGTTGGGCAATATCGGCATCACCACCCCCGCCATCGGCTGGCTGCTCGACCAGGGCATTGACGTCGTTTTCCTCACCCAAACCGGCCAGTTCCGCGGGCATCTCACCAGTGGTCTGACCCCGCATGTGCGCCTGCGCCGCGCCCAATACCAACGCATCGGTGAAGAAACCTTCCAACTCAACCTCGCCAAACAGATCGTCAGCGCCAAGTTGACCAACCAGAAACACCTGCTGCGGCGCCAGGCACGCAACAAGCCCATTGCCGGCCTGGAGGCTTTTGTTGCCCGCATTGATCAATCGCTGGAACAAATTGCGCACAAAACCCGCCTGAGCAGCCTGCGCGGGTTGGAAGGCAGCGCGGCCGCCGCTTATTTTCTTGCCTACCACGCTTTCTTTGCCCCTGAATGGAAATTTGAAAAGCGCAACCGGCGCCCACCCACCGATCCCGTCAACGCCATGCTCAGCTTCGGTTACACCTTACTGGCCCACGCCGCCACCAGCGCGGTGCAATCGGTTGGTTTTGACCCCTACGCCGGTTTCCTGCACGAGGTGGTCTATAACCGTCCCGCTTTGGGGCTTGATCTGATGGAAGAATTCCGCCCTGTCGTAGATGGCATTGTGCTGCGTGCCGTCAACACCAATGCGGTCCAGCCGCATGATTTTGAACAGGTGGCACCGCAGGAAGGCGATCCACCCGAACGGTATGCCATCTACCTTTCAGAGGAAGCCAAACGCAAATTCATCCAGATCTATGAAGCGCGCATGACAAGGACACTCTATTACGAACCCAATGCTCAGAAATTGTCCTTACGGCAGTGTATCATGGAACAGGCGCGCTGCCTTGCGCGCAGTGTTGAACAAGAAATACCCTATGAAGGCCTTCAGTTGCGGTAGATGCCGCTTCTTTTCAGGGAGGAGACCCCGATGGAAAATCATTCATTTTACCTGGCAGCCTATGACATCAGCAGCAACAAACGCCGCGCCAAGATCGCCAAGATCATGGAATCAATGGGCGCACGCGTACAGGGCAGTGTCTTTGAGATCTGGCTGGATGACGCCGCCCTGCAGCAATTGAACAAACGCTGCCGCAGGGTTATCAACGAAAAAGAAGACAGCCTGCGCCTGTATTCGATATGCGCCAATTGCCGTCAAAAAATTTCCATCATCGGCCAGGGAAAAACCACAACTGCACCTGAACTGGTGATTGTTTGAATGAGAAAATATGCTATACTAATCATGAGTCTGACTGATGTGAATACCTCAAAGAAACACCCTCAAAAACAGTCCATTTTAAAGAGGTATACACATGAACCTTAACAAAGGGATAAAAAGTAAGAAAATTCAGTCAATAGCGCAATGCAAGCGCACAATATCACCGCAAAACCCCCGTCGTGATGGGAAACCGGTGCAAATAACAAGGGTTTTGTGGTAAGGCTTCAGAGCAGTTAAAAAATACATTCCCCGTTTAGGGGATTAAGACTTTGATTTGCAGAATTCTTTTTGCCAGGCGCCTTCTGGCGTGTTAAAAAATACATTCCCCGTTTAGGGGATTAAGACATACTCGGTATGTCGGACTTCGTAAGGATATCCGAATTCGTTAAAAAATACATTCCCCGTTTAGGGGATTAAGACATGACTTCATGCGGAGGATTCCACGCAGTATTAAAGTCAAGTTAAAAAATACATTCCCCGTTTAGGGGATTAAGACGCCTCGTTGACGGCAACCACATCACGAACCATTTCAAGTTAAAAAATACATTCCCCGTTTAGGGGATTAAGACACAATACATGGAAAAAAACACTCATTAATTCAGACATTTCACGTTAAAAAATACATTCCCCGTTTAGGGGATTAAGACTTAGTGTTAGGAACACTATGAGAATGATTGTTTGCAGCGTTAAAAAATACATTCCCCGTTTAGGGGATTAAGACAATTCTGAATAATAAACATACATTGGTTGAGTCATTTTAGTTAAAAAATACATTCCCCGTTTAGGGGATTAAGACTATCCCTGTTCATCAACACCAAACGCCTTGCAGAATGACCAGGTTAAAAAATACATTCCCCGTTTAGGGGATTAAGACACTGCGACGTTTCTCGATGATTTCAACGGCATCGTCAACGTTAAAAAATACATTCCCCGTTTAGGGGATTAAGACACTATCCTGCTTGCTTCGATGTGCTTGCAATAACCTCGTTAAAAAATACATTCCCCGTTTAGGGGATTAAGACACGAATGAGTTTGTTCATTACGGACAGGCGATTCGTTAAAAAATACATTCCCCGTTTAGGGGATTAAGACGTTCATCAACACCAAAGAACGCCTTGCAGAATGACCAGAGTTAAAAAATACATTCCCCGTTTAGGGGATTAAGACTCATTGAATTGTACGCAGGCAACCAATAAAGCATTAAGGTTAAAAAATACATTCCCCGTTTAGGGGATTAAGACCGGTTTGGTGGATGGCAGTGGCGTACGCCAAGTTGCGAATATGTTAAAAAATACATTCCCCGTTTAGGGGCTTGTATGAAGGGTTTGTCAGCCTTCGACTGACAAACCCTTCAACCTGGAGTTTCGCTTTGCGAAACTCCCATAGCAACTGAAGGTTGCGGCAAAAATCACATTCCCCGTTTAGGGGCTTGTATGAAGGAATGCCAGCCTGCGGCTGACAAATCCTTCAACCTGGAGTTTCGCTTTGCGAAACTCCCATAGCAA